>JAEEGL016337239.1_pt1 | contig 11323 bp, 7 predicted proteins | sample 9134231 | NCBI WGS metagenome assembly JAEEGL01 (sample SAMN16246548, study PRJNA631951) | gut metagenome | biome: gut microbiome; feature: rumen; material: fiber-attached | host: Bos | place: Iran: Karaj | collected 2018-10
CGGTATCCTCCGGGCCCTTGAGATTCTTGTATTTTCCCGAGGGCTCGGGCTTGATGCTGGAAACTTTATATCCCTCGTCCACGTTGACAATGAAGTTGACCTGGCCATCGCCGGAGATGTCGATGTCGCCGGTCTTGCTGCGGGCGTAGGCAAACTGCGCGTTTTCCTGGCCTTCGGCGGCCAGATCCTGGGTCGGGAACACCGTGACGGAGCAGTGCTCGTCGCAGCTGAAGTCCACGCGGTAGGCGGACAGGCCGCACTTGATGCATTTGCCGTCTTCTCCCCACTCGTGCTCGCACTCGGAGGTCTCGATGGTGATGGTGACGGGGCCGGTGACCTTGGTGACGCGGTAGCAGTTCTCCACGCCGGTGTCGTCGGGGCCCTTGATGTTCTTGAAGTTTTCGGCAGGCTCCACGGTGACCTTGGAGACGTGGTACGGCGCATTGACGTCCACGCGGAAGTTCACCTGGCCGTTGCCGGTGTCATCGATCTCGCCGGTGACGCTGTCGCGGGCAAAGGCATATTTTGCGCCGATTTTGCCGTTGACGCCGTCCACGGCGTCCTGCTGGGTGTCGAAGACGGTGACGGACGCGTTGGTGCCGGGGACAAAATCAGCCCGGAAGCCCTGGTCGAGATAGGCGTCGTCCTCATAGGTGTTCTTGAACCACAGGGAGCGGGTCTTGACGTACTCCTGCAGGTTGGAGACGTAGTTCGGCCAGTCGGTCTTGTTGTCGCCGGTACGCTTCATGTTCTGCTCGTACTCGGTGCCGCGCTCGAGCACGGTGTCGCTGCCATAGTTGTGGTTGTTGTAGCCGATGCTCTCCACCTTGTTGTGGTTCATCATGGCGGAGGCCTCAATGTCGGCGCGCATCTCCGCAAGCATGGCGGGCGCGTTTTCAAAGACCTCGCGGTTGTTGTTGTACTGCCGCTTGACCTCTTCCATAAAGTCGGCATGACGGCCGATAGTTTTATAGATGGAGGTCTTGTACTCGGTGATCTCGGTGATGAACGCGCCCTTGCCGGAGCGGCGGTCGCCCACGGAGCCCAGGTTGCCGTTGGTCTGGGTGGAGCCCATGCCGTTGTCCAGGTCCCACAGGGGGCCGGCGAACAGCTTGTCGGCGTCGGTCTGACCGTCGCGGTGGAACAGGATGGAACCGGCGCAGATATCGTAGCTCTTGACGTACTCGTGCATGAGGTACATCTTGGCAAAGCTCTCGATATCGATATATTCGGTGTAGTACTTGCCCTTGGAGTTGTAGCCGTCGGTGGAACGGATGGCGTCCCAGGCGTCCTGGAGCCATTCCTTGATTTTGTTGGCGGCCGCGGTCATGTTGGCAGGGCTTTCGTCCACCGCGCCGTCCACCATGAGCAGGTTGTCGCCCATCTTCTTGACGGAGATCAGGTTGTAGTCGTTGCCTCTGCCTTCGAGGCCGTCGAGAGAAAACTGGGGATCGCCGCCGCTCTCAACGGAGTCTTCCTTGTAGTTGTCATCCTCGATCAGATAGCCGTCCTTGGTGACGAAGGAGTCGTACTTGGGCGTGACGGTGTAGCAGCCCTGATATTCGCCGTTCATCCAGACGTCCGCCGAGGCGGTGTCGTTGCCGATGCCGAGCTGATGAGACATCTGCAGGCCGGTGCGGTTGCACAGCAGGCTGTGGTCGGCGACCTCGGCGAGGATGGACCACTTCTTGGTCTTCTCGGAGTCGATGCCGAGGATGGTGACCTTTTTGTCGAGAGTGAGGTTGTAGGCCTTCTTGTCTCTGGACTGGGACCAGGTGTAGTTGCCGCGGCCCTTGATCTTGTCCAGCACGAACTGCTCGCCGTCGATGAAGATCATGCCGGTGCAGGACGTCTCATGATCAGGGTCGTTGTCCATCGCGCTGATGGAACCCTTGCTCTCATCAATATCGATGAAGATGGCGGGGACAGTCGCAGAGCCCTGCCAGGTCTTGACCGTGAAGGTCGCGGTGGACGCGCCCTTGGTGAAGGTGTAGGTTTTGCTCTGACCGACCGCGGGCACGGGGCAGGCGCCGCTGGCGTAGCTCCTCCCGTCCACCGTGGCCTGCAGGCCGTCGGCCCAGGAGAAGAAGCATTTGGCGGGGTCCGCGTTGCCGGGCAGATAGAGGTCGTAGCTCGTCGAGGAGCCGCCCCATCCGCCGCCGGATGAGCTCGCCTTAAAAATATCGATTCTTGCGGGGATGCTGTTCGTCTCCGACGGCTCCACCGACAGGATCGTCGGCAGATCTCCCTCCGCGGCGTCCGCCGTCAGGGCGATGGCCGGAAGCAGGGAGCACACCATGCAGAGCACAAGCAGCATGCTGAGCAGTCTTTTCTTCATGATTCGTTCCTCCATTTTATGTTTAGGGAGCTGCTTTCTCCCCAAAATACAAACAGGACCGGATGCGTTCATCCGGTCAAATCGGAATCTAAACTGGCCTTTATTTTATAATAAAATCGAAAAAAACGCAAGGAGAATTCACCCGATGCATTGTGAAAAATGTATCATTTTCCGGCGCCCGCGTCCGTGTCGATCCCGGGGCGGATTGAAAAGCCGTATAAGCGCGCATCCTCTCAACGGGGCGGTCGCACAAACGGCGCGCCGTTATCCTTCCTCGCCCATCTTCTCGGTCAGATCCCGGAGGCTCTTGTCATGCTGCGCCTGAGAAATCGCCCCGCGCTTCAGAAACTGGTCCAGGATCGATTTTTGCGCAAGGTACAGTTGATGATTCTTCTGCGCATAGGTCAGAGAATCCCATTGATTTTTGCTGTCATCGCTGTTCAAAAAACCCATAGTTCTCCTTTTCTCCGGAAGTCGGAGCTAACATTCCATGATCTGTTTCTTCCTATTTCATATCCGGCGAGTCATGCTCGTCAAGCTCCCGGCAAACCGTGGTGCCGTACTGCTTTGCCATTGCCCGGATGCGGACATAATACGCGCCGGCCCGCCGCCACGTTTCCGCCGCGCGAATGCCTTCGATTTCCATCCGATCACCTTCCGCGTGTTCGAACACGCGGAAGCGCCCGATGGATTCAAGTAATTATATAATGGGTGCATGCGATAATCAAGGCGTCCATTGGGCGGCGCGATACGCAAAGGATGCGGCGCAGATAAGAAAAAGCGCGGCCCGCCGCCATTTGGGGATCTCTTCGTAAGGCAGCAATTCCCGGCCGCTTTTGCGGCCGGGAATTGCTGCCTTACGGATGCTTCCGCAACATATTTTCAGCTTACAGAATATCGATGTATTCGCCGTTCAGCGCTTTGTTCATGCTTCTGACGGCGCAGAACTTTCCGCACATCGAGCAGCTGTCCTCCTGTTCCGGGGCGCGGCTGTCCCGGATCGCTCTGGCCGTTTCGGGGTCCAATGCACATTCCCACTGCTTTTCCCAGTCAAAGGTTCTTCTGGCTTCCGCCATCCGATCGTCCGCGTCCCTGGCATGGGGCACCTTCTTGGCGATGTCGGCGGCGTGCGCGGCAATCCGGGATGCAATGATCCCCTGTTTGACGTCCTCCACATTCGGCAGCGCCAGATGCTCTGCCGGGGTGACATAGCAGAGGAAGGCCGCGCCGGAGGCCGCCGCGATGGCGCCGCCGATGGCGGCGGTGATATGGTCGTATCCCGGCGCAATATCCGTCACGATGGGGCCGAGCACATAGAAAGGCGCCCCCAGGCAGACGGTCTGCTGCAGCTTCATGTTGGCCTCGATCTGATCCATCGGCATATGGCCGGGGCCCTCCACCATGACCTGGACGTCCCTTGCCCAGGCGCGTTTGGTCAGCTCGCCCAGGCGAACAAGCTCCTCGATCTGACACACGTCCCCGGCGTCCGCAAGGCAGCCGGGACGGCACGCGTCGCCGAGGGACACGGTCACGTCGTATTCGCGGCAGATATCCAGGATTTCATCATAATACTCATAGAAGGGATTTTCTTCGCCGGTCATGCTCATCCACGCGAAAATCAGGGAGCCGCCGCGGGAGACGATATTCATCTTTCTTTTGTGTTTTCTGATCTGTTCAATGGTCTTGCGTGTGATGCCGCAGTGCAGGGTCACAAAATCCACCCCGTCCTCCGCGTGCAGACGGACGACGTCAATAAAATCCCTGGCAGTCAGAGATGCAAGGTCTCTCTGATAGTGGATCACGCTGTCATATACCGGAACCGTGCCGATCATGGCCGGACACTCCGCCGTCAGCTTTTTGCGGAAGGGCTGCGTCCTGCCGTGGGAGGACAGGTCCATGATGGCTTCCGCCCCCATATCCACAGCGGCCCTGACCTTCTGCATTTCCGCATCATAGTCCCTGCAGTCCCGGGATACGCCGAGATTGACATTGATTTTCGTTCTGAGCATGGACCCTATACCATTGGGATCGATGCAGGTATGACGCTTATTGGCGCAGATTACGACCTGCCCCTGTGCGACGAGGGCGCGGATTTCCTCTTCGCTCCTGTATTCCTTGGCGGCAACCGCCTTCATTTCCGGAGTAATGATGCCTTGTCTTGCGGCATCCATCTGTGTCGTGTATGTTTTCAATGCCTGTAATTCCTTTCAAACAGATTCTTTTTCTGCGGCAAACGCCGAATTCAAATCGAAATGATGCATCAGCGGGCCGGGCCCTTTCCCCAGATCCAGCATGGCGGCCAGCGCGCCGGAGACATAGGCCTTTGCTCTTCGGATAGATTCGGCAAGCGCAAAGCCCCTGGCGAGATTGGCCGCGATCGCGCTCGACAGCGTGCACCCGGTTCCGTGGGTGTTGGGATTCTCGATCCGTTTCCCCGGAAACCACGTCAGTTCCCCGGCGTCGCAGAGCAGATCGTCGGCGTCGCCGATGCTGTGCCCGCCCTTAAGCAGGACGGCGCAGTGATGGGCGTCGCCGATCTTTTTCGCCGCCGCGATCATGTGTTCCCTTGTCTCGATGTGCAGGCCGGAGAGAATCTCCGCTTCGCGGATATTGGGCGTTGTGACAGCGGCAAGGGGCATCAGCATCTGCGTAAGGGCCTGCAAGGCGTCGTCTTCTATCAGTACGGCGCCGGAGGTCGCCGCCATGACGGGGTCAACGACCACGTTCCGGGCCCGATAATACCGCAGTCTGTCCGCGATCACGCAGATCAGTTCGCCGGATGAAACCATGCCGATTTTCACGGCATCCGGAAAAATATCCTCGAAAACGGCGTCGATCTGCTGCTTTAAAAAATCGGGCGTCGACGTCTGGATGGCTTTTACGCCGGTCGTATTCTGTGCTGTAAGCGCAGTGACCGCGCTCATTGCATATACGCCGTGCATGGTCATCGTTTTCAAATCTGCCTGAATTCCGGCGCCTCCGCTGCAGTCGCTGCCTGCAATGGTCAATGCTGTTTTCATTTTTGTCTCTTCCTCCTGTCTTCAGCATCGTTTTTTACTGCGGCATAAGGTGGTGCCCCCAATATGCCGCGTCCGGCGTTCTTCAGCCGAAAAGAACCTCCTTTGCCCTCGCCCGCAGTTCTTCCGCGGCCGTTTTCGGATCCTCCGCCTTCATGATGGCGGAGACCACGCAGATGCCGGCGATCGGGATCCCGTCAAGCACGTCGATATTCTGCCTGTTCAGACCGCCGATGGCGTTTACGGGAATGTCCACGGCCATGCAGATCTCCCGCAGGGTCTCGACAGAGGTCAGCACGGTTTTCACCTTTGTGGTCGTGGGATAGATCGCGCCGACGCCCAGATAATCCGCCCCCTGCGCCGCGGCATCGCGCGCCCAGGGTACCGTTTTGGCGGTCGCGCCGATGATTTTTTCATCGCCGAGGATCCTTCGCGCGGCGGCAACGGTCATATCCTCCGCGCCAAGATGCACGCCCTCGGCGTCAACGGCAAGGGCAACGTCCACGCGGTCGTCGACGATCAGCGGAACGCGGTAACGCCGTGTCAGTGCATGGACCTTTTCGGCAAGCGCAATATATGCGCGGGTACTCTTGTTTTTCTCACGGATCTGTACAATACTCACGCCGCCCTGCAGGGCAGCGTCCACCCGGCGGAGAAATTCATCCTCGCCACAGGCCGTGCTGTCCGTGATGAAATATATGCTCGTATCAAAGGGTTTCAATTTGTATCTCCTCCGCTTCCGTCTCCGTGCCGGGCTGTGCCTCCGTCAATGTCGAGAGCGCATCCAGCAGCCGCGCCTGAAAGGCGCCGCTGCCGTCCGGCGTTTCCGCCCTCCTGCCGCAGCGGCCCAGATCCGAGCTTGCGGCGGCAGCGGCGTCCAGCCCGGTGCAGGCCGTCAGATACACGGCGCACAGCGCCCCCAGCAGACAGCCTGTGCCCGTAACGGTGCAAAGCTGCGGCGTGCCGCTTTTGATCCGCACGACCCTTTCCCCGTCGGTGATGATATCCGTCTCGCCGCTGGCAAGAATCACCGTGCGGTATTTCCCCGCCAGCGCCGCGGCGGCTGCGCAGACCGCATCCGCCGCGAGGGCGGCGTCCGCATCCACCCCGGCGGCGTGATAAGCGGCATGATGCAGCGCGTAGATTTCCGAATAATTGCCCTTGATCACCGCCGGAACGGCTGTCTCCAGCAGCTGAAAGATGAAATCGCGGCGGAGCCCGGAGCAGGCGGCCCCCACCGCATCGAGCACCGCAGGAATGCCCTTCTCATTCGCGGCTTGCAGGGATACACGCATCGACTGCATCCTCGCGTCGGTGATGCTCCCGAGATTCAGCATCAGCGCATCTGCCGAAGCCGTGATCTCCCGGACCTCCGCCGGATGCTCGGCCATGATCGGGCGGGCGCCCGCCGCCAGGATCCCGTTTGCGCAAAGATTGATCGAAATCGGATTGGTGATGCAGTGGATCAGCGGGCGTTTCGTGCGGACAGCCTTCCGGATCTCATTGAGCTTCTGCATCCGTATCCCTTCCCTTCCGGACCACGTAATAGATCAGGCCCGCGGCCGCAGCCGCAGCCGGAACGACATTTGCCAGCACATTCCACACAGGCGACGTCAGCGCAAACACGGCGGCGGCAAGCTTGAGCATCACCCAGAGGATCGCGCCCAGGGCAGCGACGGTCAGCGAATCGGACAGGATGCTGCTTTGATCGCGATAGCTCACCGCTCCGAGGGACCGCTGCATCTTCGCCAGCACGCCGTTCGCCGCCAGCTTGCGCAGAAACACATAGGCGATACTGCCGCCGATGAGCGTCCCGCAGATGAACGAAGGAACGTAGAACAGCCAGCTCAGCCCCTCCCTGCCCCAGAGGAACGTCATGACCGGGTAGGAAGCGATCGCGCCGATGATCCCCGTCCCGATGATCTCGCCCAGCACGGCATAAATGATCCTGCCTTTGGACATGCGATAGAACAGGCCGGACAGGAACGCGCCAAAGATCGCGCCTGTCAGCGCAAGGGGCGGGATCCCCATGATCAGCATACGAATGATGCCGATCAAAGCCGCACAGAGCAGGGAATACCACGGCCCGAGCAGTACCGAGCAGATAATATTGATCAGGTGCGCCATCGGACACATCCCCTCCACCCGGAGGATCGGCGAAATAATCACGCCCACCGCGATCAGCAGCGACAGGACGGCCAGTCTCCGGACGGCGTCAGTCTTTTTCATTGCAGTTACCTCTTTTCCCAGAATTATCAAGGCTGAATTGCAGGCCGGGGCGCTCGCCTTTTTCCGCCGTCCGCGGGCGCGGCCCCTCCTGCCGAAAAAACAGAAACAGGAGACGCCGCTGCACGGGCGCCTCCTGTAAAAAATCCGCAAGCAAGTATGACTTCCTACGGCGGCATTACCCGCATCAGGTAATAGGGTCGAAGTTGGATGACTTCCTCTCAGCCTGCAGACACAAGCTCCCCTGTTTCTGTATCAGTTTGATACTATACTCCTGTTTTTCCGATTGCACAAGTCTTTTTTTCAGCCGACGCGCCGCGCATCGGCGCCGCAGGGGCAGAATTGGAAATCTCCGGCGCCGGTTTTTCTGTCTTCACCGCGATTTCTGCCCGAAAAAAGCAACGGATAACATATTTTTGCAGCTTCGAAAATTTATGAACGGGTGTTTTGAAAACAATTGTTTTTGAATAAATATTCTATTGTACGCAGCGCGCAGAAAATCAGGCTCCGGTGCTGCGCCCGCAGCCCCCGGCACGCTGAAGCGCCGCTTCATTTGTCAAAAAAACCGGCGCAAAGTATCGTCCGATCTCGTACTGAAACCGTCTCATTTATCTACAAAAAGCGAATTTTTCAACGGCGAATTCGTTCTGCAACGTCTGTTTTCGGTCGTTTTTCGACATTTTTTATTTAGATTCGGTCTCATTATCGAGCGCATTTTTCCGGATGGGAGTCGGAATCACGAAAAAGGCAAGAAAACTGCACAAAACAGGCGTTCGCTTTTTAAACACAATGCCGTTTTCCGTCCGCTTATTGCAAAGAATGTTGAAATTTTATAAGTGAAGCAGTAAAATTATACAGTCTGATCTTGTGAGAACGACCGTTTCACACGCGTCGTTGACGGCAATTGCCGACGCCTGCAGCGGAGCGCGGTTGTCTTCGCCTTACCGCCCCTGCAGAAGGCCGGGATTGAGAAGGCTCACGGATTCACGCGGACGCCCGAACGGGCGCCTGTGCGTGAGAATCATCACTGAAAAGAGGTGAATGTCAAATGCCGCCTGCACGCGGCGATTAAAACACCCGGAGGAAGATCCATATTTTATAAGGAGGAACAAATGAAGAAAATCAGCAAATTCCTTTCCCTTGTGCTGGCCGCCTGCATGATCTTCGGCATGCTGCCCGCGCTGAGCGCATCCGCTGCGGATGCCGAGGCCGGCAGCTTCATGGAGATCGCAGTCAACGGAAACAACCGCTACCTGAGCACGGTGGGCTCCAACGCCTTCAACGTGTTTATGTACGACAACACGTTCTCGGGTACGTTCGGCGATCAGCACATGGGCGGCATTGAGTTCTCGCTCAATGGCATGCGCATCGCCACCAACGGCGATCTGCATCTGCTGCCCACGCCGGAACAGTGGGATGCCACTCCGGCGCCCAGCAGAGGCACCAAAACCTATGATACCGAGACCAATACGATCACGGTCCCCATGACCTTCAGCGGCGCCACCGACGGCTCCCTGAAGTACGATCTGATCGCATCGCCCACCGCCAAGGGCATGAAGCTGCAGATGATCCTGCGCTCCGATATGCCCGAGAGCCTGAAGGGCAAAGCCAGATTCAATCTGGAGCTCCTGCCCTCCTCTTATAAAAATAAGAGTTATCAGACTGACCTGAACGGCGACGGCGTGTACGACAGCTTCGGCGTCTTCCCCCTGCATCCCCAGGATGCCATGGTCGATACCGAGCGTCCGAATCTGCCCAGCCAGGCCTGGTATGTCCAGGATTGGAATGCAGATCGCGGCGACGATCAGCCCACCCCCTTTGCCGCCGGCTACGGCTTCTCCCTCGCTCCCGAGGATGGAACCGACGGCGCGGCTATCACCTTTACAGCCAACACCGAAGACAAGATCGAGCTGCTCGACGGCCGCAACAGAGCCCAGAACGGCTGGTACGTCCTGAGCACCGTCATCTCCGCGACGAAGTCCGGCGAGACCGCCATTGAGTGGATCGTCGAACCCAGCGTCAAGGAGGGTTGGGTCCGCGAGCCCAACGTTGGCTTCAGCCAGGTGGGTTATTCCCCCGCACAGGAAAAATTTGCCGTGGTCGAACTCGATAAATACGACAACGACTACCCCAAGGAAATGTCCCTGTGGCGTGTGAACGCCGACGGCTCCGAGGAAAAGGTCTGCGAAAAGACCCTCGGCGAGACCACCGCCTGGATGCGTTTCAAGTACGCCCGCTTCGACTTCTCCGAAGTCACCGAAGCCGGTATGTACCGGATCCATTACGGCGATTACGTCGGCGATATCTTCCCGATCACGAAGGAAGCTTACGACAGAGTCTGGCACACCACCCTCTCCGGCTTCCTGGCGGTCCAGATGGACCACATTGCCGTCCGCGAGGGCTATAAGATCTGGCACGGCGCCTCCCATATGGACGACGGCGTCATCGGCGACCGCAGCGCCAGCTGGTTCGACGGCATGAGCATGCGGGGAATGCCCGACGCCATCCGCGCCAAGGGCTACAAAGGCGAAGACCATGTCGAAGGTCTGAACAAGGGCGGCTGGTTCGACGCCGGCGACTTCGACCTGCAGATCAGCCGTAACGTGCAGGTCCTTGGCTATCTGGTCGACGCAGGCGAGATCTGCGGCCGGATGGACAACTACGACGACCTGTCCGTTGAATGGGACGACGCCACCGGCGGTCTCGTCGAGATGCACCGTCCCGACGGCATCCCCGACGTTGTCCAGCAGTGTATCCACGGCTCCAAGCAGCTCCTGGCCGAGTACGAGTGCCTGGGCGGCACCGGCGGCACCATGGAGGTGCGCACCCTGCGCCAGTACACCCATCTGGGCGACCCGTCCTCCGACACCGACGGCTGGATCTATGATTCCACCCTGGCCGAGGGCGAAGTCGTGGAGCGCGACGGCAAGGTCTACTCCGGCGTGCCCGACGACCGCTACTTCCTGACCGCCGGCGGCGGCGGCAGCTTCTCCGCCGGCCTGAGCCAGGGCATCGTCAACAGCTTTGCCGGCACCGCCTACATGGCCGTTGCCTATCCCGCCACCCAGGAGTATGCGCAGCATCTGTTCAACGTCTGTATCGACCGCTGGAAGGCCAGCAACTGGTCCTCCAACTGGGATACCGTCGTGCAGTTCGCCCTGGCTTCCGACGCCTTCGAAAAGGCGGGCGTTGCCTACGACGATCAGGACACCCTGAGCGCCGCCTACTTCAAGGGACTCCTCGACGGCCTGGTTGACGCCAATATGGACGTCAGCAGACACATCAACCTGCTGGCCCTGAAGGACCTGATGGACGATGATTTCTGGGCCCGCGTGGAAGCGTCCGTCGAGGCGCAGAACGTGACCGTGAACAACCAGCCCTACGGTGTGAACTTCACCTCCGGCGCGAGCTGGGGCGCCAGCCCGAATACCTATTCCGGCGTGCGCAACATCTCCTTCATGTACTACCACTTCCCCATGGCGAAGTTTGAAAAGAACATCCTTCGTTCTGTCGACTACCTCATGGGCCGCCATCCTGCGACCAACAAGTCCTGGATCTCCGGCGTCGGCACCCAGTCCGCCATGCACCCCTACAACTCCAACCGCGCGGAAGAGAGCTACATCCCCGGCTCCATCCTGCCCGGCCACATCACCTTCTCCGACTACGTGGAGTCCATGGACGACTTCAGCTATCTGTGGTTCGAGGGTGAGTCCATCATCAACTATCAGTCCTCCTGGCTGCC
>JAEEGL011656065.1_pt1 | contig 11322 bp, 6 predicted proteins | sample 9134231 | NCBI WGS metagenome assembly JAEEGL01 (sample SAMN16246548, study PRJNA631951) | gut metagenome | biome: gut microbiome; feature: rumen; material: fiber-attached | host: Bos | place: Iran: Karaj | collected 2018-10
GCGCTGATGCAGCTGATCCTGGACTTTTTCGCTTCCGAGATTGACGAGCTGGACGCGAAAAACGTGCGGATCCTGATTCTCGGCGACAAGAGCAGGCTGCCGCAGCAACAGCGGGAAACGCTGATTGAAGCAGAAAACCGGACCCGGAAGAACACGGGACTGAGGCTGAACATTGCCGTGAACTACGGCGGCCGGGCGGAACTGGTGATGGCTGCCAGGGAAATTGCCACGCTGGTGCGAAACGGCGCCATCAAGGAAGAGGAAATAACGGAGCAGACGATTGCCGATCATCTGTATACCCGGGGACAGCCGGACGTGGATCTGCTGATCCGCACCAGCGGGGAACAGCGGCTGAGTAACTTTATGCTGTACCAGAACGCATATTCGGAGTTCGTTTTCCCGACGGTGCTGTGGCCGGACTTTACGGTGCATGACTATGACCAGGCGCTGGACGCGTTCGCGCACCGAAACAGACGGTTCGGAGGAAGATAAAAGCAGGAACTGAATCAGGGGATTCTTTCCTGATTTTAATGAAATATCGCTTCGTGATGTGCTATATTTGCCTTCGGTAAATGTGAAATGTTTGCCTGCGGCGAACATGATGAATGAAAGTATATTGCATACAGGAGACATACGAAGGATGAAACAACGGTTTATAACTGGTTTGCTGCTGACGGCTTTTCTGGCGATTAACCTGTGGCTGCCGAACTGGTGCATGGCACTGGCGACGCTGATCTGTATCTGTTTTGCGGTGTGGGAAGAATATCACGCGCTGGTGACCGCAGGGCATAAGGTGGTTACCTGGCCGACCTGGGTGATCCTGGGCGCTTCGATGCCGCTGACCTGGCTGTTCGGCGTGAAGGTGATTGTGCCGCTGCTGGCCGTGGCGCTGTTTACGATGATTGCTGAAATCCTGTTCCGGAAGGAGCCGGAACTGACGGATCTGAGCATGAGCGCGCTGCCGCTGCTGACGGTAGCGCTGCCCGGACTGAGCCTGGTGGCCCTGAGCATGATCCCGGACCAGAAGGCGGTGGAGGTTGTGCTGCTGTGCCTGACCTTCGCGGTACCGCTGATGGGAGACGTGATGGCACTGTTTGTGGGCAGCGCGATCGGCGGACCGAAGCTCTGTCCGCCTGTCAGCCCGAAGAAGACCATTGCCGGCAGCATCGGCGGCCTGGCGGGCAGCGTAATGGCGGCCATGATCGTGTACGGCCTGAGCGTGGCGATCTGCGACGCGCCGACCCTGGCGAAGCTGCCGGTCTGGTGGCATTACCTGATCCTGGGCTTTGTGGGCGGCATTGCCGGACAGATCGGCGACCTGTTTGCCAGCCTGGTGAAACGTCACAGCGGTATCAAGGACTTTTCCAACCTGTTCCCGGGACACGGCGGAATGCTGGATCGGCTGGACAGCGTGCTGTTTATGGCAGTGCTGATGTACTGTTATCTGATGTTTAAATAACAGTACATAATGAAGAATGAAGAATGAAAAATGAAGAATGATAGTTACTGAATACCGCCAGAATTGAGAATGATGAGAAGAAAGGCAGTATGATGAGAAGTATTGCTATTCTGGGATCGACGGGGTCGATCGGGACACAGGCTTTGGATATTTGCCGGCGGCATCCGGACCGGTATAAGGTAACGGCGCTGACTGCCCGGGGAAGCAAGGAAAAACTGTTCGAGCAGGTACGGGAGTTCCGGCCGGAAATCGCGGGCCTGACAGAAGGCTTTGATCCGGCGGAGATTCCGGCGGACCTGAAGTTCTGCCGTTTTCTTTCCGGAAAAGAAGCGCTGCATGTCGCGGCTGCGGAGAGCGACGCGGATATGGTGCTGGTCAGCATTGTGGGCATTGCCGGACTGCAGGGCGTAATGGACGCGTTGAACGCAGGCAAGCAGGTGCTTCTGGCGAACAAGGAAGCGCTGGTGACCGGCGGACATCTGGTCACAGACCTGGCACGGAAAGCCGGGAAGCCGCTGCTGCCGGTGGACAGCGAGCACAGCGCTATTTTCCAGTGCCTGCAGGCAGGCGGGAACAACAAGCCGGTGAAGATCCTGCTGACGGCCTCCGGCGGGCCTTTCCGGACCTGGGACAAGGAACGGATTCAGAAAGCAACCAAGGCGGAAGCCCTGAAGCATCCGAACTGGAACATGGGCGCCAAGATCACGATTGACAGTGCCAGCATGTTCAACAAGGGACTGGAAATCATGGAAGCCCGCTGGCTGTTTGACATGCCGGAGGACAGGATTGAGGTTGTAGTGCATCCCCAGAGCATTGTGCACAGCGCGGTGGTTTACAAGGACGGAGCGGTGCTGGCACAGCTGGGCGAGCCGGACATGCGGGTGCCGATCGGTTACGCGATGGCGTTCCCGGAACGCATTGAAACCGGGGTGCAGGCTCCGGACCTGTTCAAGCTGGGCAGCCTGACTTTTGAGAAGCCGGATGAGGAGAAGTTCCCGGCACTGCGGCTGGCCAGAGAATGCCTGCGGGCAGGCGGGGCGGCCTGCACCGTGTTCAACGGCGCAAATGAGGAAGCGGTGGCAGCCTTCCTGCGGGAGGAGATTCCCTTCGGGGAGATCGCCGTGCGGGTGGAACGGGCGCTGGAGAAGCTGGCGGGACTGCCGGCAAACTGCATTGAGGACATCTATAGAGCTGATCAGCTCGCCAGGGCGAGCGTGATCAGCAATGAAAAATGAAGACTGAAAAATGAAGAATTATCATGTTTACAGCTTTTGTACATCATAAGAGTGTAGTGGATATGAGTAGACATGATTATAAGCAATAAAGTGTTTGAGAGGTAATTGATTCAGTGTATATAATCCTAGCGTTGCTGTTGCTGGCAATATTGATTACGGTTCATGAATTCGGACATTTCCTGGCAGCACGGGCGATGAAGATTGAGGTCCGGGAGTTTGCCATCGGCATGGGTCCGAAGATTATCGGATGGAAGAGCAAAAAATACGAGACGGATTTCAGCATCCGGGCGGTTCCGCTGGGCGGATTCTGTGCTTTTTACGGCGAGGATGACACGAAAGGGGAATCGAAGGATGATCCCCGGGCCTTCCCGAAGCAGAACGTATGGAAGCGGATGTTTGTGATCCTGATGGGTCCGATGATGAACCTTGTGCTGGCCTTTGTGGTGGCAATGTGCTTCTTCTGGGCAAACGGCGTGGAAGTGCAGACAGGGATTGATCCTTATATTGTCGAGGTTGCGGCGCCGGGACCGGCGTATTCCGCGGGACTTCAGGCGGAAGACGTAATCACGGAAATCAACGGCGTGAACATGCTGGACGGTACCCAGACAACGCTGTTCAACACGATCGGGAACTGGAAAGAGGGAGACGCACCGCTGAAAATGACCGTCCGCCGGGGTGAAGAAACCTTTGAGACGGAAATGACGCCGTTCTGGGATGAGGAAGAAGGAAAGATGCGAATCGGCGTGATCATTGGCGGGAAAGTCCTGACGGAGACACAACCGGTTTCATTCCTGGAAGGGATTCAGTATTCCTGGCAGCTGTGCGTGAATGTATCAGGCACCATCCTGAATCTGGTGAAGAGACTGGTGACCACCGGACAGGGCCTGGAAGATACTGCAGGACCTGTGGGAATCATCAGCGAGGTTTCCCAGCGGGTCCAGCGGAATGGAATAAAAGAGTTTATCTCGCTGCTTGCCATGCTTTCCATCAACCTGGGACTGATGAACCTGCTGCCGATTCCCGGACTGGACGGAAGCCGGCTGGTATTCGGACTGGTGGAAATCGTCCGGCGGAAGCCGGTGCCGGCCGAAAAGGAAGCCATGGTGCATATGGCCGGGATGGTGCTGCTGTTCGGCTTTATTCTCTTTGTGACTTACAGGGATATTGTGAAACTGTTTTAATGGAATGAAGAATGAAAAATGAAGAATGAAGAATTGTGAATTCTTCGACCAATGCGGCAGTTGTAAGAGCAGGACTGAGAGTTGAGATAAAGCTCGGCGGAGGGCAAAGAAAATGACTAAAACTGTTAATGTTGGCGGACTTTTGCTCGGCGGCGGAAATCCGGTGCTGGTCCAGAGCATGACGAACACGGATACCCGGGACGCGGAAGCGACCCTGAAGCAGATCTGCGCGCTGCACGACGCCGGATGCGACATTGTGCGGGTCAGCGTATACGACGAAGCCTGCGCGGAAGCGGTGAAGACGCTGGCCACCAAAAGCCCGGTGCCGCTGGTGGCGGATATTCACTTTGACTATAAGCTGGCTATCCGTTCCGCGGAGAACGGCATCGCGAAGCTGCGGATCAACCCCGGCAACATCGGCGGGGAAGCCCGGGTGCGGGAACTGGCGGACTGCGCCAAAGCCCATGGGATTCCGATCCGGATCGGCGTGAACAGCGGATCCGCGGAGAAGGACCTGCTGGCCAAATACGGCGGCCCTACGGCGGAATGCCTGGTGGAAAGCGCTTTGGGCCACGCGCGGATGCTGGAAAAAGCTGGCTTTGACAACATTGTGCTGAGTATGAAGAGCAGCGACGTGAAGCTGACGATAGAAGCCTACCGTCTGGCGCATGAGCGGTGCGATTATCCCCTGCACCTGGGCGTGACGGAAGCCGGTCTGCCCGGACAGGGCACGGTGAAGAGCGCCATTGGCATCGGAGCGCTGCTGGCGGACGGCATCGGCGATACGATCCGGGTGAGCCTGAGCGGCGATCCGCTGCCGGAAGCCAAGGCGGCATGGGATATCCTGCGGGCGCTGAACCTGCGGACAAGGGGCGTACAGCTGATTGCCTGCCCCACCTGCGGACGGACCTGCATTCCGGTGGAGCAGATTGCCCGCCGGGTGGAAGCGGAACTTTCGGACGTGACGGTTCCGCTGAAGGTGGCGGTGATGGGCTGCGTTGTGAACGGCCTGGGCGAAGGCAAGGAAGCGGACGTGGGCATTGCCGGCGGCAAGGACGGCGGCGTGCTGTTTGTGAAGGGACAGGAACCAAGAAAAGTGAAGGGCGATCTGGCAGAAATACTGATTCAGGAAATCCGGAGACTTCTTGAATCAAATTCATAATGCATAATGCATAATTATCCGCTGCGGCGGGGGAGATTTCTCCGCAACTTCAATCGTCGCGTCTCACGTTTGGAGCGCGCTCGCCGCTCGTTTCAGTTGACTTGTTCGCATCATTTCGGCTTCGCCGACAGCGCACTGCGCTGACATTCAGCTCGCTCCCCACGCGGCCTTCGGCCTTGGTCGAAATGACATACAAAGCCACAGGATGTTCCTGAACGCTTGAGGGCAAGTGGTTCCGAAGGAGATTCTTCGACTACGGCTATCGCCTTCGCTCAGAATGACATCCTACAAGTGGTGATGTTCCGATTGGGTTCCTGAACGTGTGAAGAAGATTTGGTTTAAAGGATTGTTTGGTATTTAAATGAGCTACGAAGATCTGATGGCGCGGATTGCGCGGGATATTCCGGAACTGGCGGGAAAACTGGATTCTCCCCGGATTGTCTATGTCAAATCTTTGAAAAAAACCTATATTACCTTTGAAAGCACCGTGCTGGCGGGGGAAAAGGAATTCCTGAAGCTGGGGAATATCCTGCGGGAAATGTTCCCCGGACGGCCGCTGGCGGTGCGGATTATTTCGCCCGGACTGAAGGCGGAATTTCTGGAGGATCCGACGCCCTACAGGCAGGTGCTGGACGATTTCCTGCGCCGGAATTATCCGATGGCCCGGGGATGGATCGGCAAGATCGGCTGGCGGATGGAAAAGAATCAGCTGACGGACGCTACCGGCGGAGACAATGGGGAAGGCCTGCTGACGCTGGTATTTCCGGACGACATCAGCCTGCAGGTGATGAAGAAAAGCGACGTGGGTCCCCGGCTGGCGAGAGCCATCAAGGAAATCTTCGCGGCCAATATCCGGGTGGAGATGACCGTGGAAGGCACCCGGGAGGAACGTCTGCGCCGGATGCGGGAAGAGCGTAAGGACGCCACACTGACCGTGACGGCGGAGGAAATGGCGGAACGGTACGGAACCGGAATCGCCGGAGAAAAGGAAGCCGCGCCGAAGAAACCGGCGGGAGAGAAGAAACCTGTTAAAAAAGAGGGACAGCCGGAAAAGGAAGAGGCAAAACTGTCCCCGGTCAACCCGGAAGCAAAAGCTTTCGGCAAGCCGATCATCGGCCGGAGCGTGGCGGACAGGCCCGTGGAAATCAGGGAGCTGAACGGCGAAAGCGGCCTGGTGGTGGTTCAGGGCGAGATCTTCAAGCTGGAGCAGAAGGAACTGAAGGGCGGCGAAATGCTGCTGGTGACTTTCGCGGTAACCGACTATACCAGTTCGGTGCTGTGCAAGATCTTCTTCCGTTACAGGGGCCGCTTCATGAAGAAGGAAGAAGCGGCGGCAACGCCGATTACCGACGAAGAGCGCGCGGCGGTCAAGGAGAAGGTGGACCGGATCAAGGAAGGCATGTGCGTCAAGATCCGGGGCGAATGCCTGTATGACAACTACGCCAGGGACCTGAGCATTTCCGTGCGCGACATGGTGGAAACCGAGAAAGAGGAGCGCATGGACACCGCGGAGGAGAAGCGGGTCGAGCTCCATATGCATACCAACATGTCCACCATGGACGCGCTGACGCCGGTGGACAAGCTGATCAGCCGGGCGGCCAAGTGGGGCCATCCTGCGGTGGCTGTGACAGACCACGGCGTGCTGCAGTCCTACCCGGCGGCTTTCCGGGCGGCGAAGGGAAAGATCAAACTGATTCCCGGCTGCGAAGGCTATCTGATCGACGAAAAACCGATTGTGGAAGAACCGGACGACCGGCCGTATGACGGGCCGATTGTTGTGCTGGACTTTGAAAGCACGGGCCTGAATACCGGCAAGGCAAGAATTATTGAAATCGGCGCCGTGAAGCTGGAAGGCGGCACGGTGATCGACAGCTTTGAACAGCTGGTGGACCCCGGGGAACCGCTGGGACCGGAAATAACAAACATTACCGGCATCAACGATGCTATGCTGCAGGGACAGCCAAGGGCGGAGGAAGCCCTGCCGAAGCTGATGGAGTTTATCGGCGATCTGCCCATTGCGGCGCACAATGCGCACTTTGACGCGAGCCTGCTGAAGGCGGAACTGAAGCGGCTGGGACGCAGCCTGACAGTGCCGGTGCTGGACACGCTGAGCTATGCCCGGAAACTGTATCCCGACCTGAAATCCTTCCGGCTGGGCGCACTGTGCAAACAGCTGGGCGTCAGCCTGAAGAACGCGCACCGGGCGGTGCATGACGCTACGGCGACGGCTCACTGCCTGCAGCGGATGTTTGAGGATACCCGGGAAAAGCATCCGGAGGCCGTGAGCGAAAAAGAACTGAATGCCGCGCTGACCGGCGGCGCCATCGGGGAAAGCTGGCATATTATCCTGCTGGCGAAGAACCGGACCGGCCTGGTGAATCTGAACCGGCTGGTATCCATCAGCCATCTGGAATACTTCAAGCGCGTACCCCATATGCCCCGGCATATCATCCAGAAATACCGGGAGGGACTGATTGTGGGCAGCGCCTGCGAGGCGGGCGAACTGTTCCGGGCGGTGGTGAACCGGGAAGACCATGAACGGATCAAGCAGATTGCCTCCTTCTACGACTACCTGGAGGTACAGCCGATCGGCAATAACGCGTTCATGCTGCGGGACGGGCAGGTTTCCTCCGAAGAGGAGCTGCGGGACCTGAACCGGGAGATTATCAAACTCGGGGAAGAACTGAATATTCCGGTGGTCGCCACGGGCGACGTCCATTTCCTGGATCCGAAGGACGCTATCGGCCGGGCTATCATCCAGGCTGGCATGAAGTTCGCAGACGCGGATCTGCAGCCGCCGCTGTATTTCAAGACGACCAACGAGATGCTGGAGGAGTTCTCCTATCTTGGCAAGGAAAAGGCCAGGGAAATCGTTATTGACAATCCCCGGATGATTGCGGATCAGGTGGAGGAAATCAAGCTGTTCCCGAAGCATCCGAAGGGAGAGGATACGTTCCAGCCCTTCTGGGACGATGCGGAGGACCGGATTCAGCAGATGACCTGGGACACGGCCGAGGAACTGTACGGTTCCCCGCTGCCGCAGATTGTGGAAGCACGGCTGAGGAAAGAACTGAAATCCATTGTGGGATACGGCTACTGCACGCTGTATTCCATTGCCCAGAAACTGGTTTCCCGCTCGCTGCAGGACGGCTATCTGGTCGGCAGCCGCGGCAGCGTCGGCTCCAGCCTGGTGGCCCGGATGTGCGGCATTACCGAGGTGAACGCGCTTCCGCCGCATTACCGCTGCACCCACTGCCGCAAGGGTTTCTTTGACGTGGACAAGAGCCAGTATCACGTGGGTGTTGACCTGCCGGATAAGAACTGTCCCGAATGCGGCCTGCCGCTGACAAAGGACGGGTTTGACATCCCCTTCGAAGTCTTCCTGGGCTTTGAGGGCGACAAGGTGCCTGATATCGACCTGAACTTCTCGGGCGAATATCAGAACCGGGCGCACCATTATGTGGAAGAACTGTTCGGACACGACCATGTGTTCCGTGCGGGTACCATCTCCGGTCTGGCGGACAAAACCGCCTACGGCTATGTGCTGAAATACCTGGAGGAACGCGGAATCCAGGCGGGCAACGCGGAGAAGGAACGGCTCGCCCTGACCTGCACCGGTGTGAAACGGACCACCGGCCAGCACCCGGGCGGCATGGTTGTTGTGCCCCTGGAATATGAAATCTATGACTTTACCGCGGTACAGCATCCGGCGGATGACCTGGAAAGCGACTTCACCACCACCCACTTCGACTTCAACAGCATGCATGATATCCTGGTGAAACTGGACTGCCTGGGCCATGATGACCCGACAATGCTGCATGAACTGGAACTGCTGACGGGTATCAATTTCAAGGATGTGCCGCTGGACGATCCCGGCGTGCGCAGCCTGTTTGCCTCCCCGGAAGCGCTGGGTGTGACAACGGAAGACATCCTGTGCAACACCGGCACCTACGGCGTGCCGGAATTCGGCACAGGCTTCGTGCGGGGCATGCTGGAGGAAACGAAGCCCCACACTATGGAAGAACTGCTGCGGATTTCAGGTCTGAGCCACGGTACAGACGTGTGGCTGGGCAACGCCCAGGAGCTGATTGCCAACGGAACCGCCACCCTGAGCGAATGCGTCTGCTGCCGTGACGATATTATGAACTACCTGATCGACAAGGGCGTAAAGCCGAAGCTGGCGTTTACCACGATGGAAAGCGTCCGGAAAGGCAAGGGCCTGAAACCGGAAATGGAGCAGGCCATGCTGGACCAGAATGTTCCGGACTGGTTCATGGACAGCTGCAAGAAGATCAAATACATGTTCCCGAAGGGCCATGCCGTTGCGTACGTGACCATGAGCCTGCGCGTTGCCTGGTTCAAGCTTCATGAACCGCTGGCTTACTACTGCGCCTATTTCACGGTGCGCGGCGACGGCTTTGACGCCTCCACGATGCTTCTGCCGCCGGCCGATTCCCGGAAGAAAATCAAGGAAATCCGCAATATGGATTCTCCCTCCGCAAGAGACAAGGATATCGCAACGTGCCTGGAGCTGGTGCTGGAGATGAACATGCGGGGCATCCGTTTCCTGCCGGTGGATCTGTACAAGAGCGACGTCAAACGCTTCCTGATCGAGGACGGCAATATCCGCTGCCCCTTTATCAGCCTGCCGGGCCTGGGAGAGAGCGCGGCCATTCCAATTGTGGAAGCGCGGAAGGACGGACCGTTTATCAGCATCGAAGACCTGCAGAAACGGGGCAAGGTTGGATCCTCCGTAATCGAAATGCTGCGGACGCATGGATCGCTCCAGGGCCTGAGCGAAACTAATCAGATCAGCATGTTCTGAAGAACATGCTGATCTGATTAGAGGCAGGAAGTAGGAGGTAGGAGGGAGAAAGCGGTGTCATCGCAAAGCGATGACAAATGAAGAATTAAGAATTAAGAATGAAGAATTAATGGTGGCAGGCGGTTATACCGCCTGCATGAGCAGGAAAAGACGGCAGAAAAGGCGAAATGTATAAGATAACGGTAAAGGAGGAAAGACAGGTATGTACCGCTCGATGAACCTGAAGGGTTTCCTGGTTATCCTGGGTGTTATGCTGCTGATCTTCCTGATTGTGCACAGCGTGCTGCAGGGTGCCGTTAACAACAAAGCGGAAGAGGAGAAGATGCTGCGCGTCCAGAAGGCCAGGCTGGAGGAGGAAAACAAGGACCTGAACAACCGGCTGGAAGTGGTCGGAACGGAAGCGTATATTATGTCCAGCGCCGTAAAGGATTATGCCTACGTCAAGCGTGACGCAATCCGTTTTGAATTCACGAATCCGGAGGCACTGTATGCCTACACGGATGAGGAAATGCAGATTCTGATGGATGAGATGAACAATTGAGGAGGATAACCAACCGTGAGAGCTGCCGTGATCGGGATCGGATCCAATTCAGTAAGAAGTCTCCTGGTGGATGTGGACGGAGCGGAATTTAAACGTCTCCGCCGGGACCGGGAAGGGACGCGCCTGTTCGCTGGACTGGACGAAGCAGGCAACCTGAACCGGGAAAGTATGGAAAAGACTGTGGCGGCGGTCCGAAAAATGGCGGCCGACGCGGCGCAGCTGGGAGCTGAGAAGCTGGCAATTTTCGCAACCAGCGCAGCCAGGGACGCGGCAAACGGCGCGGAATTCATGGCAACGGTTGAGCGGGAAACAGGTATTCCGCTCAGAATCATCAGCGGGGAGGAAGAAGCGGAACTGAGCTTCCTGGGAGCCTCGGCGGCAGCAAAGGCGGATCGGTGCGGAATGATCGACATCGGCGGAGGAAGCACAGAGATTGCGATCGGTACCCCGACAGGCATTGAGTGCGCGTTTTCATGCCAGATGGGAGCGGTGAGGCTTTTCCGCCGGCTCCGACTGGAACAGAAAGAGGATATGAAGCCGGTGGAAGTCGCCGCGGCGGAGATCCTGGACGAAGAACTTCAGAAATATCCCGGCCTGGCGCTTCCGGAAACCTGGGTCGGAACGGGCGGCACTTTCACCACGCTGGCAGCGATGGCGCTGGGCCAGCCCTGGACGAACCGGACCAATGTGCAAGGCACGGTGATCACCAGCGGACAGATCCGGGAGATTGGCGAAAAACTGGCCGGAATGAACGTGGAGGAACGGAAACAGCTGCCGGGACTCCAGCCCAGCCGCGCTGACATTGTGGTTCACGGCATCTGCATCCTGCTGGGTGTGATGGAACGGCTGAACATGGATCGGATTACGGTCAGCGAATGGGGAAACCTGGACGGATATATTCGCAAGAATTACTGCGGTA
>JAEEGL013592514.1_pt1 | contig 11322 bp, 12 predicted proteins | sample 9134231 | NCBI WGS metagenome assembly JAEEGL01 (sample SAMN16246548, study PRJNA631951) | gut metagenome | biome: gut microbiome; feature: rumen; material: fiber-attached | host: Bos | place: Iran: Karaj | collected 2018-10
GAAGGAGAGCGCGGAACCGGTAAAAGAACTCTGGCAAAGCTTTTTGCAACGGCTCTGCTTTGTGAGGAAAAAGAGGACAGACCCTGCGGAAAATGCCGGCATTGCATTTTGGCAAAAGGAAACAATCACCCCGATATAATTACGGTAATGCACGAAAAGCCGAATCTCATAAGCGTTGATGAGATAAGGAGCCAGGTTGTCGGGGATGTGCTTATAAAGCCGTTTTACAATAAAAAGAAGATATATATAATACCGGATGCCTGGAAGATGAATGTAAATGCCCAGAATGCACTGCTTAAAACAATCGAAGAGCCTCCGGATTATGTTGTGGTGATATTGCTTACAGAAAATAAAAATGCTCTGCTTCCTACAATTCTTTCGCGTTGTACCGGATTTTCGCTGAATCCCCTTTCGGATAAAACCGTTACGGATCATTTGATCCGAAAATACGATATAAATGAGGAAAAGGCTAAGGTAAGCGCGTCACTTGCAAGGGGAAGCATAGGCAGGGCACTTGAAATGGCGCAGTCGGAGGATTTCGACCAGATTTATAAGGATACGGTGGATTTCCTGAAAAATGCTGATGAAACAGGCTTTTCACAGCTCTTTGCAAAGGCAAAGGATCTTGCTTCAAGAAAAGAGGAGATAGACACTGTGCTTGACCTGATATTGTTGTGGTACAGGGATATGCTTATTTGTAAGGCATCCGGCAATTCTCTTTCGTTGACATTTGCAAAAGAAACGGGTTATATTGTATCGAAGGCGCAAAAATACGATTATGAGGAGATAAACAGCGTATTTACTGCATTGACGAAAACAAGGGAAAGGCTGCAGCATAATACGAATGCGGAGGCGAGTATGGATATGCTGCTTTTGAATATAAAGGAATAGGTGATGACAGAAGTTATTTGTGTAAGATTCAGGACTGCGGGAAAGATATATTATTTTTCGCCGGGGAATCTGAAGGTAAAAAGAGGTGATAATGTTATTGTCGAGACAGCCAGAGGCGTGGAGTTCGGCAAGGTGGTTTCCGATATCAAAGAGGTAGAGGATAAAAAGGTGGTTCAGCCTCTCAAGAAAATAATGAGGGTCGCTACCGATGAGGATAAGGAGACCGAAAAAAAGAACAGAGAGAAAGAGAAGGATGCTTTCGCCATCTGTCTTGAAAAGGTATATAAGCATAAGCTGGATATGAAGCTTGTGGAAGCTGAATATACATTTGACGGGAATAAGCTGCTGTTTTATTTTACGGCCGATGGCAGAGTGGATTTCAGAGAGCTGGTAAAGGATCTGGCCTCCGTATTTAAGACAAGGATAGAGCTTCGGCAGATCGGTGTCAGGGATGAAACCAAGATAATCGGAGGAGTAGGAATCTGCGGAAGGGTTTTGTGCTGTCATGCCTATCTTTCGGATTTTGCTCCTGTTTCCATCAGGATGGCAAAAGAGCAGAATCTGTCCCTTAATCCGGCCAAAATATCCGGTGTATGCGGAAGACTTATGTGCTGCCTTAAAAATGAGGAAGAAACATACGAATATCTGAATAAAAAGCTTCCTGCCCTCGGAGATTATGTGACAACGCCGGAAGGTCTGAAAGGGCAGGTTGAAAGCGTGAATGTCTTAAGACAGCTTGTCAGGGTCATAGTTGAGGAAGCTGATGAGAAGGAAATAAAGGAATATCATGCAGGGGATCTTAAGTTCAAGCCCAGAAAAGCGCGTAATAAAAAAGGCGGCGGTAAGAAACAGGAGGCTGAGGAAAAAGAACTTAAGGAACTGGAGAATCTGGAAAAGCAGGAGGGCGGAAGGTCAAAGCTGGATGATGACTGACCTTGTAAAACCGGGAGAAAGAGTCGACGATCTTGAAAGGAACGGGTTAAAGATCATACAAAACCCTTCGCTGTTCTGTTTTGGAATGGATGCGGTTCTGCTGTCGGGGTTTGTGTCTGCCGGCAGCGGGGAAAAGGTGCTTGATCTTGGCACGGGTACGGGAATAATACCGATATTGCTTTCAGCAAAGACCGGGGCTTCCCACCTTACAGGACTTGAGATACAGAGTGTAAGCGCAGATATGGCAGGACGAAGTGTGCTTATGAACGATCTTACCGGAAAAATAGATATTATCGAAGGAGATATAAAGGAAGCTGAGGTTTTATTTTCCCCGGCTTCTTTTGATGTTGTAACAGCAAATCCACCCTATATGATAGAGGGACACGGAATAGCGGATAAAACAGACAGTAAGGCTATAGCAAAGCATGAGATATTGTGTGATCTGGAAGATGTGGTAAAGGCCGCCTCTCATGTTTTGAGGCAGAAGGGACATTTTTATATGGTACACAGACCCTTCAGACTGACGGATATTCTGGAGATGATGCGTAAATACAGGCTGGAACCGAAAAGGATGAAGCTGGTATATCCGGATGTAAATAAAGAACCGGTGATGGTGCTTATTGAGGGCCTGAAAGACGGGAAAGCAAGACTTACTGTGGAAAAACCCCTGATAATCTACGGCCCCGACGGCAAATATACAAAGGAGATAACCGAAATATATGGATATTAAAGGCGGTCTGTTTTTATGTGCCACTCCGATAGGAAATCTCGGGGATATGACCATCCGGACTCTTGAAACTCTGAAAAAAGCAGATATTATTGCGGCTGAGGATACCAGAAATACTCTAAGGCTCCTAAATCATTTTGAAATAAAGGCTTCTCTTACAAGCTATCATGAACATAATAAGTATGAGAAGGCGGAATATCTGATAAAGGAGATGCTTGAAGGAAAGAGTGTAGCTCTGGTCACTGATGCGGGAACACCGGCAATTTCAGATCCCGGAGAGGTACTTGTTAAGAGGTGTATAGAGGAGAATATACCTGTCACTTCCCTTCCGGGAGCCTGTGCACTTATAACGGCACTTACTGTTTCCGGTCTTTCCACAAAAAGCTTTGTGTTTGAAGGCTTTCTTCCGCCTGAAAAAAGGGACAGACTTAAAATTCTGAAAAAACTTGAGAATGAGACCAGGACAATTATACTGTATGAAGCACCGCACAGGATGAAAAAGACAGTTGCCATGTTAAATGAAACTCTCGGCAACAGGCGGGTATCACTTTGCAGGGAGCTAACTAAAATTCATGAAGAGGTGATCAGAACAGATCTTTCTTCGGCCTGTTTGTATTTTGAGGATAATGCTCCGAAGGGAGAATATGTTATAGTTATTGAGGGAAGGAATGAGACAGAGCTTGAAGAAGAGGACAGGAAGAGTTATGAGGAACTTTCTGTAAGCGAGCATGTCAAACGATATACTGACGAAGGTATGGATCTTAAGGAGGCAATGAAGAAAGCGGCAAAGGACAGGGGCGTCACAAAAAGGGACATTTACAGCGAACTCTGCAGATTAAAGGAGGAGAAATGAAAACAAAAATAATCATAACATTAGCGGCGCTTCTGATGACGGCCGCATTTTCCGGGTGCAGTGCACAGATTAAAGAAGACAGAGAGATCAAAGAACCCGGAAAACAGGAGGAAAATGTTCAAACCGGTGAGAAGGATGAGATACCCGGAAGCGGTGAGGAAGATAAGGATACCAGTATGGAAGATAATATCGGTGTAAATACGGAAATAACTGACGGTGAGTCCTTTTCGAAAGCAGTAAATATCTTTAACTGGAAGTATTTTGATATTCAGGATCATGAAAGCAATCTTTTTTATTCTCCGATGAGTCTTTCGTCAGCTCTTTCCATGGCTCTTTACGGTGCCGGAGGAAATACTGAAGAAGAGCTTAAGAAGGTGTTGAATATAAGCGATACGGATACTTTTTTATCCGATATAAATGCTTTTTCCAAAACGGATTATGGTGAAAATACAAAACTGAGTATTGCCAATTCGTTATGGATGGATAAGGAATATACCGAAAAATTCGGATTAAATGAGGATTTTGTTACGGGACTTAAAACAAAGCTTGATGCAGAAGCAAAAGAAGTTGATTTTGCAAATGACAGTGAGGGAGCCTGTAAGGAGATATCAGACTGGGTAAATAAGAAGACTGAAGGATTTATAAGTGACTACAGTCCGGTAGCGGACAGCACTACAGTACTGGATATCATAAATGCAATATATTTTAACGGCAAGTGGGAATCGGAATTTATGAAGGAAGATACCTTTGACGAGGAGTTTAAGGGTAAAGAGACCTCTGTTGTTGATATGATGCATATGTATGATTATTACTTTAAGTACCTTGAAAAGGACGGATTTAAGGCCGTAGAGCTGCCATATAAGGAAAGCAGTCTTGTTATGGATATCATAATGCCCGTAGAAGAGGGAGCGGTTGATGCGGGAAAAAGATGGACGGGTTTCAGTGTGGAAGAAAGGGAAGAATTCTTAAAAGAATTGTCCGAGGCTTCCACAGAGGAGCTCAGGGTACTTGCAATACCGAAATTTGATATGGATCTTACAGCGGAAAATCTTAAGGAAAATCTGCAGAAAATGGGTATAAAGGATGCATTTGATCCGGAATCAGCCGATTTTTCAAAGATCACACAGAATATGTATATTTCGGATATTGCCCACAGGGCAAAGATCGAGGTGGATGAAGAAGGGACAAAAGCGGCGGCAGTGACTGAAATAGAAATGGCTGTAACAGCTGCAGGACCCATGACAGAAGCCTATGATTTCATATGCGACAAACCGTATGTATATGTCATAAAAGATACCAAAACAGGGGTAATTCTCTTCTGCGGTCTTGTAAATTCGCTATAAAATGGGCTTTTTTGCCGATTTTTGGCGTGTTTTGCTTGACAAGCGTACTTTTAATGAGTATAAATATGTTTAGTGTCTGTTTGGCTCCTGTTTTTACGGGGTCAAAAGGGAAATCTAAAAATATAGAGAGGAGTTCTAAAATGAACAAAACAGAATTAGTATCAGCTATGGCTGACAAGTCAGGAATCTCAAAGAAGGATGCAGAGAAGGCATTAAAGGCTTTCACGGATACCGTTACCACCCAGCTTAAGAAGGGTGACAAGGTTCAGCTTGTCGGATTTGGAACTTTCGAAGTTACAAAGAGGGCTGCAAGAGAGGGAAGGAATCCCCAGACAGGTGCAGTTATGAAGATTGCTGCTTCAAAGGCACCTAAGTTCAAGGCCGGAAAGGCTCTTAAGGATCTTGTAAACAAGAAATAATCATAAGGGTTATGCTGGGGCGTGCTAAGCACGCCCCATTATTTATTAGGGAACGAAGTATGAGACTGGATAAATTTTTAAAGGTTTCGCGTCTGATAAAGCGCAGAACCGTAGCAAATGAAGCCTGCGATGCAGGCCGGGTTACAATAAACGACAAACCGGCAAAGGCCGGAAGCCGCGTGAATGTCGGCGACATAATAGAAATTACCTTCGGTGACAAAAAGGTCAGAGCCGAGGTTTTGAAGATTGCGGAGACGGTAAAGAAGGACGAGGCGGCGGAGATGTTTAAGTATTGCTGAAGCGGTTGACGGATATAACAAGGTGTGTTAACATAATTTAGTAACATAAAGAATAATAATGGGTGAGTGTTTTCCATGTATGATTCCAGAAGGAGAAGAAAGGGCAGATCATCTAAGACTCAGACCTCCGCGAATATGAGGGCTGCGATGTACCGCAGACCAAAACAGAACAGATTTGCAGTTTTCAGCATTATCGTTGTAGTGGTAATGCTTATTGGCGTTATGGCAATTGACGGCGCCGGACTCACCCGTAAAAGAGCAGCAAACGCAAAGAAGATAGAAGAGCTTAAGGCGGGTATAGAAGCGGAGAACGAGAGGACAGAAGAACTAAAGGAATACGAAAAATATACAAAAACCAAGAAATTTGCCGAGGAAACGGCAAAGGAAAAGCTGGGACTCGTACATGATGACGAGATAATCTTTAAGGCAGATGAAAACAAATAGCTTTGAGGCTAAAGTTGCCCGTTATATAAAGGAACATTCCATGCTGGAGAGAGGCTGCAGCGTGGTTGTGGGTGTGTCCGGAGGGGCGGATTCCGTCTGCCTTTTTTTTATGCTGATCAAACTGCAGAAGGAATATGGACTTAAGCTGAAGGTTATCCATGTTATGCATGGGATCAGAGGAAGCGAAGCCTGTCTGGACATGGAATTTACAAAAAGCTTATGCGATGAGTACGGAGTTCCTTTTAAATGCGTTAAAAAGGATGTCCCTTCTCTTGCCTCACAAATGGGGATGAGTGTTGAAGAGGCCGGAAGATATGTAAGGTATAAGGCTTTTGAAGAAGAAGAGACAGACAGAACTGCTGTTGCCCATAATTTAAATGATCTGGCGGAAACTGTGCTGTTTAATCTTTTCAGAGGAAGCAGCATACAGGGCCTTACAGGAATAAGTCCGGTAAACGGAAAGATAATCAGGCCCCTGCTTTGTGTGACAAGGGAGGAGATAGAGGAATATCTTAACGAAAAAGGCATAAAATGGTGCACAGACCGCACTAACGCCGATAATACATATTCCCGGAACAGGATAAGAAATGAGCTGTTAAAGGAAGCAGTAAAGATAAATCCTTCAGCGATCGAACATATTGCAAGAAGTGCCGAAGAATTAAGACTGGCAGAAGAAAGTCTTAAGATCCAGACAGACTCGGCTTTTTTACGATATGCTTTTGAAGAAGAGGGAAGGATAAACATTGATATTAATGCAAAGAATGAGTTGCCGCAGCTTATTTTGAGCAGAATGGTTTATAAATCTCTGTATACACTCTCCGGAAGAAAGAAAGACATAACCTCAAAGCATGTGGAGGATGTTGTTAAACTGTTTAACAGGCAAAGCGGAAAGAGTGTCGATCTTATATACGGGATAAGGGCAAAAAGGGATTTTGGACGGATTGTAATACTGAAAAAAAAGACGGGGGAGAAAACAGAATTCTCACAGATCGGATTGAGCAGGCTTCTGGAAAAAGGTATGATATCCCTTGAAGATGGCAGGATAATAAGTGCTGAGCTGATAGAAGGGGATTTTGAAGAATTTACAAAAGTTTCATACACGGATATGCTTGATTATGATAAAATTGACAATGACGCGGTAATAAGAGTGAGACAGAAGGATGACAGGATAAGCATCAAAAACGGACATAAAAAGGTAAAGGAGCTTCTGACGGAAAGTAAGGTGCCGGTTGAAGAAAGAGACAATATCCTTTTGCTGGCGTCAAATAATGATGTTTACTGGATAGAAGGTTTAAGGCGCGGTTTTGACTGCAGGGTAACGGAAGAAACAAAAACTGTGTTACATATTAGTATAAAGGAGATTTATGGGAAATGAGTGATAAGCTGACAGTTCTATATTCGGAAGAGGAGATAGATAAAAGGATCAGGGAGCTTGGTGAGCAGATAAGCAGTGAATATGAAGGCAGGGAAATAACTATCATCTGTACATTAAAGGGAGCCTGTTTTTTTGCCTGCGAGCTTGCCAAGAGGATAACCTGTCCCGTAAAGATGGAATTCATGAAATGTTCAAGCTACGGAAACGGAACCGAAAGCAGCGGAGAGGTCAGGATCATGCTGGATGTGGATGATCCTCTTGCAAAAAAAGATGTTCTTATCGTGGAGGATATAATAGACAGCGGAAGGACGCTTGCGGCTTTAAAAGAGAGCCTTAAAAACAGGGGCACAAATTCTGTAAAGGTTTGTTCGCTCCTTGATAAACCATCCAGGAGAGTTGTGGATGTAAAGCCTGACTATCTGGGTTATTCCATTCCCGATAAGTTTGTTGTGGGTTATGGGCTGGATTACGCGCAGAATTACAGAAATCTGCCATATATAGCAGAAGTTGTACAGGAGGTATAAATTGAAAGGTACCGGAAGGGGACTTGCTCTGTATGTGCTGCTTATTGCGGCAATTTTCATTGTGATAATGTCCGTGAGTAATAATATGCAGCAAACGGATGTTTACACCTATGAGCAGTTCGTAAATGATGTTGAAAAGCAGAATATAAAATCTGTTGTTGTGAAACCCTATCGTGAAACGCCCACAGGAGCGGTTGAGGTAGCATTAAATACCGGCAGGACCAGGGTTCTGTATGTGGCCGATGTTCCCGCTATGGAAGAGGAATTAAAAAAGCTGTTTCCTTCCTATGTAGAAAAAGAGGTGGCAAAGGAAAACCTGCTTTTGGTTTACGGTGTTCCGATTTTGATGTCGGTCGCGGCAATATTTATCTTTATGGCGTTGATGAACGGCCAGGCCGGGGCTTCATCCGGAGGAAGCCGTATGATGAACTTCGGAAAAAGCAGGGCAAAGATGTTCAACGCCGGAGACACAAAAATAACCTTTGAGGATGTTGCCGGGCTTAAGGAGGAAAAGGAAAATCTTGAAGAACTGGTGGATTTTTTAAGAGATCCCGGTAAATACACTTCGGTGGGGGCGAGAATACCCAAGGGAGTGATTCTGGTTGGCGCTCCCGGAACCGGAAAAACACTTCTTGCCAAGGCTGTTGCAGGTGAGGCCGGAGTACCGTTCTTTTCCATATCCGGATCGGATTTTGTGGAAATGTTTGTCGGAGTGGGAGCATCAAGAGTCAGAGATCTTTTTGCCGAAGCGAAGAAGAATACGCCCTGTATTGTTTTTATTGATGAGATAGATGCGGTTGCACGCCGCAGAGGAACAGGCCTTGGAGGCGGACATGACGAAAGGGAGCAGACCTTAAACCAGCTTCTTGTGGAAATGGACGGTTTCGGTGTTAATGAGGGAATCATCGTCATGGCGGCTACAAACAGAGTGGATATTCTGGATCCTGCGATAATGAGGCCCGGTAGATTTGACAGAAAGGTAGGTGTCAGCGCACCGGATATCAAGGGCAGAGAGGATATATTAAAGATTCACTCCAAGAATAAGCCGCTGGGTGATGATGTGGATCTGGTACAGATCGCAAGGACCACAGCAGGCTTTACGGGAGCAGATCTTGAAAATCTCATGAACGAAGCCGCAATTTATGCGGCAAAAGACGGAAGAGCCTATATAGTTCAGAAGGATGTTAATACAGCCTTTATCAAGGTCGGGATAGGAGCGGAGAAAAAAAGCAGGGTAATTTCAGAGGAAGAAAAGAAGATTACGGCATATCATGAGGCGGGACATGCTGTGCTGTTCCATATTTTGCCGGGAGTCGGTCCTGTCTATACCATATCCATCATTCCTACGGGGATGGGAGCTGCAGGCTATACAATGCCGCTTCCGGAAAGGGACGAGATGTTCAGGACAAAAACCCGTATGATGAACGAGATAATTGTGGATCTGGGAGGAAGAGTTGCAGAAGAATTATTCTGTGATGATGTTACCACAGGGGCTTCGCAGGATTTCAAGCAGGCTACCAGACTTGCTCGAAGGATGGTAACAACCTACGGAATGAGCGAAAAGATGGGCGTAGTCAATTATGATGAGGATGACGATGAGGTATTTATCGGGAGAGATCTGGCTCATCCGAGGAAATTTTCCGAAGAAACAGCTAATGAAATAGACGAAGAAGTAAAGGTGATCATCGATTCCTGTCTTGAAAAAGCCAGACAGCTGATAAATGAGAACAGGGATGTGCTTGAACGCACGGCCGGGCTGCTGCTTGAAAAGGAAAAGGTAACACGCGAAGAATTTGAAGAACTCTGGAACTAGTCCTATAGGGGACTTTACCGGGGGAATTGTACAGATTGCACAAAAACCATGGATGCCGCTTGTAAATTTTGTTCAAATTGAGTCTTGTTGATTTATTATGAAAGTGTTATATTATGTGCGTACCCCCCAATACAAGATATAGTCTTTGAAAAAAGGCTATACCCCATAAGAAAGAAATACCTTCTCCAAAACAGTCGGCATACAGCCGGCTGTTTTACCTTTAAAATGATTTCAGATCCGGGTCTCCCTGTCAAAGTTCATAAATGAAAAACGATTGATGCCATCGATTCCGGATATCGCTTTTTCCAAAGCCTTATCATCGTCCGCCTTATATTCGAGAATGAGTTCCACACTGTCCTTTGAGATCGTCCTGTTCTTCATTCTTAAGAAGCGGGTAAGCGGTTTGATCGTTTCCGTTATCTGATCGGCCTTATCGGCGCTTTCGCAGTTAATGACAATAAGACCCAGTGCAACAGGGCTCGCCATTCTTCCGGTTATGAAAAGACCTATAGTTACGATCAGACATAAGGCCGCGGCAAGAACATACAGACCGGCACCGCATATAATACCTATACTTATGGCCCAGAAGAGGAAGAAAAGATCCAGTGAGCTCTTTATCGCAGTGCGGTACCTTACTATTGACAGGGCACCGACCATACCGAGAGAAATAACCAGATTTGACTGTACGGCCAATACTATCCCGGCTGTGACCACAGCCATCAGCACGAGAGTCCGGTTGAAATCCTTTGAATAGAATTCGTTGTTAACGGCCATTCTGTACACAATAAAAACATACAGTCCCAAAAGCAGCGAAACCACAAGAACTACTGCAATTCTTTCAACAGTAATATCGCTTATAAAATTGTTCATAACCGAGGTTTTGATCATATCCTTAAAACTCATATCCGTCTTCCTTTCTTCCGTTTCCTTTGATCACACTTCTTGCATAAGCATACTTGGAAAATGATACCTTCTCAAGATCTCCTGTATCAATAATGGTTTTTATGTACCCTGGCAGAACGCTGTCATACTTGATTTCCAGAACATGCTTATCCCATGGCATTACCGGATATAGAAGAGCTTTCTCATCCAGAAACTCATCTGTTCTGAAAGTACAGGAAATATCCCGGTCCAGAGTTATCCTTATATTTCCCACGGGGTATGTAAAGGCAGTTCTGCGATAATCCACTATGGCCACGGGATGAAGTCCTTCGGACTGCTGCAGAATATATAATTCGTCAAGAAGTTTATCGCCTGTATTGTCGGAAAAACCATTATCAAGCATGGATAATGCAGTCCCGTTATCCATATTTACAGAATATTTCTGCTTCAGCCTTCCGACAGAATCTTTTCGTTCCATGCGAAAAAAATCCGTATTCAGGTTATAAAATCTAAGACGGTATTTACTTCTTCTGTCAACGCCGCTTAGGCTTTCATGATACAGTCTGTCATCGATCGTGTCAAAATAAAGGCTCCTGATATGATAGCCGCTTCCTGTCTGGTTGATATCAGCCGGCATAACCGTTTTCAGGCGGTTCTCTATAATGACAAGCTGTCTTTCTGAACAGATGTACTTTTCCTCGTGACGCACCCTGTGTTAATCCCCCATATGTTCTTGCATGTATTTAGAAATATATGAACCTCTTTCCCTGAAGAAATCCCGCACTACCTGAACATTGGCCGCATATTGCTGTGCCGTAA
>JAEEGL014004027.1_pt1 | contig 11322 bp, 9 predicted proteins | sample 9134231 | NCBI WGS metagenome assembly JAEEGL01 (sample SAMN16246548, study PRJNA631951) | gut metagenome | biome: gut microbiome; feature: rumen; material: fiber-attached | host: Bos | place: Iran: Karaj | collected 2018-10
ACTTTATACATTCAGCTTTCCTCTTATCTACATTATTATATACTTTTGCTATTATAAAAGTCAAAATAAAATGGTTACAATTTTATTATAAGTTATGTTAAATTATTATTGACATAGAAAATAATTTATGTTAGTTTTTATATACAGTCGCAGACAGTTAGTATCCTATGTTAGGATTTAAATTGTTAAAAAGCAAGCTAGCCGAGATTTACAGGGCGTGAAATAGGATAAAACATAGATAATTTGGTAACCTATAAACGCAGGTTCTTAAAATATAAATAGCTTAAGATTTGTGTAGATTTTGCGATTGGACTAAAGAGTTGCAAAATCTTTTTAGTATGAGAAAAGGTCGAACGGAATATAATCCGATAAATTATAAATATATTTAAATAAAGGAGCAAAAAATGTCAACAAAAGCTTTCAAAGATGATAAGATTAAGCTTATCAAAGAAAAAATTGATAAAGCTCAAGTTGCTATTGTTACTGAATACAAAGGTCTGAGCGTTGAAGAAATAACAAACCTTAGAAGAGCATTGCAAAAAGATGGCGGTGACTATATGGTTACCAAAAATACTCTTGCAAAAATAGCCATAAAAGGAACTCCGTATGAAGTTTTGGCGGACTCTTTAAAAGGACCGATTGCTTTGGCTTTTGGATATGAAGATCAAGTAGCACCTGCAAAAGCATTATCGAAATTCATTAAAGATACAAAGAAGGGTGAAATCCTCGGTGCAGCTCTAGACGGTCAATTGTTGTCAGCTGCTGAAGCAAAGGCACTTGCAAACATTCCTTCAAAGGAAGAAATTTACGCAAAAATGCTTGGTTGTATCAATTCACCTGCATCACACTTGGTTGGCGGCATAAATGGCGTTATGTCAGCTCTTGTCAGAGCAGTCGCTGCTGTGCGTGATCAGAAAGCATAAGAGAATATAATTCAACTTGCAGTTAATACTACAAGTTAAAAATTTTTAAAAACGTATTACAACAATAATAAAAAAATAAAAGGAGAAAATCATGAGTGTAGAATCTATTTTAGAATCAATCGAAAAATTAACATTATTAGAAGCTGCTGAATTAGTTAAAGCTATGGAAGAAAAATTCGGCGTATCTGCAGCTGCTCCTGTAGCTGTTGCAGCTGCTCCTGCAGCTGGCGCTGCAGCACCTGCAGCAGAAGAAGGTGCATCTGAAGTTAATGTTATCTTAGCATCAGTTCCGGCTGATAAGAAAATCGCAGTACTTAAAGAAGTACGTGCTATAACAGGCCTTGGTTTAAAAGAAGCTAAAGACTTAGTTGACGGAGCTCCAAAACCAATTAAAGAAGGCGTTAAGAAAGAAGATGCTGACGCTATCAAAAAACAACTTGAAGAAGCTGGCGCTACTGTTGAAATCAAGTAGATTGACATTATTTGTTTATGATAATAACACCGCTATTTATAATGTAGCGGTGTTATTTTATTGTAAATAATTATCATTTAGACTGAATAACCATAAAAGATTTTAATGCTCTTCCTGTATCGCCGAAATCTTGAACCGAAGTAACATGAATCTTTTTATAATCTAATGAAGTGGAACTGCCACCATCAAAAGCCATTGCACTGTCTAACCCATAATTTTTGCATAAATCCCTAGCTTCAAATATATCCATTGGATGCTCATTTGTAACAATAAATATGTGAGCCTCTTGCTTTCCGCCTTCTAAGTTCTTTATACCTATTAATGTTCGTGCTGTTTTATGTAAAACTGATGCAGACTCTCTTATAACATTTCCTTCTTTATCTTTTACAATAAAGAACTCTTCTTCTAATCTTAAATTTGGAAGCAGCTGTGGACCACCTTGGGCAGAAGTTACAACTGAGCACATAAAATCTACGCTCGAATTATGCTGTGCTATTTCGTATTTAAACTTACCGTCACAATCTAAAACCCTGAATTCTGTTCTGTTTAAGATTTTTTTTAGATTTCTCCTCAGAACAGAATTATTCATAAGACTATCATTAAACAGCGGATCCTCAACAGTTTGGGACTCATTAACAATATAAGAAATCGTTTTTTGATTCTTTGGATCAAAAAAACCGGCATTTATTGTCAATAAGGAGTTTGCTTTTGTATGTGCTTCAAGGTTAGTAATCAAAGATGGAGAAGACACAAATTTAATTTGTTTTTTTATTTTATTGCCTGTTAGAATAAAATGATATATCCCATTATCATACCCCATGTCAATTCCGTTTGAGGCATAAACAGTACTCATAATAAATATTGTTGATAAAATTAAAATTAGTAATTTCTTCATATTAAATATCCTTAGATTTATAAAATAATATTATTGCACATAAAAATGCAAGCGGCGGTAGTGATGCAGCAATAAAAGGATTCAGCACCCCTTTTTCTGCTAATAAATCAAAAAATGGTAAAGTTATATAATATACAAATATACAACCTATGGCTATAGTAAACCCAATTAATCTTTGTTCTCTTGGTTTACTAAATCCCAATAAACAACCCATAATTGCCAAAAGTATACATACAAACGGGTGCAAGAATCTTTGATAATATTTGTTTTGCATCAAGCCATATTCTTCATCCATTCCTTCTTTCTTTAAAAGGTATACATAGTGTTTTAAATCTTTATTATTTATATCTCTGTCACGTTTAATGGAATTAAGCATTATTGTATAAGCACTTTCGGCATCTTCTCCATTTAGAATATTAATACTATCTTTATGTTTTATATTCTTAAAAATACCATCTTCGTTAATTTCATACGATGTTACATCGCTTAAAACCCAACAAGGATTGCCATTTTCATCTTCGCCTTTAACACCTGTTTCTGCAACTGAGATATAATTTAATCCATGTAAGTCATCAAAAACACGTTTTGAGAAATTCATTACAATTACATCTTGCATGAGACCTAGATTATATCTGGAAACTATTACCGCCTGATCAGGATGATTATTACTATCTTTTTTTGTATAAATAAACTGTGTAACAGTATTTCCACCCTTTATTTCTAATAATTTTTGACAAGAATAAGGAATTAATTTGTCATATGTAATAAAGCACAAAATTGTAACTATAAAACTTAGCACCAATAGGGGGGCAATTATTCTTTTAAAAGACATCCCAACCGCACGAAAAATAGTCAGTTCTGAATCTTTACTCAATTTATCGAATGTAAAAAGTGAGCCTAATAAAAGTCCTACGGGAAAAGCTTTTCCTAAGATTTTTGGAATTTCGCACAAAAGAACAAGAATACCGGTTTTTATAGTATATTCATCTCTAAGAACCTTTTTTATTGTACTAAGAAGCATTTCTGGTGCAATCCAAACAATGATAAATAAAAGAATAGCAACTAAAGTCGTTACTAACACTTGAGTAAAAATATATCTATCATATACGGTAAAATATTTTTTCATCCTATAGCTTAAAATCCTTTCCTAAATAAAATTCTTTAGCTGTAGGATCATTGGCAACATCTTTGCTTTTACCTTGAATTTTTATTTTGCCATCAAAAATCACATAAGCCCTGTCGGTTATTGATAAAGTTGCCTTTGGATTGTGGTCCGTTATAAGAACACCTATCCCTTTATCTTCAGAAATTTTTCTGATATTTTCTTTAATTTCACCGATTGCAATCGGATCAATACCTGCAAAAGGTTCATCAAGCAGCATAAAATCCGGACTTGCCGCAAGAGCTCTTGCTATTTCTACACGTCGTCTTTCCCCCCCAGATAAAGCTACTGCAGGTGATTTTCTAAGTTTTTCAACTCCAAATTCTGTTAATAGTTCTTCAAGCTTTTCGTGTTTTTCATCTGCATTAAGCTTATCATTCATTTCAAGCACAAGCTGCAAATTTTCTTCAACAGTTAATTTCCTGAATATTGAATTTTCTTGCGGCAGATATCCTATACCTGATTTTGCTCTCAAATTCATTGGCCAATCAGTGATTTCTTGTTCATCAATTAATACCGAGCCATTATTCGGTTTAATAAGACCTACAATCATGTAAAATGTAGTTGTTTTACCGGCTCCGTTCGGTCCTAATAGACAAACAACTTCTCCTTTTTCGACATAGAAAGTAACATCATTAACAACACTTCTGTCACCATATATTTTTACCAGATTTTTAGCCTCAATCCTCATTTAATATCCCCATTTGCTTAAATTTACATATTATAAGTATGATACAACAAAAGAGGCACAGTTTAAATTGTAAAGTTTTGTTAAGATATTTAAAAAAAAAGGCAATTTTTGAAAATATAAATACTTTATTAATATGTAAGGTTAAAAAAGGTTAATTAAAATTGTAGGAGGTCGTTATGGCTTACGGCATATCATCAATAGATATGAACCCTTTCGCAAATCCCATGATGTCGATGATGGGAGGATACGGAGGTATGTATGGAATGAACGGAATGTCCCCATACGGATATGGCGGAATGGGCATGATGGGAATGATGGGCATGATGAATCCGCAGTATATTGAACAAATGGCTGAAGTTCAAAAGAAAATTGCAGAGATTCAAAATCAAGCAGAAGTACAACAGATGAACCATGCTGTTGACAATCATGAACTTTTAGTCCAATCAGAGATACAGAATATGTCTGTTCATGACAGAGCTTTTTTCCAGAAAGCAATGGTAGATGGTGATATTAATCAAGGAATAAAAAGTTTGGCATCTGTAATCAGAAAAGGTGATTCAGACGCAATTTGTGAACAATATGACAAGTTAAAACAAAATATATACGCAAAATATGGAGATGAATTTATTCAAAACGGTATAATCGGTGATGAAAGAAAAGTTTTGGATTACATAGAAAAATTATATAATATCATAATTACCAAACAAAATGGCGGTGAAATTGCAGACTTAAAAAATGACATAAAAGTTTATGGTGAAACCTCATTTGGTCACGGTTTTAATAAAGCATTTTTCGGGAGTGATGACTATCATAACAAATACACAGAAGAAGTAGCCGATTACATCTACGGAGAAGGAATTGATAATAAACATGGCAAAGATAAGATGCATTCGGTGGGTTCATTTACCGGTTCGACTCTAAGGTATGGTATCGCTGGTCTTGTTGGCTTCGGAGGCGGATACGGTATTGGTAAGATACTTGAAAGAACAATCTCAAAGATGCCAGCAGGTGCCGGAGGTAAATATGGAAAGTGGCTTGGTGCATTGGCAGGGCTTATCGGAGCATATGTATGGCAGAATACATAATATAGATTATATCTTAATATAAGCCGGTTTAATTAAAACCGGCTTTTTAGTATACAAACCAAATCTTGACAATAAATCTTGATATCATATTATAAATAATGTGCTTAGTGGGACGTCGCCAAGTGGTAAGGCAGCTGGTTTTGGTCCAGCCATCTCGGAGGTTCGAATCCTTCCGTCCCAGCCAATTAGACCTTCTACATGAAGGTCTTTTTTGTTATTTAACTCACTAGCAAAAAAATTTTTTTTTGTGTTTTAATACATGTAAAGGACATTTATATATGCTAATCAACAAAATAGGGATAAATTATAACAATATCAACTTTAAAGCTAACCACTTTTGTATTGGGAGAACGGGAACAGCTCTGTATTTATACAGTATTCGGACTGATAATGAAGAAAATCTTGGTAAAAATCCTGTATTGAAACAATTTTATAAAGATTTAAGTCAAACAAGTTTTGAATCAAAGACAGAGTATAATGGTAAATATTATAGCGCTTTTTTTAATAGCTCTTGTTATGACGGTTACAAATTTTATTACCCTGATACAGGTAAATATGAAAAGAATGGTGAATTACAGCATGTTGAAAATGTAGACAAAATGATTAAGACCGCAATGATTGAAGACCGAAAACAAAATTCTCTGCCGCTAGAATACGGAATAGCTAAAGGAGATACTGTTGGGCAAATAGTAACAAACCCTTCTGACATTCCGCGTGATGTCCCTGTTATACTAATGCTTGATGAATTAAAAAACAACAATATGAAACTTTTGACTTTACCTGAAAATATTAAGGGAATTATAACGTCTTATTCTGATGCCTGGACTCTTGGGCACTATGCGAATACTCTCAGAAACAAATTCGATTTGGTTAGTGTTGTACTTGAAGATGAAAAATTTGAAGAATTAAAGAAACTGGATGGAAAACTTGTTTCTTTAAACAATGAAAATGACATATTAGAATATAATATTCTGGATAAATTACCAACCGTAGTACCAAGAATAATTCCTAAAACTAAAATACCGCAACTGGAAAATATCGAAAGACTTCTGGATTTTTCCGAGCTTACACCGCAAAATTGCGGAAATAAAGGGTACAGGCTTGCTCTTATGCAAAAACTTGTTGAAGAAGGTGTTCTAAAAGATATAACTATTCCTGAAGGTTTTGTTATACCTGAAGGGTATATTAATAAAATAAAAGAACTCTTAAATGTCAAAGACAATGAAGAATACCTAAAACTAAAAGAAAACAACATATATACACAAGAAATATTTGATAAGATAAAGAAAGACATCGGCAGTGATGAAATTATGATTCGGTCAAATTTTAATACAGAAGATTTGAGAAGTTTTCCTTCTGCGGGTATGTATGATTCCATTTTAATTTCGCTTAAATATTATTCATTAGCAGAAAGAATTCTGGATGTTGTTAATTCGCACATAAAGCCTCTTACTGTACCAAGCTTTGACCTTAAATTATATAAACAAGAAAGAAGAGCTTTGTATGAAAAATATGGTATTGATGAAACAAAAGTACAGCCGTCAGTTATAGTTCAAAAATTTATAGGTCCTGATTACAAATTTACAATGTATTCGGAGGACAATAATGGCAATGTAGTTATTGAGCTTAATGACAGTAAAGGAATATATATACAAAATAGACCGTCAACCATTCATTACAATAAAAAAACAAAAGAGTTGTCCATAAAAGAAAGTTATCCTCTTAGCATGAATTACTGGTTTAATGAACAAGCTAATCTTGTTGAGACTGAACAAATTGAAGAATATGGCGATATTATACGCAAAAATTGGGAGACTCTAAAACCATTATTAGGAATAGCCGTAGCTGGTGCTATTGCACTTGAAAAATTCTTCAAATTTCCTCAGGATATTGAAGGTGTAATACAAAACGGCAAAGTATTCTTTGTACAGTCAAGGGATATAGTTGCCGGCGTTGCTAAAAGAATTTAAATTATATGTTTCGGCAGAGTTACTTCCCCTGCATCAAGACGTTTTTGAAGTTCTCCGGCCGGCTCATAGTACGGTGAAACTGTCATTACTCTTGCTGCAATATCGGGGTAGTGATAAATAAATTTTAACTCACTTTCAGTTAAAGGTTTTTGCGTATGTACGTTTGCGTAACGTGCCAGTTCTAGAATGTTCCTTGCTTCATTCTCATCTTTAAATTCTATTTCAAGTTTGTTATATACGTTGCGGAATCCTTTAATACCACCATATTCACCTGTAGTAATCATTCTGCCGGTTTCTATAATTTCCGGCTCGCCTCGTCCTAATTCTTCATAGTCATATAGTTCGTAATTGCGCCTGTCTTTGAGCGCACCATCTGCGTGAATACCGGATTCGTGTGCAAAAGCATTATCACCTACTGCGGGCTGGTTTATAGGAATAGGTAAACCAAATGCGTACGCTGTATATTTTGCAAGTTTCCAGGCTTTGGATAAATCAATATTTTCATCTACTAAATTTTTATCTTTAAAGCCTGCTGATTTCATACATGCCAAGAGACATGATACTAAGTCAGCATTTCCTGCGCGTTCACCCATACCATTGATTGCTGTATTAATATAAGCATCCTGACCTGCTTCTACTGCCGCTAACGCACCCTGAACCGAACAAGCCACTGCCATACCTAAATCGTTATGAAAATGCATTTCTATAGGCATTTGAGTTTCTTTTGCTATTGTATAGATTCTGTGATATGTAGTATGCGGGTCTTCATACCCTAATGTATCACAGTATCTAAAACGATAAGCGCCACATTTTTTTGCTTCTTTTGCCAATTTTATAAGAAAATCTAAATCACTTCTTGATGCATCTTCTGCATTTACGCCAATGATTTTCGCGCCTTTGTCAACGGCACATTCGACGGCTTCACAAGTCATTTTTAATATATCGTCTTTTGTTTTTTTGCCTAAATATTTACCATTGATCATCTGATCAGAAGTGGATTGTGAAAGATTGCAATTTTCTAACAGCGGACAATTTGTAAAAGATTGTTCGACATCTGAAGCTATTGCCCTCATCCAGCCGGATAATTTTGTTTTTGTAATAACACCGCGCCTTACAAGTTCTAAATTCGCATTCAAATAATTTAATTCGTGCATTGTTGTCGGAAAACCAAACTCAGACTGTGTTATTCCCATATCATCAAGCATTAAGTTAATAATCGTCTTTTGGAGTTTAGCAAGCCCCAGTCTTGAAGTTTGTACCCCATCACGATTTGTAACATCTACAAAATAAATCTTTGGCATTTTTATAATCCTTTTCAATCCCTATAAATATTTTATCATATTCCCGCCGATTTGATAACGAGCACAATACCTTTTAAGTTCTTTCATTATAACACCTGACAATGCAAACACTGCTATTAAATTCGGAACCGCTAAAAATAAAGTTACTGCATCGGAAAGGTTTATTATACTTTGAAAATTCATTGCAGAACCAGCAATTATACAAATACAATACATAGCTTGAAATATTCTTGTCATATTATAAGAATTTCCAAACAAGAAGCCCCAAGCTTTAAGCCCATAATAAGAACCGCATAGCATAGTCGAAAGAACAAAACAACTTGCCATAACTGTCAGTAAGATAGGAAATCCCGGACAAATTGTGCCAAAAGCTTTTGATGTCAATTCAATACCTGCTATTCCGTCGACTGTCAAATACGCCTTTGATATTACAATAACAAATGCTGTTGCTACACCTACTATTACAGTATCTACAAACGGTTGTAACATTGATATAAAAGCTTGAGCAACAGGTTTATTTGTATTTACTGCAGAAAAAGCAATAGGCGCAGTTCCCAGTCCTGATTCATTTGCAAACATTGCACGTCTGAATCCCCATAGTAAACATGCAAAAGCACCACCTGTGATTGCTTTTGGAGAAAAGGCCTCTTTAATTATAATTGCAACAGTTTCCGGCAAATGATGAATATTTAATATACAAACAATAAAAGCACTTAATACATACATTGAACACATAACTGGCGTTACTTTTGATGTAAACTTCCCTATTGCTTTAATACCCCCAATAATTGTAAACCATGTAATTAATGCAACGATTGTTCCAAGAATCCATCCATTATTTGCGAATATGCTATTATCTCCACCAGTTACTTCTGTAAATTGTGCAGTCATAGCGTTTATTTGAAATAAGTTCCAACCACCAATCATTGCAAAAATCGCGCAAATAGCATATACTTTTGCCAGTAAATTTCCAAACTTTTTAGAATACTTAAATTTATTCCAAAAACCGCCTTTAAAAGCAACCGGAATATAATACATTGGTCCACCAGACACGGTTCCATCTTCATTTGTATGCCTAAATTTTACCCCTAACAAAACTTCTGAGAATTTTAATGCCATAGAAAATATACCCGCAACAATCATCCAAAATATAACACCAGGTCCCCCTATAGAAACGGCTGCAGCAGAACCTGCGACATTACCAATCCCGGCAGAAGCAGATATTGTAGCACTTAATGCTTGAAAAGATGACAATTCCCCTTTCTTTTTTCGTTGATATCCATTTGGGTTATTATGCTTATAATTATTTGTAATAAGTCTAACTGAATGTCTAAATCCCCAAAAACCAATAAATTTAGTTTTTATAGTAAAAAATAGTGCAGCAAAAATCAGCAATGCAACTAAAAATTCTATTTTCACTCCGTTTATTGTAACAGATGAAAATATAACCCCGGATACTTTATCCGCTACCGGGGATAATAAGCTATCAATTACGGCATCTAAATTCATATTTAAATGATATAACAAAATACTAATAATCAAAATTGAAAATTTGTATATATTATTATTATGTTACAATATTGTAACATTATAGCAATTTTAGAATATAAATAGACTTTATATATTTATAGGTAATAGTTTGTATAGGTTTTTAGTGTTGGAAATTAACAACGAAAGAAAAATTGATATATTATACAATCGTCGTGAACATTTCAATAATAACGACGATACACATAATTCTGTACAAACATATAATCCGCAGTTCAGAGGATTTACCGACAACATTTTACATAAATCGGGTTGGTTTATGAATAAAATTGAGCAAGGTGGATTTCTTGTTCTTTTTTTAGTACAAGATTTTCTTGGTATGACAATGCCAAGAACACTTGCCGGCTTCTTAAGAGATAAAGAAGAAACCGGAAGTTACAATATACAAGAAGGTTTTGAAGTGTTAGGGAGAGAAATGCTTACTGGACCAATTATGATGTCCATAGCACCTATTTCTTTGTTAATTGCCGGACAATTCGCAAAATCAACAAGTACAAACTCCGACCTAATAAAATACTACGGCAACAGTCTTAAAGCATATTTATCAGAGAGCGATTTTAACAAAAATTTACTTTATAATCCAAAAGAATTTAAATCAAACTTTGTTGAATCGAACGTTAGAGAAATACTTGCTAATACTTTAGGAAAAGAAAATGTTACCAATGAATCAATAAAATACATCTGCGAACAGTTAAACAATATGGAAAACATTCCGGATAATGTTAAGCTTGAAAAATATAGAGGAAAAGCAAAATACCGTAATAAATGCATGGATAACATTGTTAACCATATTAACAATATAAAATATAAAACCGGTACAAATCTTGAAATATTAAATAAAGTAAAAATAGGAAGCGGTAAATCTGAAAGAACATTTAAAATTAGCGAAGCATTAAAAGCATTGCTAAGATATTCTGACGATGCAATTACAACTAATACTAAGCTTGACAAACTTGATAAAGCGCTTGCTGAATCATTAAAACACAAGGCTTTAGGAAAAAGAGTACTTACAAACCTTGCTATCTTTAGTGCGACAATCGGTGTACTGCAAGTTCTGCCGAAACTATATGCAAAAAGCAATACAGCACCCGGTTCTCGCAAGAAAAAAGCAGAAATGGTTCAAAGCAAAGAGGTTGCTTTTAAAGGGAAATGGAATTTACCTGAAAATATCGGTAAAATTATGGACAAAAATAATAGTAAGTTCGTATCTTCAGAACTTGAATATGACGGTCATAATTTTACAAATACACTATTTGCGATACTTTCTGCTTTCGG
>JAEEGL014102381.1_pt1 | contig 11322 bp, 3 predicted proteins | sample 9134231 | NCBI WGS metagenome assembly JAEEGL01 (sample SAMN16246548, study PRJNA631951) | gut metagenome | biome: gut microbiome; feature: rumen; material: fiber-attached | host: Bos | place: Iran: Karaj | collected 2018-10
ATATTTAAACCAAATAAAAAAAGAATTAAATTATTATACAAATATTAAAGAAGGCATAAATAATACATTAGATATTGAATTTAAAGCATCTAAAATAATAGATACAATCTATAATTTAGATTTACAATCTAAAGAACAAAAAGCTCCAAAAAGAATCTAAAGATTCAAATGGAGCTTTTTATTTTATAAATTATTTATGTTTTATATATTTTTGAATTTTTGATATTTCTAAATATAAATCATGGTCTACTATTTTATTTAATTTATCCATACATATTTCTCTTAATTTTCTTTCATCTAATTTACCATTAGCATTTAAAGGAAAGCTTGGCATATAAATAATATGTGTTGGAATTTTTATTGAAGGTAAAATTGAATGTAGATCATTAAGATAATATGATTCATTAAAATTATGAGGCTTCTTTTTTAATTCTACTGCCGCAATTACATATTCTCCATCAGTTAAGGTTTGAAAGCCTAAAACTCTAACATTACTGAATTCTTTAAATTTTTCAAAAGCTTTTTCAATTTCAGCAGGAGAAATATTTTCACCATTTCTAACAATTATATCCTTTATTCTTCCAGTTAAAACTAAATAACCATCCTCATCGATATAACCCATATCACCTGTATGTAAATAGCCATCCTCATCAAATGGTTGCTTATCCTTATCTAATTTATAATAACCATTACAAACTACATAGCCTTTAACAATAATTTCACCAGGAGTTTTTAAATCAGTTATATCTTTTTTTGCATCAACATCTATAATTTTAACATCTAAATCCTTTATAATTTTACCCACAGTTTTTTTTTTCTTTATAGGGTCAACATCAGGATAAACTAAAGATATTAATGGAGAACATTCAGTTTGACCATAGCCATTCATAAATTTTCCTTTACCATACTTTTTTTCTAAATACTTTAAAGCCTTTTCTGATGTAAATCCTCCACCTACAATACAATGCTTTATAAATTTTGAATGTGCTAAAGAAAATAAAGGAGTTCTAGTAAGACGTTCATAAATTATACTAACGCTAGCATATTCGCTACATTTTTCTTTAACAAATTCTTTATAAATCTCTAAAGGATTAGTCATTTCATTAATACAAACAATACGCTTATAAGCTAAAAATCCTAAAACTACTAATAATCCAAACGAATGATATAGTGGTAATAAGCACATAAATTTATTTGAAAAAACTGAATCTAATTCATATAAATTATGATAAATGATATTTAAAATACCATATTGATTTAGCATAACAGCTTTTGGCTCACTAGTTGTACCTGTTGTATAAATAATATGAGATGTTCTTTTTGACTCAGTTGTTCTATCAATTTCAGGTAATTCTATTTCTTTATAATTTTTAATTACTTCTTTAAAATTAATATCATCTATACATAAAGTATTAATATCTAAAATATTAGTATCTTTTAATAATTCATTAAATTCATTTTCTTCTTTTAAATATGAAACATAATTTCCATATAAAATATAACTTGAATCAGAATTTTTGATAGCATTAACTAAATCATCATGACGCAAAAAATAATTTTGTAATACCGCAACAGCACCAATTCTTACAATCGCGAAAAAAGAAATTATCCAAGCAAAAGAATTAAAGGATAATAATGTTACATGATCATTTCTTTTAATACCTTTTTTTATTAATAAATTAGCTAAATAATTAACAGATAATTTAACATCATTAAATGTATAACTTTCCCCTTTAAATCTAAAAGCAACTTTATTTAAATCTTTTGAATCTAAATTATAAATATCTTCAAATATATAATTATCGATTTCAAACATTTTCAGTTACCTCCTTAATATTATTTTTTCTTTTATTAATTAAAAATTTAATTAATAAAGAAATTAAAATAAATAAAATTAAGGTCATAAATGTATAAGCAAAAGGTTGAAAAGCACCTAATGTATAATAATTTCTTCTAAATATAATTACATGTATATAAACTAAAAATATTGGATGTGTAATATATACATAAGAAACTCTTCTTCCAAGATATGAAAAGAACATAGAAAATATTTTTATTTTATTTAATAATTTCATTAAATTATGAATTTCTATAACTCCAGCTATAGCCATTACGTAAGCTATAAAAGCATCAAAGCCTTTCATAATATAGCTAAATGCACCTACTACTAAACCACCAACCAATTTAGCACCAAATGAATAATAACAAATTAAACTAATTCCAAAAATAATTATTTCTGATACAAAAATTTTTGTTATCGCAATAATAATTGTTCTTTTATCATTAACATCTCTTTCTAATAAATTATTTTTAGAAAAATAAGCACCTGTTAGCATAATAGCTAATATTAATGGTTGAGATTGAATTGCATAAGGAAGAATTGTTCCTACAAATTGTCCAATTAAAAATGATGAAATTAATAAAATAGATATAGTTATAATAAATCTAGATAATTTAATTATAATTTTATCTACAATTAAATAAAAAATAATTGAAATAAAATATAAAGCATATAAATACCATAAAACTGAAAAAGGTAAATAAAATTCATAATATGCTTTAGAAACATCTATATTCCAGAAACTAGCTCCACCTTCAGATACTAAAAATCTTAATAATGATTGCCAAGTAGATGAAAAATCATAATCATTTAATATTAATTGAATTGAAAAAGAAACTAATAAATCAATAAAAATAAAAATTATTAAAGGAATAATCAATTGTTTAGTTCTTCTTATTATATTTTCTTTTAATGTTCTTTTACCAATTTTGTAATTATAACCAGAATAAAAGAAAAAAACGCCAAGTACACAAGGAAAGAAAGCTACTAAAATATTAAAATCTATAACTATTTCAGGATCTCTAAATAAAGTTGAATGAAAAAATATAACAGCAATTATTAATGCACCTTTAACCATGTCCTGTACATTTGATCTTTTTTCCATGTTTAGCTTCCTTCTTTCAAAACATATAAACTCTATAATACTATAGACTTTATGTTTGATTCCTTTCCCTGAGCCCTATTATATTACTTTTTAAGTTATATTTCTAGTTGATATTAACTATCTAAAGATATTAATTTACTATAAAAATGAATAGATAAAATTACTTTATATAAAATCATGAAAAAGAGGAGGTCTTATCAATCTCCTCTTATTCATATCACATTATTAATTTAAAGCATAAGTTTTTATTAAGCTTTTGCATATTTAGCATATAATTTATGATTATCATCATCAAATTTAGTTAAGCTAAATTCTTTAGTTAAATCTTTATCAGTATACCATCCAACAAAATTATATACCTCTCCATTATATTCAAATGGATCAATTGTTGGGAATATAATTTCATCATTTGTATTACCATTTACAACAATACTTTCACCAGCAATTCCCTTAACAAATGTTATTTTATGAGAAATAGTACCATCTTCGCTATTATTCTTATAAATTACATCAGTTATTCTAGTTTTATTGTAATTAGTAATAAATGTATCAAGATCACTATTATCAACAGCTTTTACATTTCCGTATGAATCAATATTTGAAATAGATAAGCTATCCATTTTTAAATTAATAAAGCCTAATAATGAAACTTGAAGATTTTTAAGACTTGTTAAAGCTAAATTCTTCTCATCTGATTCATTATTTGTAATAACATCTTGTAAGCCAAGAGTAAATGAAGCATTACCAAGCATACTATTTCCTGTTAATTCTTCTAAATTTAATCCTAAGGTGAAATTATTTCCACTATGGCTATAGTTATTTAAGACATTACCAGCATCAATGATATGATTATCATTACTATCAGTATTATTAACATTATTCATTACAATATCTTTAGCACCTAAGCCAAACTCTAATAAATAATATACTAAATCATCTAAGAATGTTTGTTGGCTAATCTTTAAATAATATGTATCACCATCATTATTTGCTAGATTTAAGAAACCTTCATCTCTAAATATTTTTTTGATATATACATATCCATCTTTAAAATAAATATCTAACTTTTTAGTACTAAATGCTGCCTTAGCTAAATAGTTACTTGCGTCAATATATGCATGAATTATTGGTTTACCATCTTCATCAACATTAATTTTAATATCAATTGGAAGAGTTATTAAATCTAGACCAATCATATTTAATTTAGCTTTACCTTGAATCTCAAAATCCTTAAATGTTGCTGTTGTAATTAAACCATTAACAAGCTTTTCTATTTCAGTAATATTATAATATCCATTTGTATTAGGTACCTTAATATCTACAGGATCATTAACTAATGTAATATTATTAATATCAAACATTGTATTTTCACTTATTGAATGATAAACAGTATATAAATTTTTTAAAGATAGGCTTGCGATTACATTATCTTTATCATTAGTATCAATTACTAAAGATACTGTATTATTTTCAGGCTGAGCTAATAAATCATTAATATTTAATCCAAGCTCAAGTCTTCCTTCTTCTGCATTAAATGATTTTATTATCTTATCTAAGTTAATTACTTTTCCTAAGATATCATCCTTAATTAAATTTGTAACTTGAGTTGTATCAATATCATTGAAATTAAAGCTTGAATATTTATCTAAGAAGCTTAAATCAACACCTAATAATTTAGATAAGGTACCTGCAATATCTAAAACCTCAGTAAGTGGTAAATAAACTTTAATCTTACTGCTTGAATTAGGAATTGTACCATATGTTAAATAAATCATATCCTTTGCTGTATCAGTACCATAATATTCTTTAGTAATTAAATATAAATCTATAATATGATATTTAGTTACATTATTTTCATATTGTGTAATAGTACCTTCAGCATGAAGATCAAATTTACCATTATCATAAATCTTAAACTCTAAATTACCAAAAACATCTAAATGCTTGCTTCCTTGATCATAAACAGAAAAATCAAGATTTAAATTAAATTCCTTATTCTTAGCAATATTTAAGATTTCAGCTACCATATCACATAAATTTAATATGTCATCATATTCTAAATATTCATCTGAATATACTAAATCATAATTATCAATATTTGAAATATTTATATCACAATTTAAAATATCCATATTAAGATTTAATGAATAATTTTCATTATTATTTAATAAAATAATTGTTAAAATAGATAATTTATCTAATAATTTATTTAAATCAATAGATAATGTATTTTCATTAACTAATAATATAGTTTCAACAACATCAAATGCCTTAGTTAATAGACTATCCTTTGAAATATTTAAATTTGAATCATCTATTTCAAATTTATTCATTACCTCTTTAATTAATGAATCTAATTCATTTATACCAAGCTTAATATCAATACCAAGGGCATTAATATATAAATATTCATCTTGATATTTAATATTAATATTTGTAGTAATCTTATCATATTGAACATGTAGATTTGCATTAATTTTATATCCATTATCATATAAGAAATCAACATAGCCATCTACATTAATATCATTTGATAATAATGATACAAAATTACTAATATTTAAATTTGAAGCAATATCTAATCTAAATGATTTTTTATCAATGTTTTTGAAAATATTATAAACACTAGATAAGATTGAATCTAAATTAATATATGTATAATCATCTAATTTTATTTCATCATTAAAATTAGAATAAATATCAATATTTAATTCATCAATTATTTCTGATTTAATATTTATAATTGAATTATCGTTTATTACTTTAGCATTAATACTTCCTAAATTTAAATCTAATCCTAAAATATCATTTAATAAATAATCTAAATTTAATGATAAATTAATATCATTATCAATATTAATATCTTCAATTAATTCATCATATTTAATATTAAATAATAATTCAATTGGATCAATTAATTTAATATCAAATATATCTAATAAATTATCTAAGCTTATATAGCCATGAATATCCTTATAATCTAGATATATTAAATTATCAATATAATGAATTTCAACTGGAATATTAATATCTTTATATAAAATATTTATATTTAAATATGCTTTTAAATCTTTTGTAAAATCAATTAATGCATAACCATCAATATTAATATCTTTATATTTTGCTAAAATATCTAATTTTAATTTCTTATTGTCAATAATATCTTTGATATTATCAATAAATAGATTTATATCATCTAATTCTTTATATGTACCTGATGTTTCAATTTCAAAATCATTTACATATAAATCTACGCTTAAATTATATTTATTAGCTTTTAGATTAATATTTTCATTTAATTTATTAACAACAAGTTCTAAATCAGATAAAGTTTTAATAAAGCTTGATAAATCTAATCCTAAATTTATTTCATCTTCTATCATTTCTAGATTTTTTATAATTGAATTAAAATCTAAATTAAATATTTCATTTATTAAATCCTTTGAATTATTTAAATCAATATCAAATTTAGTTAATATTTTAAATAATGTATCCTTTGATAATGATAATTTTTGTCCTGCAAAATCTAAATAAATTACATCATTTAAATATGTAGCTTTAAGTGAAATAGTATTTTCTTTTAATTTTAAATCAATTAAAGCATTTGCTTTAATATTTTCTAAATCATTAAAATCTAAATTAACTATACCAGATATATCAATATTTTTAATTGTTGCATTTAGATTAGCACTTATTTTCTTATTATTAATAATATCTTTTATATTATCAATATAATTTGAAATATTATCAATTGATTTATATTCTCCATCTAAAGCTATTTCAAATTCATTTGAATTTAATTCTAGCTTTAAATCATATAAATTAGATTCAATTTTTAATTTTTCATCATCTGAAATTATTAAATTTAAATTAGATAAATTTGAGTTAATATCACTTAAATTTAAATCTAATAAAATATTATTATTTTCAAGTTTTAATTCATTTATTAATTTATTAAAATCTAATTTAAATAATTCATCTATTAAATTATTTGTATTTGATAAATCTATATCAAATTTATTTAAAATTTGAATTACTGCTTCTTTTGATAATGATAATTTTTGTCCTAATATATCAGCATATATAACATTATTTAAATAGGTAATTGTTAAATCAATATTCTTATTATCCTTTGATAATGTTAATAATGCTTTAGCTTTAATATTTTCTAAATCATTAAAATCAATTTTAACATTACCTAAAACATCAATATCCTTAATATTTAAGCTAATTATAGCTTCAAGCTTTTTAGAATCAATAATTGATTTAATATCATCTATATAGCTTACTAAATTATCTAATGATAAATATGAACCATCAATAATAATATCATCATCAAATGTATATAAATTCATATTTAAATCATATTTGTTGATATTTATATTTAATGAATCATTTTGATTTGATAAACTTATCTTTAAATTTGTTAAAATTGAAATTAAATCAGATAAATCTAAGCCTAATTCTAGCTTATTTTCTTCTAATATTAATGAATTTATTATTTTATTAAAATCAATATTTTTTAATATATCTAAAGAATTATTTGATTTTGGTAAATTAATATCGAATTTATTTAATATTTCAAATATTGAATCTATTGAAATTGATAATTTTTCTCCTTCAAAATCAATATATATATTATCATTTAAATATGTTAATTTAATATTTTTAATATTATTATTTTTATTTAAATTAATTAAAGCTATAGCCTTTAAATTATTTAAATCAGTTAAATCTAATTTAATATATCCATCAATATCAATATTTTCATATTTAGCATTTAGATCAATTTTTATTTTTTTAGAATCAGCTATTAATAATACATCATCTATAAATCCTTCTAAATATGTTAAATTAGAATAATTAGCATCCTTTTTATTAATTTCTATTTCATCTGGAATATAAATTTTACCGCTAACATTTAATTTATCAACTAATATATCAATATTAGATCCTTCACCATCAGATAATTTAATAATAATATCTTTAGACATGCCAACTAATTGTTCTAAATTAGTTGTTAATGTTATTGAATTATTTTCAATTATTACTTCTTTTAATAATAAATCAAAATCTAAATTCATTATTGTTTCAATAATATTTGTTGCCTCAATATTATTTAATTTATTGGCTTTAGTTGAATATTTATTAATTAATTTTAATAAATCATCCTTTGTTATCATTAAATTAATATCGTTATAATTTAGATAGATAGAATCATCTATATAAGTTATATTAATTAAATAATTATTTGAATTTAAATCGATATTTATATTAGCATTAATCTTTAATGAATTTCTAAAATCACCTTTTAAGTCAATTGTTGCTTTTAAGTCATTATAATCAATATTAATTAATGCTTCTGCTTTTTTATTTAAAATTAATTTTGAGAAGAATTCAAATATATAATCAATATTTGATAAATCATTAAATTCGGCTTTATCAACTGATGGGAAAGCTTGTTGTGATGGATGAGCTGTAATTTCAACCTTATTACCATTAACAAGTGAATCTATAACAACATAGTTTAATATATAATCAACATCATCTTTATATATTGAATATTCTAAATTAATATCGAATCCAAATAAGTTAAATTTCACTTTAACAATTGATTCATTATTTTCTTCTTTTATATCTGCATTATCAAAAGAGCTAAGAATAGCTGCTGTATCAATTGCATCTACATTTGGAATAGTACCATTAAATTCATTTAATAAATCTTTTAAATAAGAAATATCTGATTTAACCTTTAAATCGCCTAAAGATATATATAATGAATCTGAATATTCTAAGAATAAATCTTCTGCTAAAACTTTTACTTTTACATTAGATAAATCAGTTATATCAATAGATGCAATACCTTCTACTAATTCATCATTAAATTTTATACTTACACCTAATGATTCATAATTATCATTATTTATTAATGATGATGTTAGCATTGTAAGTGCATCATCTTTTGTAATTGTTTTTTCTGATTTTGCAGATAATGTTTCATATTTTTTGAAAAAATTATATGAGTCTTCATCAAATGAAACATTATCATATGAATATTTATCATAACAATTTGTTTCACATGTTGTTTTAATACCCATAGATTTAACTAAATATTTTTCTTGAGCATGAACCTCTATAATATTCCAATTTGAATCAAATTTATATGTTAATTTAATTAATGAAAATTCAGGAATCATAGTTGAAGAACCATTAGTAGCAACTTCTCTTCTATACCAATATGGAGCTTTTTCTCCATCAGGATCTAAAGTTAGAGTTGTTTCATAAATTCCATTTTCACATTTTAATTCAGATGCTTCTAAAACTGTATCATCGCAAATAATATAACCAATTGCTTTATAAGGTAGCCAGCCATATTGTTTTAAATAGGCATCACTTGTAATACACTCTGGTTCTTCTGTTTTCCAAACAGCCTTTGCATCATTTATAGATTGAGCAGTTCTAAGCAATACATTTCCATTTTTTTCAACAAAATATTTTTGAGTACCAACCTTTATAATACCATCTGAAATAGTTGATACCATTGCCTTATCACCTATAACAACTCTTGAATTAGATATTATTTGAGTCGCAACAGCAGCTTTAGCTTGACCTGTAGTTACACAAGAAAAAGCCTCTTTATGCTCGAGGTTATATAAAGAATAATATACATTTGTTAAAGCGTCATAATTAGATGGATTAGAACCATCTTCTGGTGTTTTCTTTAAGGTTGTTACATATTTATAATCATCAACATTTGCATCATCATCAAATGTTACTGTTTTTTCATTGGCACTTGATACAAAAAAAATTGTAAGGCCAGTTCCCACAACTAAAAAAATCGATATAATTGTTATTAAAATAATCCATTTCTTTTTCATAACACTGCTTCCTTTATTTATATATAAATAAAGAGTAAAAAAACTCATTCAACAAGAATTATATCACTAATATAATAAATGTCAAGTTTGGTATACATTTCTATTATTTTTAGTTTAATTTTATACTTTTTCTTACAATTATTTTTTTGTATAATAGAATTATGTAAAAAGAGGTGTTTTTAAATTGAAGAAGATTAAATCATTATTTTTTAAGCTTAAGGCAAAAACAACCTTAAGTACTTATCAAAAGCCACTACTTGTTACTATTTTAAAGCTATTATTAATTAATGTAATAATTTTAACAGTTTCTGCAATAATTGCTTTAAGATTAGACACAGATGGTAAATATTTTGACAATAGCTTTTTAGAAGCTTTTATTGCATCATTTAAATGGATGATATCAGTTCACTCAATTAATAATTATAATGTTCAAGAAGATTTAAAGATTATGATTCTTGCTGTAATAGTTATCGCAACAGGTATGATTTTATTTTCTGGTATCATAATTGCTACATTAACTACTGCTGTTAAAGCTTATATTGATAAAAAATCTAGAGCTAAAGGTAAAATTGAGGTTGAAGATCATTTTGTAATTTTAAATTATAATAATAAGGTACCTGATATTATTTATAATTTAATTTGTAAAGGATTTAAAAAGAATATTTTAATTCTTTCAAATTATACTAAAGAATATATTGAATCTGAGGTTCAATCAGTAATATCTACATATTCTTCTACTAATAAATCAAAAGCAAAATTAATTATCAAAGAAGGTTCTCCTTTATTAAGAGGTAATTTAGAAGATATATCTATTGAAAAAGCTTCTTCTATTGTTATTATGAATAGAGATGATATGAAGCGTGGAGATGATAAGAATATTTCTAATTCCGATTTATTATCTTTAAAAATAATGCTTGCTTTAGGTAATTATCAATTAAAAGATAATATTAATATTGTTATAGAAACTGATTCAGATGAAACAGCAAATGAAATGGAAGATTTAGCTTCTAATATTAATAATTTAAAAGATAAAACAATTATACCAATTTCATTTAATAGAAAAATTGGTCAAATTATAGCTCAAAGTATTATTAATCCTGTTATGGCAAATGTATATTTAGATTTATTATCTTATGATGGTGATGAATTCTACTCAAGAGATCCAATTGAAATTGAAGATTTCTTAGCAAATTATACAAATGCTATTCCAATTATAAAATATGATAAATTATTTGTTTTCGCTGAAGATGATAAGGATATTAATACAAAAAGAAATAAACCATATCATACTGATAGATTATTAAAAACTCATGAAGAAATATTTAATGAAGATTTTACAGTATTTGTTATAGGTGATAATAAGAAAAGAGAATTTATTATTGAAAATTTAAATTTATCTGGATCATTCTATCAAGCTAAATTTAATGTTAATGAATATCATAAAAATGATATTGATTCATTAATTAATGATATTAAAAAAACTGAAGGAATTAAAAAAG
>JAEEGL014490687.1_pt1 | contig 11322 bp, 8 predicted proteins | sample 9134231 | NCBI WGS metagenome assembly JAEEGL01 (sample SAMN16246548, study PRJNA631951) | gut metagenome | biome: gut microbiome; feature: rumen; material: fiber-attached | host: Bos | place: Iran: Karaj | collected 2018-10
TACTTTAAGCTCTTCGTTTTCCCTGATCACGCCGCCATCATCATTATCGAAAGTGGCACACTCTTCTTTTACATGTTCATCAGCATATTGCGCCACTATCGCTGTTATCCGGTCACTCAGTTCCTTTATGCCGCTTTCGTCAAAAAACGTCTTTCTGGCACACTCACTCATCTCCATGACTTACTCCTTAATCCTTTCTCAAAAGATCCCTATCTCTTTTGCATAATGAAGCTCTTCTTCAGTGAATATATCAAGCATTCCTCTTAACTCTTCATATCCTGACAGGTTATGCGGATCATTTTTCTTCTCTGTTACGGCTGCTCTTCCGCACCCTGACACAAAAGCATTCAGATCTGAAAGCATTCTTATCCATCGTTTTACGGCATTCTTTAACCCTTCTATGCCACTTTGTACAGAAATGTCATAAAGCAGTGACTCATCTTCATAGTCAAGTTTCAGTAAAGCACCGCTGGCACTATCCTTAAGCGGCCACGGCACCTTAAGTGGCACGCATCTTATTCCATCAGCGATAAATCTTAACTTGAAAACGATCTCGTCTTCCTTTCTGGCTACAAAAAGTTTGTTTCCGTACGGATCTAAATACCATATCTTCCCTGTACTTATAAATTCGTTTCTGCTTATCTCAAACATGAACTGGCACACTTTCTGGCACACGACTTGTTCTCAGTAATTTAATGCATTTTATAAGTGAAAAAAATTACAGAAAAGGAGAAAAAACATGAAATACGTAAAAAGAACTCAGTGTCAGAATGTACAGGAACTCTTCTTAAACAATCTTGGCGTTTCAAGCCTTGATGAAGTAACAACATGGTTCAGGCGCTACAAAGAAGACAGCTATGATATCAAAGGAATTGATACGATTGAACTCATGATTAGGCAGCTCCCGAAGGATACTCCTGTGATCATAGCAGGCGACTACGATGTTGATGGGGTCACAAGCTCAGCCATCATGTTCCTTACCTTAACATGGTTAGGGTTTAAGAATGTAAAGATCTATATCCCAAACAGGTTCACTGATGGTTTTGGCCTTAACGAAAAAGCTTTTGCTCTCTATGATCACGGTCTCATTTTCACAGTAGACAACGGGATCGCCCAGGTCGAGGCCGTAGCCAAAGCAAAACAGCTCGGCTATAAAGTGATAGTAACGGATCATCATGAGCCATCGGTTGATGAAAACGGAAATGCAGCGATACCTGGAGCCGATGTGGTGATCGATCCAAATGCCATACCGGGGCAGGCAGACTTTTGCGGATATTGCGGAGCCGGGATCGCCTTTAAGATCGCAAGACGCCTTCTTAACAATGATACGGAAAAGAGACAGATCCTATTGTCACTTGCCTGTCTTGGAACTGTATGCGATGTTATGGAGCTTAGGGAAGAAAACTATGTGTTTGTAAGAAACGGGCTAAAATGTCTTAAGCGTCGAAATACTACTACTGCCGGGACTTACGCTCTGGTTCAGGCTTTTAATGCTGCTGATACCTTAACCGCTCATGACTGCGGCTTCCTTCTGGGCCCTGCGATAAATGCAGTGTCAAGAATGCTTGGGGAGGCTTACGAAGCTGTAGATCTCTTAAGGTTCGACGGACCGTATGAAAAAGCAAGGGTATCGGCAATGAAGCTTGTCGAAATTAATAACCGCCGGAAAGAACAGACACAGAAAGCATACAGGAAACTAAGAGAAGTGATCGATAGCTCTCCTTTGAAGTACCAGGCCCCAATTGTGGCATATCTTCCTGGTATCAGTGAGGGTCTGATCGGTATACTTGCTGGAAAAGTCTCTGAAGAATATCAGGTACCGGCCATCATTCTTTCAGACAGTTCTGAAAAGGATGTGTTAAAAGGATCTGCAAGAAGCCTTAATGGGTATCATATGAAAAACCATCTCGATCTGGTATCCACTCTCCTGCTTAACTACGGCGGCCACAAAGAAGCTGCAGGCCTTACTCTTCTATCTTCAAACCTTGATGAATTCCGAAATTCTCTATTGGGCTTTAACGATTTTATCAGGATAAGCTCAGACAATATCATAGAGTACGATCTTGAGCTAAAACCGGAAGATATTAAGAAAACTCTGGAGGAAATGTCCATGTATGAACCATATGGTGAAGGCAACGAAGCTCCTGTATTCAGGATTGATTCCTATAAACTGAAACCTAATAAATATGGCAAGTTGAAACAGCTATGTGGAAACGACCTTCAGACGGTAAGGCTGGAAAACAATTATGCAAACGCTATAGGATTTAGCATGGCAAAATTTGCAGAAGAAATTGAGGACTGTACATTGCTTTCCCTATACGGCACTCTTTCCTGGAACAATTTCAACGGAAAACGTACACCTCAGATTGAGTTCATTGGTGTAGAGAAACAATCTGCATGAGTAAATGTATTTCAAAAAAACAGAGATCACCCTGATGGATGTTCTCTGTTTTCTTTTCCAACATTTTACCTCTCAAAAACGACCTCATAATTTGCCGTTTAAAGGTCCTAAAATGATTTTTTCGACTCATTCTTCGTCTAAGCCCTTAAAATCGATTTTAGGGGCATATGCGTGCGTCAGAAGCCCATTGTGTAATTTTCAGAACATAGAACGTCTCTTATCTCTGATCTCTACATATTCCTTCCTGTTTTTTTCCATATCTTTCTGAATAAGTGTACGCACATATTTTGCAAAATCTCCATATACGAATTTTGCCAGATCAATGTCATCTGCCATATCCGGAGTTATCCTTATAGAGTAATGCATTGTTTTGTTATCTTTTTTACTTTCGACATTTACTTCTTCTGTTTCACTCTTTTCTATTTCAACAGTCTTAGGTTTCTCAGCAGAAGCCTTCTTCTCTTCCTTCTCTTCCGGCTTTACGGTTAGTAAAGCTTCTGCAGGAGAAGCTTCTCTCTGTGCAAGTTTTACCCCTTTTTTCTTTTCAAGTTCTTTTCTTGTCATTTTAAACCCTCCGTTCTGTATGCCGAAATAAATTATTTCTTTAGATCCTTAAGTATTTCTTCGATAAATGCCTCATAATCACTGCGGACAAGCGAGCTTCTTAAGTCATATACCGACGCTTCCAGATATTGGCTTTCCCTGATCGCTACTGCCTGTCGGATAGTTGATTCATAGATCTTTGTCTTAAGCTCCCTAACCTTTTGTTCCATGTCCTCATTGACCATTCCTGTGAGGTTTGTTCTATCTACTTTTGTCAGCAACAAACCATTAATCTTAAGGTTCTTGTTACCAAGATATTTCTTTACAGTATTAACTGTATCCTGGAGCTGTCCAAGTCCTTTCCCTGAAAAGTAATCGGGTGTCATTACAACAACAAGATAATTCGTTGCTGCAAGTGCATTAAGCGACATGATTCCGAGCGCCGGAGGAGTATCAATTATAATGAAATCATACTTCCTGGTTACTTGAGAAATCCCTTCTTTTACCTTGTATTCATAACCGGTTGATGCATATTTTCTATCGGCCCCACTAAGCATCAACGATCCAACAACAAGATGTACTCCAGACTCTGTTTCTACGATAGTATCTGAAAAATCACACTCTCCATCAAAGTAATCTGCTATCGTTACTATAGTATCATCGTCCGGATTAACTCCTAAAACCGAGGTAAGATTTGCCTGAGGATCCAGATCTATTGCAAGGACATTGTATCCCCGAAGTTGTAATCCTACTGCTACGATATGAGCCGTGGTTGTCTTTCCGACACCACCTTTTTGATTTGCAAATGTAATTACTTTAGCCATACTCCCTCCTTACATGTAACACTTGCGATACATGTGCTACACGTTTTACATTGACAACATGTATCACTCGCATCTTAATTCCCTTCATTTGCCTGTGCTACTCTCTGTACATGTATTACTTGTAGCACAGTGATTACTTGTTCTACAGAGTATAATACTAGGAAAACGCCTGCAAATCAATACTTTTTACAGATTTTATCTAACTATATTTTCTTATTTATATATTTTATGTACTGTTATAGGTATGTAGCACATGTATTACATGTATTCCTTTTGTATATTGTGTGCCATGTGATACACATATTACATCAACTATCATGGATATGTATTACATGTATTTCTTGTTATATATGTTATTTGTGTGCTACATGTTTTATATGCTTCACTTGTACTTTCTGTACTCCGCGCAATACATAAAATACTTGTTTAACATGTATAACATCCTAATTGATTTGATATTTGTTCATGTCAACAAAAAAAGATCTTCAAAAGAAATATCATAAAACTTTTCTTCAAAAAATATATATTAATCGATTTCTATGCTTCGTAAAATATATTTCTATTTGGATCCACTCAACTTCTATGCATCACAAATATAACATATAGTGCATGTAGTCCATGTAATACTTGTTCTACATATTATCCAAGCAAAAGAAGATGTATTACATGTATTATTTGTAATACCTTTAGTTCTTGTATTACACATTAACCACAAAAATGCTGTATTTACGCCATTTTAAAACATATCGATTTTTAAACCTGATAATAATTAACAAAACAAACTATGTATAACATGTATATCGTGTAGCACATGTATAACATTTTAGATAAATAATAAGTCTAAAAGATAAAAAATTTTTAGATTTTTCCAGAATCACCAACTTTTATAAATTCAAAATCACATAAATTAAATATGAAATAGATCTAAGGAGGATGCCATGAGAAGCAAAACATTTGAACTGGTCGGGTTTTTAATTATTCTTTCATTTCTACAGGGATGTTCAGGTTTGTCTGACAAAGAACCCCGTACTCGCCCTGACGGTACGCCAATGACAGAATACCAGGTCTATGAGAATGAGATAAAAGATGGTGTCTTTTATGTAAGACACTCCGATTCCGTCTGCGAACCTGTATATTTTGGTGAAGCGACCTTTGAAAAGGGCAGTGTTTCCAAGATAAAGAACGATAAACGCGTATTATGGTTTAGAGACGATTATTCGCGTATTCCAACGCTTTATAAAGGTGAATCCCTTATATATTATACGCAGGGCCTGCTGGATGAGCAGTTTACGTATGAACGGTTTGAGGATTTTGGCTACTCCATAGGAATGCGCGGTCTCGAAAAGACTTCTTCTGGCAGATATCTGCTTCATACGGATCCAGAGAAAAAATGTACATATCCTGCCTCTGATGCTGATGCCATCCTTGAGATCAAGAACTCATCAGTCCTTATTGACTCTATAGGAGATGTAAAGATCCGTGCTGCGGAATCAGAATCCGCAAATGAACAGCCGGTCACACGTTGTGGATCCATTGCTCACCTTACCAAAGATTATAAATATAACGTGATGGTCTATGAAGGGACTGTTGAACACAGCTATACCATGGCCGCCGACGTTAGGATCATGGGTTCCATGGAAGGTCAGGTAACCGCAGATTATTCATTTGTTGGGGATAATACAATTTCTCTTATTCTCCCGGATACATTCAATTCCGGTTTCTATCTCATAAACGGAGTCGGGCTCTTCAGATATATTGACGGAACAACATACGACGAAGCTTCTACGGACATGAATGTGCCCAATTCCAAGGAATCTGCGGTATATGACACAGCCCAGGCTAACGGGCTTGTAAAGCAGGACGATTCATTTGACCCATTTGCAGAAGAGGGAGTTATGCTTGATGATGGGATAGAAGACAAGACAGAAAATGACCATGAAAGCATGAAGAATGTTCCTGAGGATAAAGCAGATGTGGACCCATCCAAATTCAGCAAAATAGTATCAAAATTTAATATCACAAGTCCCGGAAAGCTCAGCATTTTTATAACTTTCGAAGACGAAAAAGGAAAAGTCATCACAGATGCATCCAATTATATCGTTGCTGTAATAACTTCTCCGGAAGGTGAATCATTCAGCCTTCAGGCCTCTGATGATTCAACTCTCACTATAGACTTTGAGGCTACAGACACTGGCGTTTATAAGATAAATTATGCCGGTCTTACCAACGAGATACCAAAAGTACAGGTCACCACTATCTGACGGAGAAGATCATGCCAAACACATCAAACAGCCTGAAATCAAATCTTGAAATATATATGCTGGATGGGGCAGAAGCGCTTATAGAGGCAGAGCAGACGTATAGAAACACCAAAAGACATGACTATCTGCCCTGGGCAAACAATGTCTCATATATGGAGATCGCAACAGAGATAATTCCTGACAGGAGCGGGATAGATTTTAACTCGCCAATATATATCACTGTAAGCTTCCATAACCCCATTATTGGAGCTGAGAAGCTGTGTGAAAACGCCATTGACCTTATTGGTCAACATAATGAAACCTTACGTTCTACACCTGATTCTGCCGATGAAATACAGATACTTTCAGTATATGCCGGTATGGAAGGCCCAAAGCTTAAACTCGTGACTCTTTGCAGGTCGTACGGCAGTGGTTTTAAGTTCTTCAAGCAGCTTTTCTACATGACAAATGACGCACTGTACGAAGAGATCGACAAGGCAGCTGATACTACGAGCGGGAGACTGGTCATCCCCGAGGATATCCTTAAGTTTAAGGTCTCTGACGAGGAGACTTCTAAGCATAATGAGATCATAAACCGCCAGAATGAAGTCCTTAAAAACTGTTCTAAAGAACATCCCTTTTTAAACAGCCTAGAAGAATATGAGCCTTGCGATATTCCTTCTCCAGCTGATAACGTAGACTTCTTATATGACCTTCTCACAGATGATATGAAGATCAAGACATACAGTCCATATGACAAATTTAACGAGGTTTTCCGCGATATCATGCGTCAGGCGAACGGAACAGAGAAATTCAGGTATATAAGCGTGATGAAGGGAGAAGCAACCGAGGAAAGCTTTCTGAGCCTTTTAAAGACAACTCTGATAAACCAATACGTAAATACCGGTGCTTTCCCTGAAGAAGATGTTCCTGTCATGATGGAAAAACTCAGAAGATCTTTATTTGAGTTCTATGTAATCCAGGATCTCATAGATGATCCCAACATCACTGACATAAAGATAACAGGCCCTCACGAGATCAGAACGCGCTATAAAGGAAAAGCATATATCTCCAATATATCCTTTATCGATGAAGCCGATTATATCCGTTTTATCGACGGAATCTGCTATAAAAACGGGATCTCGCAAAAGGTGCCCATCCAGACTTTTACGGATACACGCGACAAGAACTATATCTTAAGGCTCACTCTCTCTGCAAGATACATTAATTCTGTTCCCTATCCATACATACACTTCAGAAAGATCGACAGGAATAAGCTTTTATCTGATGAACTCATCAGACTGGGCTTCATGACACCAAAGATCAGGGATTACCTTAAGGACTGCGGTAAAAACAGCAGGGGCGTGGTGTTCGCCGGTCCTCCCGGATCCGGAAAGACCGTAGCTCTTAACTGGTTCCTTGAAGAAGCCTATGAGCAGTCAGCTGAGATACTCGTCATCCAGGAAAATGATGAGATATTTACAAAGCGCAAGGGTGTGATGCTCCAGCATGTGGTCCATTATGCTAATGATAACGAGATACCCGTGGATCTTGAGCAGTTGGGACAGCTGGCTCTTGTCGCCGGTGCAAATGTGTTTGTCATAGGCGAGGTAAAAGGCGCAGAAATATGCTCTGCGATAACCCTTTCCAACTCCGGATGCCGTACTGCCATAACCATACATACCCCTTCTTCCACAGAAACTATCAACAAAATGGCAGACCTTGCCATGAGAGGGTATGCAAATGATATTGTTCAGGCAAAAAGAGAGCTACGCTCATTTCAGACCATCGTATATATAGACAACTTCAAGATAACAGAAATATCGGAGATCATAGGTTTTAACGAGGATAAACAGGATATGGATTATAAATACATATACAGAAGATCCTTGGAAGAAGGAGCTCAGGAAAGGAAATACAAATGAAACTGACCTCTATTAATGGCCGGGTTGACCATATAGGCACTCATAATGACCGAAATTTTAATGTCGAGCTTGCCGACCATATATGCGCTGAAAAGACGAAGAACAACAGAACCTGGAATTATCTGGAAAATGACGAGATATCCTTCAGAGAAGCTGAATTACTGTACTATGAACAGAATTTCACCGATCATTTGGAAGCCGTCAACAAAAAGTATTTAAAGCATACACAGCCTCAGTTTGTTAAAACTCTAGAGCAATATTATGAAAGCAGACGGACACAGCCTGAAGACAGGATAATTCAGATCGGAGATGCGCATAAAAGCATAGATCCGGATACACTATGGGAAATTGGCATGGAGTATAAAGACCTGTTTAACAGGATGTATTCCCCTAGCTGCAGGATAATCACCATGGCTCTTCATAACGATGAGGCTACACCGCATATACATATCAGGCGGGTCTGGTCATCATTTGATAAATGCGGAAACCGATATGTCAATCAAAAAGGAGCTCTTAGAGACTTAGGATTCAGCAACTGTCATCATTCCCGTTTTGAAAATGCCAAGATCGACTTTTCCAAAGAAGACAGGGACATGCTGTATCAGATAAGCCGGGATCGCTGTAAGGACGTTGAGATAGTATCTCCTCAAAAAAAGGAACATATCAACGTACGTGATTACAAATTCAGGGAAGATGCTGAGCGAGAAAGAAGAATAGATGCTAAAAATCTCGAACTCAAGGAGCGAGAGGAGAGTATTGAAAATAAACTGTCTCTTTTAGATGACCATTTGTCAAGACTCATCGAGTTTTATGATAATTCAGGTCTTTTCACAGACGAAGAGGAGCGTGAAGAACTGGCAAAAAAGTCAAAATTTGACATGATAAATGCTATGCACGAGTTGTTCATGGAGCGAGTATCTTCTCTTGGTGAAAGGGAAATTGACATCTGTCTTTAGCTAAAATGTGTGCCACGTATTAGGCACACATTTGAAATGTATAAATATTGATACGTTTTCTAAAATTGGTAATGGGTTATCAATTTTAGAAACCATAATTTTTTGGTTTCAAAAAAGCCCTTTTTTTGCAAAAATGTGTGCCACGTATTAGGCACACACTTTTTTCTCCAAAATCCGCCTTTATTTTTCACAATAAATCACATTAGTGTAATAGCAATCAATGAAAGGTGGTTTTCACATGCTTAAACGTACTCTGCTTGGCATTTTACTTATGAGCTTGTTTGTTCTTCCCTGTACAGGTTTAGATGTCCATGCCTCGTCTTCAGTGGGAATAGACCTTGTTGGAAATGACTCAGGTGCCGCTCCTGATGATATCAAAGTATCCGGTCCATCCGCCGGCACGGCTTCAGATGGTCCTACCGTGATCAACCAGGATCAGGATGACTATTATCCCGGAGCAGAAGTAGAAGTCGTTACTTATGACAGCGAAGCAGAAGAAGAGGAAGCAGATGATCTGCCTGAACCCGTTGAAAAACCCGTTGAAGAACCGGAAGTAACTTCGACCGAAGGTGCATCAACAGGAATACCAAGGCTTGATCAGTACACTAACGTGGATGAAACAGAAAACACCAGATGGCGTATTTTAAACGACGAGCCTTCCTCATACACCAAGGACTTTGAAGCATATATAAGTTCAGGAACCATCCGTTTGGAAGTTTTCTATACCGCAGATGCTGATATGCCGGAGCTTACCTTTACCTCTTCCGGCGGAAATGTCTACTCCATGACGGAAGGATCAAAAAGTCTTGGAAAAACCCAGTTTAAAGTAAAAAATAAATACTCTATCACTGACTATCCCGACATCAAGTACTCGATCATATATATTTCAAACGCAGAAGATCCCGGTACATGGAGCATAAAAGTCCGCCTTAATAACCGTATCCGTGAGTTTGCCCTTGTCACCTCAGAAATACCTGAGTCTTGGGAAACCCTTGACACCGATTATAAAACCCGTCCGAAGGAGCTGCTGCTCTGGTATCTTTCGGAATATGGCGTTGATATAACGCAGGAGTCCTCGCATTCCTTTGAAGATATGATAGGCATCATAAGCATGGACACCCAGATACCTACCACCAATGATATAGATTCAACCGAAGTAGTGGCCTCAAAAAAGAAGCAGAACCCGCTTAGTGGTTTCTTCTTCATGCTGACCTTCCTGATAATCCTTGGAGTCATAACTGTCATCTTTATCCTCAAGAAGCTTAGGGATCAGAGCAGGGGAATGATAGCAAACCGTATTACAAGGGCAAACAAACGGCTAAAAGAAGGCTCCGGCGGCTTAAACGAATCGATCGACAAGATCATGTCAGCAGGAGAGGAGATATCAGGATACTTTGATGTTTCGAAGATCCCTATAGTCCCACCGGAGCATAAGGAGATGCCTGCTCCTTTAACGGTAAAAGCCGTATATGAACCGGCTCAGCCTTTAAGATACAACGATGATGAGGATTTCTTTTAACGGAAAAAGGAAAGGAAAATCATGAAAAAAGCGATATCATTCATACTCACAGTACTTCTTACGTCCAGCATCTTACTAACGAACATCTGCCTTGTCACTGTACGTGCAGAGCAGAAGTTCGGAGGCGGGTCATCCGGGGGAAGCTCATCCGGTGGCGGCTCACAGGGAGGCGGTTCTGACAGCTCATATACTCCTCCATCAGATCAGGGTGGTTCTGAGTCATCAGGCGGTGGTTCTTCCGGAAACGTGGATGAAGCAGCGGCCGCCTGGTTCAATGAGCAGGCAAGGATCAAAAAAGAGCAGGAAGCTGCACTGGCTGCCCTTCTTTTACAGCAGCAGATGGCTGCCCAGAAACCAAAAAAAGCCAGAAAACCGGCAGATACCGCTCCCAAGAAAGAGGACAATTCCGGATCGGCTCTCTCATCAGAGATCAACAGCCTTAAGGAAAACGCTGCCTCATTGGCAAATGCCGAATTCGCAGATAAAACCCCTGAAAACGATCTTAATGAATCAACAGACAGTGCTGTTGTTACTGACCTTACTACCGAGGCAGAAGAGATCACCTTTGAAGAGCCTGGTGAAGAGATCGACACAGCAGCTGTTCCCAAACAGAATATATCCGGCAGTACCGATGCTGCCATATCCAAATACATTGAAGACAGCCTTGTAGCAGATACTTCCACCGTTGCAGGCGGCGAATCTGCAGTTACAGTAAAGCGGTCTGCTGATAAGGGTGCCGTTTTATCAAAGACATCAAAGATCGCCCTTGTATCAGTCCTTGTTGTTGTGCTTGTGATCATATTGATAATCGGGCTGGTCGTGATAATGATCAAAAAGGGCTACTGGAACGTCGAACCTGTGGACGAAGACCTTGAGGAAATGGATTTTGGTATTCCTGTTAAGATCAACGCAGA
>JAEEGL014560906.1_pt1 | contig 11322 bp, 11 predicted proteins | sample 9134231 | NCBI WGS metagenome assembly JAEEGL01 (sample SAMN16246548, study PRJNA631951) | gut metagenome | biome: gut microbiome; feature: rumen; material: fiber-attached | host: Bos | place: Iran: Karaj | collected 2018-10
GATATCGGGGCGGTGGATCACATGGAATTGACGTTTTCTCTCGATCATTTTTCCGGACCGCTTGATCTTTTGCTCCACCTTATAGCCAAAAACAAGGTCAGCATAGAAGATATACCGATATCCATGATACTTGAGCAGTATATGGAATATCTCGACGCTCAGCCTGATTTTGACAGCGAGACGTCTTCAGAGTTCATTATAATGGCTGCCCAGCTCATCCTTATCAAAAGCAGACTGCTGATCCCCACGGAGCAGGACGGCGCGGAAGATCCCAGAGCGCCGCTCGTCGAGGCTCTTAAAGAATATCAGCTGTGCAAGATGGCGGCGCATATGCTGGATAAAAGGCAGGATACAGGCCTCGGTTTGTTCTGCAGGCCGCAGGAGCCCGCCGATTACCGATCCGTATCTTATACGGGAACGGTTTACAGACTGAGCCACGCTCTTGACTCTCTGCTTTACAGATCAGACGTTTATAAAAACAACGACTCGGCATTCGATCCTATAATCAATGTGAACTTTTTCCCGATCGAATCGTCCATAGGAAAGCTTCTTAACGTTTTTCTAAAGAAGGACACGGCGTCCTTCGATTCGGTTTTGAGCGAGGCGTCTAGCCGCTCGGAAATAGTTTCCCTCTTTCTTGCCGTGCTCGAACTTTCAAGACTTAAAAAATTAACCGTTTATGAGCAGGACGGCGCGTACTACCTGACCTGCAGAGGAGATATCGATGAATCCAAATGAGTTGAGCTGTGTTCTCGAGGCGGTGCTGTTCGCTTCCGGAGATCCTATGCAGATAGACCGGCTTTGTACCGTTTTGGGCTGCGACCGGGAGTCGCTTGAGAGTGCCGCAAAGGCGCTTTCCGATATGTACGATTCCGACCGTCGGGGCATAAAGCTCTTGAGGCTTGAGGACAGGCTCCAGCTTTGCTCCAGAGCGGACTATTCAAGGCAGGTGCGCGCCGCGCTCGAAGTGAGAAAGAGCACGCCGCTTTCTCAGTCGTCCCTTGAAACGCTGGCGATAGTCGCCTATAAGCAGCCCGTGACCAAGGTTTATATAGAACAGGTAAGGGGAGTGGACAGCTCTTATACCGTTAATTCTCTTATCGAAAAAGGGTTTATCGAGGAAGCCGGTAAGCTGGACGCCCCCGGAAGGCCCAATCTTTACGTAACGACGGATAAGTTTTTGAGAGTGTTCGGTATTTCATCTCTTGACGAGCTTCCTTCCAGGGAAGAGCTGGAAGGTCTTCCCAAACCTGAAAACGATCCTGCGTTGATTCCGGGTGAGCTGCAATGACCTGGTGGCAGATCCTGCTTATCGTCGTCGCGGCGATAGTCCTTCTTATTTTACTGCTGCCCATAGGTGTTGACTTCAAAAAAAGCGGAGACAACATCTCGCTGACCGCAAGGGCAGGCTTTATCAAGCTCAAGCTCTTTCCGGTGAACAAAAAGAAAAAGAAAACGCCTTCCGAAAAAAAGGAACGTCCCGATAAGAAAAAAAGCCGCAAGCGCACTTTGACTTTTTCCCAAACGATCGAGTTGATTAAATCAGGGGCAAAGTCGATAAAGTCGGTTATCAAAGCGGTGAACATCAGTAAGTTCGATTGCCATATTATCGTCGGCTTTCCCGGCGACAGCGTAAAAACCGCGTTATGCTACGGCACCGCCTGCGCGTGCGTATCATCCGTTATGCCGCTGCTGGAAGAGGGTGGGCTGAAAAAATATGACGTTTCCGTAGACTCGGATTTTGATAACCCGACCACTTCCGACGCCGACGTCAGAGCAAGGGCCCTTTTGTGTGTTTTCATTATTATCTTTTTTATATTGTTATTAAAATTTCTTAAGCTGCGCATGCGGCAAAAGAGAGAGGTGCGAAAATGAGTAAGCTTTCCGAACTTATAGGCGACAGCATGTCGAAAATAAGGGAATTCGTTGACGTCAACACCGTCATCGGAGATCCTATCACGACCCCCGACGGGACCACCCTTATACCCATCTCCAAGGTGGCATTCGGCTTCGTATCCGGCGGGACCGACGCAGACGCCGGTAAAAAGCAGGATAAGGCCATACGTTTCGGCGCGGGAAGCGGCGCCGGAGTTTCCATTACTCCCGTGGGCTTTATGGTGATTAAGGAAGGCGTCACAAGAGTGATCTACGTGACCCCCGGAACCAACACCACGCTCGACAAGATCGTCGATCTCGTCCCGGAAGTCATCGAGAAATTCAAAAAGAAAGAAACCGAAGCCGAGTACTGATAAGCAATGGCGCAGCGGCTTCAGAAGATCATATCTTTGAAATGCGGTCTTTCGCGCCGCAAGGCGGAAGATATGATAAGGCAGGGCAGAGTCCTGATAAACGGTGAAAAGGCCGAAATAGGCATGTCCTGCGAGGATAACGACGTTATTGCCGTTGACGGGCAGCTGCTCGGACAGTCTCCCGAACTCGTTTACGTGGCGCTCTATAAGCCATTGGGGTACGTTACGACTATGTCCGATCAAATGAGCAGAAAAAGCGTTTCAGATCTGCTCAGGGACATCCCGCAGAGAGTGTATCCCTGCGGCCGTCTCGATATGTACTCGGAAGGGCTCATAATCTGTACGAACGACGGACAGACCGCAAACCGCATAACTCATCCGTCCCACGAGGTTTGGAAGGAGTATATCCTGAAGCTTCGCGTTGCGAACGAAGAGGACGATCCTGTCGAAATGCTGACGCGGCCCATGATAATGGACGGGCGAAAGCTCGCGCCGGTAAAATGCAGACTGTGCGCGCGCGAAGGCAAAAACGCGGTGATCGTCATTTCGATACGCGAGGGGAGGAACAGACAGATAAGGCGGATGTGCGCCGAGTGTGGCTTTACCGTTACCTCTCTCAAGCGCGTGTCGGAGGGAGAAATAAAACTCGGAGACATGAAACCCGGCACTTGGAGATATCTCACCGAACAGGAGATCGCATATCTAAAACGACTGTAACCTACGGAGGGAATTATGAACAGGATTAACGAGCTTATTGCCGAAAGACGCGGAGACTTTACCAGAGGCCAGAAGATCCTGAGCGATTTTTTGCTTGAGCACACGGATAAGGCGGCCTTTTTGAACTCACACGAGCTGGCGGCGGTATCCGGAGTGAGCCAATCTACCGTTATGAGGTTCTCATCCGCCCTGGGATATTCCAGCTTTATCGAAATGCGCCAGGCGCTGCAGGACGAGCTTAAATACCGTCTTACCGCGCTGCAGAAATTCGAATTGATGGACGACGAGCCGGACGGCGCCGAAATACTTGACGCCATAAGCGTTGCCGACGCCAGAAACATCAAAATGATCTCCTCGAATAACGGTGTGGATTCGTTCATGAACGTATGCGCCAGACTTTCGATGGCTTCGAGAGTGTTTATATACGGGCAGAACGTCTTTCAAACGGCGGCCATATACCTTTCATCCTATCTCTCCGTCCTGCTTGACAACGTCATTTGCATAAATCAGACGGGGACTGAGCCTCTTTCGGCCATGGCAGATATAAAAGAAGGAGACCTGTTCCTTTGCGTAAGCTTTTCGCCTCATACTGAAACGACCATGGCTATGGCGGCCTACGCCGCGTCAAAAGAGGCGTCGGTGGTCGTCATCTCCGAAAGCTTTGACAATTACGTGGCCAAAAATGCCCACATAGCCCTTACGGCTGACTTTGGGGAATACGGCGTGAACGGGACTCTGGCCCCGGTCATATCGCTCTGCGGCTCGATAATATGCCTTCTGGCGCATAATAACGAAAGAGCGCAGCAAAAGCTTCGCCGCGCGGGCTTGATCCCCGATATAAGAACCATACTTGATGAACAGCGTTAAAAGGATAGTTATAATAGGAGGCGGAGCCAGCGGTATGATGGCCGCATGCACCGCCGCCGAAAAAGGGGCCTCGGTGACCCTCCTTGAGAAAAGCCGCAGATGCGGCATGAAGCTGGGGATAACCGGCAAAGGCAGATGCAATTTGACCAATAAAACCGATAAAGAGGGCTTGATGAAGAATACAGTCTGTAATGGTAAATTCCTTTACAGCGCTTTTTCTTCAATGAGTTCTGACGATACTATAGATTTCTTTGAACATCTCGGCCTTAAAACCAAGGTGGAAAGAGGGAACAGAGTGTTTCCTGCCTCAGATCGCGCTTTGGACGTCGTAGGATGTCTTATGGACAGGATGCGTGCTCTGGGAGTTAAAACGGTAAAGACGAGGGCGCAAAGCATTAAAACGGAAAACGGCCGCGTCTGCGGCGTCTCTTCCGAGGCGGGCTTTTTTGAAGCCGACGCAGTTATTTTGTGTACGGGAGGACTCTCGTATCCCGCTACCGGGTCCGACGGCGACGGTTATGAAATGGCAAAAAAGCTCGGCCATCATGTGACCGAGCTCAAGCCTTCACTCGTATCTCTCACGCTGAGCGGCGACGAGCCCGCAAGGCTCGAGGGGTTGTCTCTCAAAAACGTAGCCGTAAGCGTCGTATGCGCGTCCGTGACTTTGTATTCTGATTTCGGAGAGATGCTTTTTACATCAAAGGGAGTTTCGGGCCCGGTGATCCTCAGCTCGTCTTCATATATCGCATCGAAAGGATCGCTTCCGTGCAGGCTCGATATAGACCTCAAGCCGGCGCTCAGCGCCCGGGAGCTCGATGCGAGGATACTGAAGGATTTTGAGCAGGAAAAAAACAGGGACTTTTCAAATTCTCTCGGCAGATTGTTGCCCTCCAAAATTATTCCTGTTATTATTGAACGGTGCGGGATACCGCCGGAAACCAAGGTCAATTCGATAACCAGGACCCAGCGGGCAAATCTTGTATCCGTGCTCAAACAGCTTTCTTTTGAAGTGGTATCTACGGGCGGATTCAACGAAGCGGTCGTTACCTGCGGCGGCATAGACGTAAGGGAGATAGATCCCAAAACGCTCGGTTCCAAAAAGATAAGAGGCCTTTTTTTTGCCGGTGAAATAATAGACGTAGACGCTCTCACCGGCGGTTATAATTTACAGATAGCGTGGTCGACGGGCAGGAAAGCCGCCTTGTCTGCCGCGGAGGAGGAAGTATGAAGTATATCAGCGTTGCCGTGGACGGTCCTTCCGGAGCGGGGAAAAGCACCATTTCAAAGGCTCTTGCGCAAAAGTTCGGGTTGACTTATGTGGATACGGGAGCCATTTACAGAGCTGTGGCTTATTACGTCATCGCGAACGGAATATCGCCCGACGACGCAGAAAACGTTGAGAAGCTTCTTCCCGGCCTTCAGATTGACATAAATCATACCGACGGGCAGCAGTACGTGTTCGTAAACGGCACCAACGTGAGCGGGCTCATAAGGACGGAGGAAATATCCAAAGGGGCCTCCGACGTATCCGCCATCCCGGCAGTCCGCGAATATCTTCTCGAGACCCAGAGGGATTTTGCAAAGCGTCAGTCGGTTATTCTGGACGGAAGAGACATCGGCACCGTGGTGCTGCCTAACGCTGACATAAAGATCTACCTTACGGCGACTCCGGAGGAGCGCGCCAAAAGACGGTATAAGGAGCAGGCAGAGCGCGGCATGTCCGTAACATACGAAGAGGTTCTGGAAAATATAATCCAGAGGGATTACAACGACACCCACCGCGATATAGCGCCTCTCAAGCAGGCGGACGACGCCGTTTATATCGATAACACCTATATCGATTTTGAGCAGACCCTTGCCGTTCTTTCGGGATTCCTTGAAAAGGAGATCCAAAGATGTTCGCAGTGATCTATTGGTTTTTTTACATAGTCCTGTTTCCGTTCTGCTGGTTCAGATTCGAACACAGGGAAAAGATGCCTGCAGGGCCCGCCGTCGTCTGCGCCAATCATACTTCCTGGATAGACGGCGTCATACTGTTTTTGATGATGGGGCCGAAACGCTGCTGCATCGTCTTCGCAAAAGCAGAGCTTTTTGACAATAAACCGCTCGGAGCGTTTCTTAGATACATGGGCATCATACCGGTACACCGCGGCAAGAACGATATAAACGCGGTGCGCAAGGGTATAGAAGCGCTCAACATGGGCGATAAACTGCTTATCTTTCCTCAAGGCAGAAGGGTGAGCGACGCCCACGATACGTCGGCCAAGGGCGGCGCGGTCATGATGGCGCACAAGACATCTTCTCCCATAGTCCCCGTTTACATCACAGCGGGAAGAAAGCTCTTCAGATTATGCCGCGTCATCTGCGGCGACCCGTTCTATCCCGAAGGATCTCACGAGGAAAGCTCCAAAATGATAATGGACAAGATATACGAGACCGGTAACGCCGTATGATAATAACGCTCGCAAAATACGGAGGATACTGCTTCGGAGTCAAAAGGGCCATAAATATGGCTCTTGAGGGCGTGAAAACCTGCCGGATCCTATACAGTGCGGGTCCGCTCATACATAATAAGGCCGTTATCTCCTCTCTTCATGAGAAGGGAGTAGTTACGCTGGAGGATATGAGCGGCATACCGGAAGGGGCGAGCGTGATAATCCGGGCCCATGGGATCACGGCCGAAGAATACGCAGAGCTCGAGGCAAAAGGCTGCATCGTCATCGACGCCACGTGTCCGTTCGTTGCCAGAATCCACGGCATAGCCCGGGATGAGGCGCAAAAGGGAAGGACGGTAGGCATCGCCGGCGGCGCGAACCACCCGGAAGTCCGCGGGATAATGTCAAGATGCGGCGGATATGCAGTCGAAAACATGGATGAGCTTGAGTCTTTGCCATTTGATCTTGCTCAAACGCCCGTTTCACTTGTCAGTCAGACCACTTTCAACAAAGAAATTTGGTTTAAATTTGTAAATTATTTAAAAAATACTTGTAAAGACCTGCAGGTATTTGATACAATATGTAATGCGACCGATTATAGGCAATCGGAAGCGATAAAAAGCGCACAAGGATCCGACGCCGTTGTCGTTGTAGGCGACAAAGGAAGCAACAACACGAGAAATCTGTTTGAATTATGCCGTCAAAGATGTGAAAGGACATTCTTTGTTGAATCGGCTGATCAGATCAATCTTGACGATTTTAAAAGAGACGATCGTGTTTTTGTTACTGCCGGGGCATCTGCGCCGGATTTTATTATTAAGGAGGTAGTAAACAAAATGGATGAAGAAAAAATTCTCCAGCTCGAAGAAGAAAGCTTTGAGCAATTAGTCGAGCAGTCTCTGAAAACTTTACATACAGGAGAGAAGGTAACCGGTACAGTATTGCAGATCAACAATACCGACATCCACGTCGACCTCGGCGTCAAGCAGGCCGGCATCATTCCCATGAGTGAAGTTTCCAGCGATCCTAATTTCAACGTTGCGGAAAACATCCACGTCGGCGATGAGATCGAAGCCTATGTCCTCAGAGTCAACGATGTGGAAGGTATCGTACAGCTTTCCAAGAAGCGTCTCGACGCTGTAAAGGATTGGCTCAATATCGAAAATGCCGTTGAGACCAAAGAGCCTCTCATGGGCACGATAGTCGAGCAGAACAAGGGCGGCGTCGTTGCAAACGTCAACGGCATCCGCGTCTTTATCCCCGCGCGTCAGACCGGTATCCCCAAGGACGGTTCCTTTGATTCTCTTATCAATACGACCCATCCCATCAGGATAATCGAGGCCAACAAGCACCGCCACAGCGTTGTGGGTTCCATCAAGGCTCCCATTGCCGAACAGCGGCGCGCCGCTGCCGCCCAGATCTGGGACAACATCGAAGAAGGCAAGACCTACACCGGCATCGTCAAGTCGTTCACCAACTACGGCGCATTCGTAGATATCGGCGGAGTCGACGGAATGATACACATTTCCGAGCTTTCCTGGAACAGAATCAAGCATCCCTCCGAGGTCCTTACCATCGGACAGGAAGTTGAAGTGTTCGTTATCGGATTTGACGCCGAAAAGCGCAAGATCTCCCTCGGATACCGCAAGGCCGAAGACAATCCCTGGAATAAATTCGTCGACCTTTATCACGAGGACGATATCGTTAACGTCACCATCATCAAGTTCATGCCCTTCGGAGCTTTTGCGTCCATCATTCCCGGAGTCGACGGTCTGATCCATATTTCCCAGATCGCCAACCGCCGCATCGGAAAGCCCGACGACGTTCTTACCATCGGCCAGCAGATCGACGCCAAGATCACTCATATCGATTATGAGAACAAAAAGATCTCTCTGAGCATCAGAGCTCTGCTTCAGCCCGAAGAGACCGCGGAGGAAGTCCCTGCTGAGGAGGCCGCCGTTGAGGAAGCTCCCGCAGAAGAGGCTCATACTGAAGAAACTCCCTCGGAAGAATAATCACCGAAATCAACAATAAAAAGCAGCGCAAGTAATTGCGCTGCTTTTTTTATTCTTTTATTTCCCGTCTGTCCTTGAACAAAACGGCGTTGAACTCAGCGCCGATCAAAAACACGTTGGCCAAAAGAAACAGCCACAGCATGAAAACGACCAGACTGCCGATTGAACCATAAAACACGGAGTATTTTGCAAAATTGGTCACGTAATACGTGAAAACGTATGACACGCCGCACCATAGAATTATCGTCAGTCCCGCTCCGGGCATGCAGGCGTAAAACGGGATCTTGAAAAGCGAAGCCGAACAGTAAAACAGCGAAAGATTGAGAAAAATATAAATGGGGAAGACGTAGTATTTCAGTGTGCTCAGCAGCTTCGGAGTTATCCAGGAAACTTCTTTTGAAAGATCTTTTGCGAAATTGCCTCCGATGAAGTAAAGAATGACCATAAGCACTACCGAGAGGATCAGCATGAATACCAGAGCTATGACCCATATAAACTGGAATATCCCCGGCCGGTTGTTTATTCCGAACGCTTTTCTGACTCCGCGCGAGCTGTTGTTCACGGTGACTATAAGCGTGACGAGCACAAAAATGATGATGCCTATGAACAACGGGCCCGATCTCAGCTCGGGGACGCGGTCAATATAGTCCACGTAATATTTCAATACGCTTATCACTTCCGACGGAAAGAGCTCGCCGAAGTTGTCGAACGACACCCGCGAAGTCACTCCCAGCCTTATCAGAAGCATGTGTATGAATATTATCATCGGGAAAACGGCAAACAAAAGATTATATGCAAGCTCTGCCGACGCGCTGGGAATGGTATGTTTGAAATACCTGTTCCACAGCGCCGAGATGGGATTGAAACGATCTTTTTTGCTTGTCACTGTACCACACGTCCTTGAAAAATACCTGCGCATTATGCGCAGGTATTATTTCCATATAATGATCAGAATTTCGGCGAGACCGAGTAGTTGGGGGCCTCTTTGGTAATGTATATATCGTGAGGATGGCTTTCGGTGAGCCCTGCACCGGTGATCTGGATGAAGCGGCTGTTCTGCTGAAGCTCAGCGATCGTGTGCGCTCCGCAATAGCCCATACCTGATTTCAATCCGCCCAGTAGCTGGAAGATGGTGTCGCTGACCGGGCCCTTGAAGGGAACGCGGCCTTCTACGCCTTCGGGTACCAGTTTTGTGGAGCCGGTCTGGAAATAACGGTCAGTCGAGCCCTTGTTCATGGCGCCTATGGAGCCCATGCCGCGGTAAACCTTGAACTGTCTGCCCTGATAGATCTCGGTCTCTCCCGGGCTTTCCTCGCATCCTGCCAGAAGCGAGCCGAGCATAACGGCGTCTCCGCCTGCCGCGAGGGCCTTTACGATATCTCCGGAGTATTTGATGCCGCCGTCGGCGATAACGGGGATATCATGCTTCTGCGCTTCACACGCGCAGTCGTAAATGGCCGTTATCTGGGGAACGCCTATGCCGGCGACTACGCGGGTAGTGCAGATCGATCCGGGGCCTATTCCGACTTTGATGCAATCGGCGCCGGCGTCGATCAGGGCTTTGGCGCCCTCGGACGTCGCGATATTGCCGGCGATGAGGGGAACGGAAGGGAAGTGCGCCTTTATCTTCGAAATGCAGTTGAGGATGTTCTTGGAATGGCCGTGGGCGGAATCGAGAGCCAAAACGTCTACTCCTGCCTCGACAAGGGCTGCGGCGCGGTCAAGAACATCGTTTGTAACGCCTATCGCGGCTCCGCAAAGAAGGCGGCCCTGCTTGTCCCTTGCCGTATTGGGATACTGCACGGCTTTCTCGATGTCCTTTATCGTTATAAGACCGGTGAGGCGGAAATCCTTGTCGACCAAAGGAAGCTTCTCGATCTTATGGGCGCGGAGTATTTGTCTTGCTTCCTCAAGAGTGGTCCCGATAGGGGCGGTGATAAGGTTCTGAGAAGTCATATACTCGCTGCACGGACGGGAAAAATCGGTAACGAATTTAAGATCGCGGTTGGTAAGGATGCCGACGAGCTTTCCGTTCTCGCAAATGGGTACGCCGGAGATGCGGAACTTTGCCATCAAATCGTTTGCTTCGGCGATCGTATTCGAAGGGGAGAGGAAAAACGGATTGTTTATGACTCCGTTTTCAGAACGCTTTACACGGTCAACACTTTCAGCCTGCTGCTCGATAGTCATGTTTTTGTGGATTATACCGATGCCGCCTTCGCGCGCGATGCCGATAGCCATAGCCGTCTCGGTCACAGTATCCATGGCGGCGCTTATCAGGGGTATGTTCAGAGTAATATTCTTTGTCAATCTGGCTCCGGTATTCACCATGTTCGGCGTTACGTCGCTGGCTGCGGGTATAAGAAGCACGTCGTCAAACGTGATGCCCTTTTTCCCGAACTTGTAATCAAAATCGTCTCTTATCATGGTTCCCCTCCTGCGAAGATATATTAAAGATTATGGTTAAAAAATATTATATAGCAATATCCTCTACTGTTCAACATTATTTTCTTTTATTTTTGTCTGTCTGGCATAAAAGAAAATATATTGCTGTGCTATTCCCGCATATGATCCGAAATCCTTGGGGTCCAGCCCTCCGGGATAATAGGAGGCCGCTTTTTTCATCCACGTATCCACGGGGAAAGCGTCCAGCCTGTGAAAACCGTAAAGCAGTATGCAGTCGGCTACCTTCGGGCCTATTCCCTCAAACGAAAGCAGGTATTTTTTGGCTTCGGGAGTAGGAAGAGCGTTCACAGCCGAAACATCATATTTGCCGTTTAAAACGTCCAACGCTATGGATCTCAAATATTTTTCTCTGTATCCCGCTCTCAAAAACGCAAGATCCGAGCTTATCATCTTTTCCGGTGTGGGGAAGGCGTTATACCTGATCCCGTCGAATTCAAACGCCTCTCCCAAAGCCGAACACAGCCTTGAAATGATGCCTCTGATCCTTTCGATATTGTTGCACTGGGATATAATGAAAGAAACGGTTGCCTCCCACGGCTCCTGCTTTATGATCCTTATTCCTTTTCCGTATGA
>JAEEGL015677772.1_pt1 | contig 11322 bp, 10 predicted proteins | sample 9134231 | NCBI WGS metagenome assembly JAEEGL01 (sample SAMN16246548, study PRJNA631951) | gut metagenome | biome: gut microbiome; feature: rumen; material: fiber-attached | host: Bos | place: Iran: Karaj | collected 2018-10
AAGAGAGAATTCCGATGCCTATGTCCGGCTGGCCTATCAGGCGGTTGATTACTATGTTCTGCATCGCCGATATCTGCCGATACCTGAAGACATCGATGAAGAACTAATAAGCAGAAGAGCGGGAACATTCGTATCCATCCACAAGGAAGGACTCTTAAGAGGATGCATCGGCACGATAGCGCCGACAAGGGACAATATCGCCCAGGAGATCATCGCCAATGCGGTAAGTGCCTGTTCCAGAGATCCGCGTTTTTCTCCCGTGAGTGAAGATGAACTGAAAGATCTGGAAATCAGCGTCGACGTTTTGGGTGAAACGGAAGATGTTTCTTCACCTGAAGAGCTGGATGTGAAACGCTACGGTGTCATCGTCAGCTGCGGCGAGAGAAGAGGACTGCTGCTGCCGGATCTGGACGGTGTCGATACGGTAGAGGAACAGATCGACATCGCCAGAAAGAAAGGCGGTATCGGAAAAGATGAGGACTATACGCTGCAGCGTTTTGAAGTGATCAGACACTTCTAGAAAGGAATCGGGATGGCAGTCTGCAAAGTCTGTTTCAGACACTGCGAAATAAAGGAAGGCAGTCTGGGTTTCTGCAAGGCCAGGACCTGTCGGGACGGGATGGTTGTTCCCTACAACTACGGAAAGATCACTTCCCTTGCGCTGGATCCGATCGAGAAGAAACCGCTGAGAAGATTCTATCCCGGATCCATGATCGTTTCCGTGGGCAGTTTCGGCTGCAACATCCGCTGTCCGTTCTGCCAGAACAGCGAGATCTCCTGGTCGAAGGAAGTACTCGGCATGGCACAAAGAGCGGCCTACGTTTCACCGGAAGAACTCGTGAAGATCGCCTTACGATACCGGGATCAGGGCAACATCGGTGTCGCCTATACCTACAACGAACCTTTGATCGGTTACGAGTATGTCAGGGATTGCGCAAGGCTGGTGAAGGAAGCCGGAATGAAGAACGTCCTGGTAAGCAACGGCACGGCCGAGCTCGCCATCCTGGAAGAGATCATTCCCTGCATCGATGCGATGAACATCGACCTTAAGGGATTCAGCGATGAATACTATGCGGGACTGCTGAAGGGAAACCGCAGACAGACGATGGATTTCATCGAAGAAGCGGTGAAGCATTGCCACGTCGAGCTGACGACACTGATCGTCCCGGGGGAGAACGATTCCGTCGAAGAGATGAGAGAGATCTCGAAATGGATCGCGTCTCTGGAAAACGGCAGAAGCATCCCGCTGCACGTATCGCGTTTCTTCCCGTGTTTCCATATGACAGACAGGGAAGCGACGGATGTGAAGAAAGTCTACGAACTGGCAGAAGTCGCCAGGGAAGAGCTGGAATATGTCTATACCGGAAACTGCTAGTAAAGAGAGGTATGAATGATGAATCAGGAAGAGATCTTAAAGGCCATGAAAGAAGGAAGACGGATCATGCATCCGGCTTATCCGTATGAGGAGGGATATCTGACCGACCAGGAGCTGAAGAAGCCTCAGCCTCCGCTGGTGAAGGAGCCGATGTGCGAAACATCTCTCCCGCTGCCGCTGGATTTTGAGAATTTAGATATCGACAACGATTTCCTGCATGTGATCAACTCCAGACAGTCGCACCGCGTATTTACCCAGGAGAAGATGAACCTGCTGCAGCTGTCCTATCTGCTGTGGTGCTGTCAGGGCGTCAAGGAGATCAGAGGAAAGTCATATGCGACTTTGAGGACGGTCCCCTGCGGAGGGGCAAGGCATCCTTTTGAGGTATACATGACGGTCAAGGATGTGGACGGTCTAAAGAACGGACTCTACCACTATCTGCCGATGGGGCATCGCATCGAGTGTCTGAAGGAAGAGGACGATCTGAAGGATTTCATTTCGAAATCTCTGGAAGGACAGGTCTGGGCGGCCAAGGCGAACGTCGTGTTCTATTTCAGCTACGTGTGCTACCGGGCGGAATGGCGATACGGAATCTATGCGCACAGGATGAACATGGCCGATGCTGGACATGTGACCGAGAACATCTATCTGGCGGCAACCTCGATCGGTCTGGGAGGATGTGCGATCGGAGCCGTCGTGGAATCCCTTTGCAATGAAAAGTTCTCTCTGGACGGGGAAGAGGAATTCATTTTCTATGCCATGCCGGTAGGAACGGTATCCGAGAAGAACAGGAAGGAAGAGAAGGACTTCTACCGCTTTGTCGAAGAAGAAGGCCTATAAAAAAAACAGAAAACTCCGTTTATAATGAATGATGGAAGTTGAAGGATAAAAATGAAAAAAGCATTTGTTGTATTAATCGTACTGCTTTGTTTACTGACGGGATGTCAGAAGAAGGAAGAAGAAACTGCGGATGATTACGAACTGGATTATCTGGTTCTGGTCAACAAGCTGAATCCTCTGCCTGAGGACTGGGAGAACAAGGTCCGGACCGTTCATATGACCAACTCGATCGGGGATGACGTGGAAGTGGAACAGAGGGCCTACGATGCCTATCTGCTTCTGAAGGAAGATCTGGAAAAGGAAGGGATCTTTGTGGATCTGGATTCGGCCAGAAGAAGCATTGCCGCCCAGCAGCAGATCGTCGATGACTTCACGGAAAAATACGGTGCGGACTATACGGCGAAAGTCGTCGCAACACCGGGCTTTTCCGAGCATCACGCCGGTCTGGCGCTGGATCTGTATCTGATCATCGATGGTGTCGACGTGGTGGAGAATGAAGACATGGTCCAGTATCCCGAGATCTGGGCGAAGATCCATGAAAAGCTGGACGACTACGGCTTCATCCTGCGCTATCTGGAAGGCAAGGAACATATTACCGGCTATGCCTATGAGCCTTGGCATATCCGTTATCTGAATGATAAGGAAATCGCGAAAGAGATCATGGACAAGGGCATTACGTTTGAAGGATACCTGGGTGCAGTGAACGAGACCGAAGTCGTTTTGGACTATGGCGATTCCGCGCTGTTCAGCAAGGAGGAACTGGATGAGGTCTTCACCAGGATCAAGTGTCAGTTCGCTTCCTGGAAGGGCGTCGAGCTCAACGGCCTGAAATATGCCGGCGACGAATGCAACAGCGAAGAGAACCTTGCCTGGCTGAATTCTCTGGAAGGCGGAGGCGGGTATACCAGAGTCGTTGAAGTACTGAGCAGCTTCCATACGCCGAAGGAAGGCTTTGGGACCCTGGAAGCGGATCATCAGTACGAAGACTATCAGTGGTGGCTGGTATGCGATGAGGAAGGCGACTGGGATATCGTATCTTTCGGTTACTGAGCAGCAGAATGACGAATGAACGGAAAGACCTCTGAAAAGGGGTCTTTTTCTTTTTTGTGCTAGAATAGTGCTAAATATCCGGGAGGGCAGAGAAACGATGAATAGAAAAGACGCCAGAAGAGTGGATGTGACGACGCTGATGCAGTGCTGCATCGACCTGAAACCGACCAGGAAAGAGAACGAGGTCTACATCGACCGGAAGATCGACGTTACCGAACTGGTCAAATACATGGAAGACTGCAGGAAGGAAGGAAAGAAATATACCTATTTCCATGCCTTTATGACGGCTATCGCCAAGGTGATCTACCACAGGCCGAAGCTGAACCGTTTTATCGCCAACCGGCACATGTACGAGCATAATGATATTCTGCTGTCTTTTGTCGCCAAGATCTCATTGGACGACAAGGCGGAAGAACTGATGCTGGTAATACCGATCGAAGACAGCGACAACATGGATTCCATTGCCGGAAAGATTGCGGAGAAGGTGGAGAAACTGCGCTCCGCGAAAATGGAAGCGAAAGGAGCAAACTCGGCTGCTGATTTCCTGGGTAAACTGCCGAATATCGTCAGAGTGCCCGTTTTCGGGCTGATCAAGCTTTTGGGCAGGTACGGTCTGCTGCCGGCATCCATTACCGACAACAACATCTATTTCACCAGCATGATCATTTCCAATCTGGGTTCTATCGGATGCGGTGCCATCTACCACAATCTGGCCGATTTCGGGACCTGTTCTTCACTGACCAGCATCGGCGAGATCAAAGACGAGATCATCGTGAACGAAAAGGGAAAACAGGAAGTCAGAAAGGTCTGCGAATTCGGGGTTACCCTGGATGAAAGGATCGCAGACGGTTTCTATTTCGCGAAGTCCGTAGCGATGATCGAGAAGATCCTGCAGGATCCTGAGCTGCTGGATGATCCTGTCAGTAAGCCGATCGAATAGCTTAATGCTATACTGAAAGCAGAGGAAAAGAACATGTACTATCTGATCGAACAGACTTTAAAACAGGCAACAGAAGAAGAATACAGAAAAAGCAGGAAGATCCGGATCGCCGTTTTGAACGGGAAAGAGTGGACAAAGGAAAAGAAAAACTTGCCGCTTTCCGAGGAGATCGACAACGAACGGAAGGAAATGCTGACGACGGAAGCGAACGTCAACTACAATTCCCTGTCCGGAACCTTTTCGATTCCCGACCGGAACAACATGGACAACGACGATTTCCGTTTTGCCTATGCCATAAACAGAAAGAACGTCATCATCGTGGATGACAGCGGCTATGTAAAGAAGGCCATGGAAGAGATCGCCAGGACAAAGAAATGGACGGCTCCCTGTCTGGAAAGATTCCTCTACGATTTCCTGGATCATGTCGTGAAAGACGATCTGCGCATCATGGAGAAGTACGAGACGGAACTGGATGAAATGGAAACGAAGATTCAGAATAACGAACGGGACATTTCCATGAACGGCGCAAACTATGTCAGATCCTCGATTCGCTACCTTTTGACGCACTACGAACAGCTGATGGATGTAGTACAGGAACTCGATGAGAACGAGAACGGATTCTTTGCCGAAGAGAACATGCGCTACTTCCGTTCGTACATGAACCGGCTCGACCGTCTCTACAACAACGCGGCATCCTTAAGAGACTACTCGATACAGATCCGGGACTATCATAGGGAATCGATCGCGGTACAGCAGAACAACATCATGACCCTGCTGACGGTCGTAACAAGCGTGTTCATGCCATTGACTCTGATCACGGGATGGTACGGTATGAACTTCAAGTACATGCCGGAGCTGAATGTGCCTGTATCCTATCCGATCGTGTTTATCGTATGTATCCTGATCGTTGTCGTATCGCTGCTGTACTTTAAGCGAAAGAAGTGGCTGTAAATAAATCGAGGAGTGCAATATGAGAAAAGAACTGTTAGTCGCATCCGCAATAGCGTATCTTCTGTATCGGCTGAATGCGAAGACTTCTACGAAGAAGATCGAAGGCGAGAATGCAATCAGTGAGCTGAGAATGATACCGATCAACGGTACGGAGCTTGCCGTCATGATCAGAGGTACAGACAGAAACAATCCGGTCCTGCTTTGCGTCACGGGAGGTCCGGCTGGTACGGAGATTCCTTTGATCAGAAAGTATGAGAAGGAACTGGAGAAACACTTCACGATCGTTCATTACGATCAGAGAGGCGCAGGAAAGTCTTTCTCGTTCAAAGAGGATTACAAAGACATCAACTATCATCAGCATGTGAATGATCTGATTGCTTTGACGGAGTATGTCAGGGAATATCTGAACAAGGACAAGGTCTACATCATGGGTCATTCCTACGGAACCTATCTGGGTTCGCTGGCTGCCGATGAGAAGCCGGAGTATTACGAGGCCTATATCGGTATCGGCCAGATGGCGGATACGGCCAAGGCGGAATACTATTCGCTGGAATCATGCATCGAAGCGGCAAAAGAGAAGAACAATATCAGGGATGTCAAATATCTGGAGTCGATCCGGGAGAAGGTCAGAAACGGCGAGATGTATACCCCTCGGGCCTTTGTGCACAAGTACAAGTTTGCAGAACGTGAGGATCACCATGAAATGTCGGATCTGATGAAGAATATTCTATTCGGACCGGAATACAATCTGATGGACGGAATCAAGATGTTCTATGCGGCTGGGAAGTATGCGATGCCTCTGGCCATGCAGGCGGTCAAGGAACCGTTGACTGATGTGATCAAGGAGAATAAGATCCCATCCTACTATCTGCTGGGCAAGTATGACGGCATGACGCATACCGCTGCCGCAAAGGAATATTTCGATTCTCTGGGCGGGGATGTCGAAAAAGAATTCATCGTCTTTGAGAATTCCGCACATTCTCCGCAGATCGAAGAAAACGAGAAGTTCGTCGACTGGATGTGCAATCATTTATTAAAAGAAAAAGAGCTGTAAGCTGTATATAGAAAAGAGGATAAGAATATGAGAGAACTGTTGATCAGTACGATGGCTCCGGTGCTTTGGGTCATGACTTTTTTGATGCCGTAGCGATTTATTTCATGATTACGGAATTCAGAAAAGGAAAGGTCGATCAGATTCCTTTGCTGACAGGAATCCTGTGTCTGGGCCTGTTTTATGATTCCCTGATCCTGGCCAGCGGCTGCTTCCTACAGTACGGTACACTGTTTCATCATCTTAGCCAGCTGAGATATATCCTACACTGTACGCTGATCCCTTTGCTGTTCCCGATCTGCGCCTATTCTCTGACCGACAACAAGACGGTCGTCAAAGTCGTCTGGATCCTTTCGGTCATCATCATGATCCTGGGACTTGCAGGAGGGCTTACGGTCGTAACGGAACCGAGAACGGTCGGAGCGATCAGAAGATATGCATCTTCCGATCTTACCGGAAAATTCTCGAGTACGCTGACCTCACTGCTGGATACGGTCCCGGTCTTCATCATGATCGGCATCGGCATTTATCTGTGGATCAGAAAGAAGAATCCGAACATGTTCTTTGCGGGATTCTTCATGCTGCTGTTCACTCTGCTGGGGATATTCCTGGGCAAGGATCCGTCCGGAGACAGGAGTCAGAGCCTGATGTTCTATATCTCCATGTTCGGCGAAGCGCTGATGGTGTATTTCCTGTGGCGGTTCATCCGGAAGGAATAGTCTGTTAAGCAAGCCCTTAGGGGCTTTTTGTTTGATAGGATATAATGATAGAGGGGCATTACGATGAAAACAGAATGGTATAAGGAAGCGATAGTCTATCAGATCTATCCTTTTAGTTTTCTTGACAGCGACAACGACGGCTGGGGAGACATTGAAGGGATCATTTCAAAACTCGACTACATCAAGGATCTTGGCGTAACGGCGATCTGGTTTTCGCCGCTGTATCAGTCACCGGACTACGACTACGGCTACGATATCAGCGACTACAGGGAGATCGACAGGAAGTTCGGAACGATGGCCGATTTCGACAGGCTTCTGAAAGAATGCCACAAAAGAGATCTCAAGGTGATCATGGACATGGTCATCAATCATACTTCAACTGAACACAGATGGTTCAAGGAAGCGATCAGTTCTTCCGATTCTCCATACCGGGACTACTACATCATCCGCAAGGGAAAGAAGGAGAAAGGAAAACTGCTTCCGCCAAGCAACTGGGCTTCCACTTTTACCGGAAGCGCCTGGGAGAGGATAGGAGATACCGACGAGTTCTATCTGCACCTGTTCTGTAAGGAACAGGCCGATCTCAACTGGGAGAATCCGAAGGTCAGGGACGAGATCGTGAATATTCTGAATTTCTGGCTGGACAAGGGCGTGGACGGTTTCCGTTTCGACGTCTTCAATATGTTTTCCAAGGTCTATCCGATTCGGGATGACCAAGACAGAAAGACTTCCCAGAAAGGTTCGCAGTATTTCATCGACGGTCCGCGCATCCATGAGTTCCTGCAGGAACTGTATGAAAGATCCTTTTCCCGATACGACTGCTATACGGTCGGGGAATCCTACCGTCCATCTCCTGAAAACGCAAGAGCCTATGTGAAGAAAGAGAATCACGAGCTGGATACGATATTCGATTTTGCGCATCTGGATTCGGACAATATCGGGGGACTGAAGTTCTTCAGAAAGCCGTTCAATCTTCTGCAGTTCAAGAAGGGACTCTTCGAACCGCAGATAGAAAACCGCAGGGACGGATGGAATACCCTGGTCCTGGAGAATCACGACAATCCGCGCAGCGTCAGCCGTTTCTCCATCGATACGAAACATTTCCGCTACGAGGCCGCAACGATGCTGGCGACTGTCACGTATATGGGCTTTGGAATCCCGTACATCTACATGGGCCAGGAGATTGGCATGGTCAACTGCGACTTCAGGAACATCGACGAAATGAAGGATCCGGTTTCCCACTTCGTCTATGATCTGATGCAAGGCTACGGCATGCCGGGAAAGCTGGCTTTCTCCTTCATCAGATACGGAGCCAGAGACCATGCCAGAGTGCCGATGGCCTGGGACGATTCTCTCAACGGCGGATTCAACAAAGGCAAGCAGCCGTGGCAGTGCGTGAATCCCGCATACAAAGACATCAACGTGGCAAAGGATCTAAACAGCGGCAGGTCAATCTACCGCTTCTATCAGAAACTGCTGGAGATCAAAAAGAACGATCCGGTCGCGATCTATGGCGAAACGAAGGAATATGATCACGGCAACAGGAAGATCGTTGCCTACAGCAGGGAATACGAAGGAAGAAAGCTCTTCGTCATGGCCAACTTCAGCAGAAAGGAAACCGTCTATCGGCCGGATCCGCAGTTTTTGAAAGGCAGGGTCCTGCTGAACAACTGCGACGATCTTAAAAAAGATGAAACAATGGTAAGCCTGAAGCCTTATCAGGCTGTCGTAATGGAAGTACAGATATGAAAAAAGTATTCGTAAATATCAAAGCCGACGAGAAGTACAGACAAAGACTGGAAGCGATATCCGACCGGTACGAGTTCGTTTATGAGCCCGATCCAGATGCGAGCATCATCCTGGGAAACTATGCTCCCGGAAAACTGAAGGAATTCAAGAATCTGGAATGGATACAGACGGCTGCCGTAGGCGTAGATGCCTTCATCAAAGACGGCAATCTGAAAGAAGGCGTCATCCTGACCAATGCCGTGGACGTTCATTCCGTTGAAGTAGCCGAACATCTCTTTGCGATGATCATGTCGATGACCAGGAAGTTTTATCTCTACCGCGACGATCAGAAGGAACATCTCTGGACCGATGAAGGTATGACCAAGGAACTGACGAAACTTAAGGTGGCGGTCATCGGTTTCGGCGATATCGGAAAAGCGCTGGCGAAGCTTCTGAAAGGGATCGGGATCCATGTGATCGGCGTGAAAAGAACGATGATCGAAAAACCGGACTGCCTCGATGAACTGTATACGGACAAAGACCTGGATAAGGCCATCAGCGATGCCGATGCAGTCGTCAGCATACTTCCGGGGAACAGGGACAACGCCTATCTGTTCACGGTCGATACATTCAGGAAGATGAGACCGGATGCGATCTTTATCAATGCCGGAAGAGGCAACCTGTGTTCGACGGAAACGATCAGGGAAGTCCTGGATCAGCACATCATTGCGGCCATATCCCTGGACGTCTTTGAAGAAGAACCTTTGTCGAAGGACAGTCCGTTATGGGATTACAGGAATCTGGTCATCACTCCGCACGTCGCAGGATCGTACCGTCTGGAAAGCACCTACGAAAAGTTCTTCGCCCTGGCGGAAGAGAATCTGAGAAGATACATCAGCGGTCAGCAGCTGCTGCATGTGGTAAAGGAAAGAGAATAAAAGAAAAAGATGGTTCAAAGAACCATCTTTTAAGAACCGATAATCTTTCTTAAGGATTACAGACCTGCGAAGAATGAAGCGCAGAGCAGTAATACGGCACTGGCCAGTGCAAGCCAGAAAGCAACGCTTACGGAAGCGAAGCCGGCGAATTTAATGACTAATGCCAGTACAGCCAGAACAGCAGCAACGATCCAAGTTACGTTTTTTGGAGCATTCAGTTTCATAACGTTCCCCTTTCCTGAACTGTCAAGAGACGGCAGTTCATTAATGAACAACATTTTATACTTGCGCATGTGCCATGTCAAAGAAATCGCTCTGCTGCGGTGATGGAAAACGGACATCAGGTGCTGTATGATTATAGACAGGAACATGTTTGACAATAAAGATGTAATCGGTTTATTTGACTCGCTTGCGCCCGACTGGGAAAAAGAGATCGGAAAAGAAAACGGCACGGTCATTGATATGATATTAGACAACGCTTCCGTTTCTCGAGGAGACAGCGTCCTGGATGTGGGATGTGGAACAGGAAGGCTGTTTCCGTATTATCTGAAGCGGGATGTATCATTAATCACAGGCATCGATATTTCTTCCGGAATGATTGAAGCCGCGAAGAGGAATTGCCTTTCGGAAAAGATCGTCCTGATCTGTGATGATGCCTCAGAGCATTTCTTTGAGAAGAGTTTTGACCGTATCGTGGTATTCGATGCCTTCCCGCATTTCACGGATCCTGAAAGGATGATGCAGAATCTGTCGGAGCATTTAAGCGAAGGTGGAACCTTGACGATCGCCCATGATTCTTCCAGAGAAGAAATCAACAGAAGACATAACATGATGAGAAAGAACGTATCCCACGTTCTGATGGACATCGATGAACTGGAAAGCATCGTATCGGAGTATTTAACGGTTACATATAAACGGTCCGATGACGGGATCTATCAGATCGTCGGAAGAAAGCAGAAGGAATCATGATTACAGACAGTTTCAATCCCGACAGCAGGGAACTGATCGATCCAGGAAAAGCGATCCCGGAAAAAACGATCGAAGCAGCAAAGAAATACCGGATCAGAACTTTTATTCTGGTCTTTTCCCATAAACTTGTGGATGAACTTGTGAAACAGGGTGTTCTCGAGATCCTTGACAGTGAAGTCAGTTTCGGTTCTTCGGCGATGAAGAATCCAGTTTACAGAATCAAGGGAACGGATACAGGCGTCCTGCTGACGGGAATCGGTGCGGCAATCTCGGCAGCCATGGTGGAAGAACTCCATGCCGCTTTCGGCTGCAGGAATTTCATCGTCTTCGGATCCTGCGGGGCACTGGTTGAGATACCGGAAGGAAAACTGATCGTTCCGGTTGAAGCTTACCGCGATGAAGGAATCAGTTATCACTACGCTGAAGCAGGGGATTACATCAGGATCAGGAATGCGGAAAAACTGACGAAGATCTTCGATGAACTGGGAGTAGAATACGTTTCCGGGAAGACCTGGACCACGGATGCTTTCTACAGGGAGACGGAAGCAGAAAGAGACAGGAGAGTTTCTGAAGGCTGTATCTGCGTGGAGATGGAATGTTCAGCCCTGCAGGCGGTTTGCGATTTCAGGGGGCTGGAGCTTTACCAGTTTGTCTATGCGGCCGATTCACTAAGCGGCAATTGGGCAAGAAGGATACTGGGAAATCTGGAAATGGATGCCAGAACGGTTTATTTCGTACTGGCGGAAAAGATCGCCGAAAGG
>JAEEGL016312438.1_pt1 | contig 11322 bp, 9 predicted proteins | sample 9134231 | NCBI WGS metagenome assembly JAEEGL01 (sample SAMN16246548, study PRJNA631951) | gut metagenome | biome: gut microbiome; feature: rumen; material: fiber-attached | host: Bos | place: Iran: Karaj | collected 2018-10
ACACCACGGTACTGCTGGATACGCTCCTTGTTACCCTCCTTGATGCGGTATGCTACCGTGATTGTGTCACCCGGGAAAAACTGCGGGTGCTGCTTGTTTGTAGCAAATGCTTGTTCTGCAACTTTAATCAAGTCCATTGTTGTTGTATTTAATGTGTTAATAATCACTTCGCAATATACACAAGCCACACGATTTCTTGCCAGAGATTACGAAAAGCGGGGCAAAGGTAGTACAAATTCCCGAACTGGCAATGAAAATCCACGATTTTTTTCATTTTCTGCATTTTAGCATGGATTTTCCCTGTCAGTCAGCGTGAATACTAAAACTAAGAAAGATACTCCTTGATGTAAAGTTCGCAGGATGCCACCAGCTGGTCATACCACTGCTGACCGAAACGTTCGATGAGCGGCTCACGCAGAAACTGGTAAAGACGAATGCCCTTGCTGCGTCCCAACACCTCGGCACTCTTGCAGATTTTCCAACGATCAAAATTCACTGCACAATAACCAGGATAGCGCTTGATGCGCACCGGATAAAGGTAACATGACATGGGCTTGCGCCACTTGATGCGTCCCTCGCGGTAGGCTTTTTCAATCGCGCAAAGGCACATGCCCCCACGCTCATAGGTGGTGAAAACACAATTAGCACCACCGACAAGCTGAGTCACCAACTCGCCCTCAACATCAACATAGGCCACACCATGCTCTTGAATTTGCTGCTGGGCCTGCGGCAAGAGGTCGTCCCACAATTCAGGCAAAATTTTCTTGAGTTGCTGATACTCTTGTTCGGTGAGTGGTGCGCCAGAGTCACCCTCGATGCAACAAGCACCGAGACAATGGTCCAAGTCGCAGCAGAAGAAGCGCTCGACCAAATCCAGACTGACCAATGTTCCGTCGATGTCAAACATAAGTCTTCAGTTCTCTGTTTTCAGTTGTCAGATTTAAGTTATTCTTTTGCTACAAGGGCAGACAAGGCGTGTTCCAAGTCGGTGCTAGACAGATTGAGGTGCAGTTCGCCCTTGTGTGCATAGGAGATGCGGCCCGTTTCCTCGCTCACGACAATGGCGATAGCATCGGTAGCCTGTGAAATCCCCTTGGCCGAGCGGTGCCTCAGTCCCAAGTAACGGGGAATGTTAGTATCATGAGATACAGGCAAAATGCAGCCTGCACTCATGATTTTGCGGCCCGCAATAATGAGAGCACCATCATGCAAAGGGCTGTTCTTGAAAAAGATATTCTCAATCAGGCGCGAATTGATATCGGCATTGATGACGTCACCCGTGCGCTCATAGTCGGTGAGTGGCATGTCCTGCTGTATCACGATGAGTGCACCAGTCTTGCTCTTGGACATGTTCATGCAGGAATAGACTACCGGCATAATCCACTTCTTTTCATCCTCGACCTCACTCTTACTCTTGAAGAGTTTCTCAAAAAACTTGAGTCCCCGCCTCGAGCCCAGCTCAGTAAGAAACCTTTTTATCTCGTCCTGGAAAAGGATCACCAAGATGAACAGTCCGATGTCGATGAACTTGTCCATGATGGTGCCGATGAGTCGCATGTCCATGATCTTGTACATCACTACCCATGCGACAACAAACGCCAGCACACCCACAAAGATGTCGAGCGACCCCGAATCCTTCATGGTGCGATACAGATAAAACAGTAAGGTTGCCACCAGCAGGATGTCGATCAAATCCTTGATGCTGAAAAGAGTGAATATTGAACTACCCATTATCTTTTGGTTTTATTATTCGTGATAATTAGCGCTGTGCTGGCGCAACAACGCAGTGAGTTTTACCGCCTCGACCGCAGCCCTCACATCATGGACACGCAGGATGTGGGCGCCCCGCTCAAGCGCCATTGTGTTGACTATCGTAGTACCGTTCAATGCTTCATCGGCCATGCATCCCAACGGCGTGTAAATCATGCGTTTGCGGGAAACACCGACCAACAATGGTGCGTCAAGTGCATGGAAAGCCTCCAGCCTGGCCAACATTTCATAATTCTGCTCCATGGTTTTGGCAAAGCCGAATCCAGGATCGGCAATCACATCGGCCACACCCATCTGTCGCAGTTCGTCGATGCGTCGCGCCATCCACTGCAAGACATCGGCAGTAACGTCATCATAGTCTGTCAGTGAAGACATCGTGTCGGGAGTGCCACGCATGTGCATCAAGACATAGGGCACCCGCAACTGGGCCACAGTCTCGAACATGGCCGCATCAAGCGTGCCGCCCGAGATGTCATTGATGATGTCAACGCCCCATTCTTCCACACAACGCCGCGCCACATCGGCACGATAAGTGTCCACCGACAGTATAGCGTCTGGCGCCAAGCGACGGACGATGTCTAATGCCCACTGCAGGCGCTCCATCTCGCCTTGAGCCGAAACCTGTTCGCTTCCCGGCCGCGTTGAACAGGCGCCCAAGTCAAGAACATCGGCACCCGCGTCAAGCATTTGGCTCACGCGCTCAATCAACGTCTGCTCATCGGTCGCCCTGCTGCCGCAATAAAACGAGTCGGGCGTGACGTTGACAATGCCCATGACCCAGGGTCGCTCTATCGTGACCAATCGTCCACGCAGGTTGAGACTATATGGTTTGTACGGTAACAATTAACTTCTCGATTTGATAAAATGCAAAGTTACAAAACATTTTCATTAGCTCAACACCTCAGCAGTAAATTTAACATCATCGCGCGCATATATCATATAAAAACTGGGTATAATAAAGCACTAACTAAATCTTTTTATGTAATTTTGCAGTCAAATTCAGAAGACACTATGCAGAACATTCGCAACGTGGCCATTATCGCCCATGTCGATCATGGCAAGACAACATTAGTAGATAAGATGTTAGCGGCAGGCAATCTGTTCCGCGACAATCAAAATATGGGTTCGCAAATCCTTGACAGCAATGACCTGGAACGCGAACGCGGCATCACGATTCTGTCCAAGAACGTGTCCATTTCCTACAACGGTTATAAAATCAATATCATTGACACCCCGGGCCATAGTGACTTTGGCGGCGAGGTGGAGCGTGTACTCAACATGGCCGATGGCTGTCTGCTGTTGGTCGATGCTTTTGAGGGTCCGATGCCCCAGACGCGCTTTGTCCTTCAAAAGGCCCTGCAATTGGGCCTAAAGCCCATTGTGGTCATCAACAAGGTGGACAAGCCCAACTGCCGTCCCGATGAGGTACAGGAAATGGTGTTTGACCTGATGTGCAACCTTGATGCCAGCGAGGAGCAACTGGACTTCCCCACCATCTTCGGCTCGGCTAAGGAAGGCTGGATGAGCGAAGACTGGACCCAACCCACCGACAATATCACCGCCGTGCTTGACGCTATCATAAAGCACATCCCCGCACCCGAAATGCTGGAAGGAGACCCGCAGATGCTTATTACGTCGCTGGATTACAGCAGCTATGTGGGCCGCATCGCTGTGGGCCGTGTTCACCGCGGCACACTCACCGACGGCATGGAAGTGGGACTCTGCAAGAGGGACGGCAGTGTCGTGAAACAAAAGATTAAGGAGCTGCGCACATTCGAAGGGATGGGACAGCAGCATGCCGATAGCGTGAGCAGTGGCGATATCTGCGCCATCATTGGTCTGGAAGGCTTTGAAATCGGTGACACAGTGACCACTGTAGCCAACCCCGAGGCGCTGCCGCGCATAGCGATTGACGAACCGACGATGTCGATGCGTTTCTGCATCAACGATTCGCCTTTCTTTGGGCGGGACGGCAAGTATGTGACATCTCGCCACATCTGGGACCGTCTGCAGCGAGAGCTGGACAAGAACCTGGCCCTGCGTGTCGAACGCACCGAGAACGAAGACGCATGGAACGTCTTTGGCCGCGGTGTGCTGCACTTGTCGGTGCTCATCGAGGAGATGCGCCGCGAGGGTTACGAGCTGCAGGTTGGCCAGCCCCAGGTCATCATTAAGGAAATCGACGGTGTCAAGTGTGAGCCCATCGAAGAACTCAGCATCAATGTCCCCGAAGAGTACTCCAGCAAGATGATCGATATGGTCACTCGCCGCAAGGGAGAGATGGTGATGATGGATACCCAGAACGACCGCATCCATCTTGAATTCAAGATTCCGTCGCGTGGCATCATCGGACTGCGTACCAATGTGCTTACCGCCAGCGCTGGCGAAGCCATCATGTCGCACCGTTTCCTTGACTATGAGCCGTGGAAAGGTGAGATTTCCCGCCGCACAAACGGTTCACTGGTCGCCATGGAAGGCGGCACCGCATTTGCCTATGCCATCGACAAGCTGCAGGACCGCGGTCGCTTCTTTATCTTCCCCCAAGAAGATGTGTATGGCGGTCAAGTCGTGGGCGAACACACCAAGGAGAAAGACTTGGTCATCAACGTCACCAAGTCCAAAAAGCTGACCAACATGCGTGCCAGCGGTGCCGATGACAAGGTGAAAATCGTGCCTCCCATCGTCTTTAGTCTTGAGGAAGCTTTGGAATATATCAAGGCCGACGAATATGTTGAAATCACTCCCAACCACATCCGCATGCGCAAGATTATCCTTGATGAACTTGAGCGCAAGCGCGTAGCCAAGGCCAATGGCCAAGATGAAGATTAACATTAACACCATTTCATATCATGTATAACATTAAATCTAACCACGCCGATGAATTTATCGACGATAGCGAGATACTGGAGACTCTATCCTACGCTGAAAAGAACAAGAGTAACCGTGCTCTGATTGAAGAAATCATCGAGAAGGCGGCGAAATGCAAGGGTTTGACCCATCGCGAAGCCGCCGTGCTGTTGGATTGCGACCAGCCCGACCTGATCGAGCGTTACGAACAGTTAGCACGCGAGGTAAAGCAACGTTTTTACGGCAACCGCATTGTGATGTTCGCGCCGCTGTATCTGTCCAACTACTGCATCAACGGCTGTGTCTATTGTCCTTATCATGCCAAGAACAAGACTATTCCGCGCAAAAAATTGTCTCAGGACGAAATCCGCGCCGAAGTCGAGGCTCTTGTCAAGATGGGACACAAGCGCATTGCCCTCGAGGCGGGCGAACATCCCGTGATGAACCCGCTGGAATATATTCTGGAGTCAATCCACACCATCTATAACACCAAGGTGGGCAACGGTGAGATCCGCCGTCTGAACGTGAACATCGCTGCCACCGAGGTCGAAGCATACGAGAAGTTGAAAGCCGCTGGCATCGGTACCTATATTCTGTTCCAGGAAACTTACAACCGCAAGAACTATGAGGCTTTGCATCCCACGGGTCCCAAGAGCAACTACTGCTATCACACCGAGGCGATGGACCGCGCCCAGCAAGGTGGCTGCGACGATGTGGGCATCGGTGTGCTGTATGGCTTGACGACCTATCGCTATGACTTCGTGGGCCTGCTGATGCATGCCGAACATCTCGAAGCCAAGTTCGGTGTGGGTCCCCACACCATCAGTGTACCTCGCATCTGCCCCGCCGAGGACATCACCCTCGACGAGTTCCCCGATGTACTGCCCGATGACATATTCTGCCGCATCATTGCGGTCATCCGTCTGGCTGTACCCTACACGGGAATGATTATTTCAACCCGCGAGAGCCAGAGCGTGCGCGCCAAGGTACTTGACCTGGGAGTTTCCCAGATCAGTGGCGGCAGTCGCACCAGTGTGGGTGGCTACACCACTGTGGAGCGTCATGATGAAACAGCACAGTTTGACGTAAGCGACACGCGCACACTCGACGAGGTCATCAACTGGCTGCTATCCATCGGTTATCTGCCCAGTTTCTGCACCGCATGCTACCGTTCGGGCCGCACTGGAGACCGCTTTATGGAACTGTGCAAGGCAGGCAAGATCGGCGACATCTGCACACCCAACGCGTTGATGACGCTCAAGGAGTACCTCATGGACTTTGCCAGCGAGGACACTGTTGCCAAGGGCAATATCCTCATCGAGCGGGAGATGGCCAAAATCAAGAATGACCGTGTACGGGAAATCGCTACGCAGCACATACAAGAGATTGCTGCTGGCAAGCGCGACTTCTACTTCTAAAAAATCGAAAAGGAAACAACAAATACAATAAGTGCAAATTGATGATTTTCAAACAATTGTAATTATTGTATTTGTTGTTTTCATATTTTAAAATACTGTCAGTTTTATGGTAGACAACAGTTTCAACAGGACGCCACAGAGTGAACGGTTGCATATTGCGTTGTTCGGACGGCGCAATGCGGGCAAGTCGTCGCTCATCAATGCGCTCACAGGGCAGCAGACAGCCCTGGTGAGCGATGTGCCAGGCACGACAACCGACCCCGTCAGCAAATCGATGGAGATTCTCCCGCTGGGACCCTGCGTGCTGATTGACACTGCCGGATTTGACGATAGCGGCACGGTGGGCGACTTGCGTGCTGAACGCACCCGCGAGGTCATCAAGCAGACCGACATCGCCATCATTGTGACCGACGGCTTGTCGCTTGAAGACGAGGTGCGGTGGGCAGGATTGCTCAAACAAGCCAATGTGCCCTTTGTGGCCGTTTTAAATAAGGTGGACCTCTTGCAAGATACCCCCACTACCCTACTTGCAGATATTGCCAAGCGATTGGGCTGCGATGCCATCGCTGTGAGCGCGTTGAAAGGCACAGGCCTGGACCTGCTCAAACAGACATTAGCCGGGCTTGCTCCCGAAGGTGAAAAACAATCTCTGACAGGCTCACTTGCTCAAGCTGGTGACACCGTGCTGCTGGTCATGCCACAGGACCCACAGGCACCCAAGGGAAGACTGATTCTGCCACAGGTGCAAACCCTGCGCGACTTGATGGACAAGGGTTGTGTCGCCATTTGTTGCACGACCGAAGACATCGACCGCACACTGGCAGCCTTGCGCGAGCCGCCGCACTTGTTGATCACCGATTCACAAGTCTTTGATATCGTAGAAAAGAAAAAACCGGCCGAAAGCCTGCTCACCTCGTTTTCGGTGCTGATGGCTGCACACAAGGGCGACATCCGCTTCTTTGTCCGTAGCGCCATGGCTATCGACCGACTGACCGAAAAATCTCGCGTACTCATCGCCGAAGCGTGCACCCATGCACCGCTTGCCGAGGATATCGGGCGTGAAAAGATACCGCGTATGCTACGCCAACGCGTAGGTCAAGGCTTAACCGTTGACATCGTAGCTGGTAAAGATTTTCCTGATGATGTGACAAGTTATGACCTTGTCATCCATTGCGGCGGCTGTATGTTTAACCGCCGTTTTATGCTACAACGTGTAGATCAGTGCCGTCACCAGGGCACACCGATGACCAACTATGGTATCACCATCGCTCACATCAAGGGAATTCTGGGCAAAGTAGCGTTACCCTAAAAAACTTATGTTACAGGATTGACTTATCACGATACTTGGTGTGGAGCAAGTCATGGGCTTTGCCATGCAGGGGTTCACCCAAGAATTCGCGATAAAGGCGCTGAATCACGGGATTCTCGTGACTCTTGCGTTGGTGTTTCCATACATCCTCGCTATAGATGGCACGCTGACGGGCCTTAATGATCTCTATATCACCGTGGTGATAAGGCTGACCTGTTCCACCGATGCAGCCACCAGGACATGCCATTACCTCAATGACGTGATAGTCAAACTCACCGGCACGCAGCTTGTCCATCACCACTCGAGCATTCCTGAGGGTGTTGACCACGCAAACCTTCAATTCAAAACCATTGAGGTCGATGACGGCTTCACGAATACCGTCCAGACCACGCACCTCATCAAACTCGATGCGCGACAGTGTCTCTCCGGTAAATTCCTCATAGACAGTGCGCAGCGCCGCTTCCATCACACCACCAGTTGTACCGAATATCGTGCCTGCGCCCGAGGCATCACCCAACGGGAAATCAAACTGACCATCGACCAACTTGTCAAAACGAAGGTTCATGCGCTTGATAAGTTCAGCCAACTCTATAGTAGTGATCGAATAATCAACGTCAGGAACACCGTCGGTGATAAACTCGTCTCGCGCGCACTCATATTTTTTAGACAAGCACGGCATCACCGAGACCACCACCAGTTTGTCACGGGGAATACCCATGCGCTCGGCCCAATAGGACTTGAGGACAGCGCCCAACATCTGCGCCGGGGATTTGCAGGTGGAAGGGTACTCGCGCAAGTCGGGGTATTCATTCTCATAGAAGTTGACCCATGCCGGACAGCATGATGTGGTGATGGGAATTCTCACGGTCTTGTCACCGGCAATAAACTTTCTCAATCGGTCAACAATCTCGGCAGCCTCTTCCATGATTGTGATGTCGGCGCCGAAGTCGGTATCAAACACATAATCCACACCCACTTTGCGCAGGGCTGTAATCATCTTGCCCGTGACGATAGTTCCCGGCGCCATGCCGAATTCCTCGCCCAAGGCATAACGCACAGCTGGCGCTGTTTGAGCAACGACAACCTTGTCGGGGTCGGTGACATCTACCAACAGATCCTCGACATAGTTGCGCTCGCTGAGGGCTCCAACCGGGCCATTAATGGCATCAAACTTACACTTGGTCATGCAATGCCCGCAACAAGTGCACTTGTAGGGGTTAATCAAGTGAGGATGCCTCAAGTCTCCCACGATAGCGCTGCTCGAGCAATTGCGCTTGCAGGCACTGCAACCACGGCATTTTTCAGGATCAATCTTGTAGGAGAGCACCGACAGGAACTTCTTGCCGCCAATCTCATAGATGTAGTCATGGAGCATGGCATCCATTGACAGCTGCTTGGGATAGGAACTCCAATGCTTGGAATCATCCATCAACTGATGAGCCGTGAAGTCCACATATTGCAGACGTTCAAGCAGACGGCCATCAATAATGTGTGTCTTGACGATATCCTCAACATCCTCGGGATGCACCTGGACGTATGTGGTGTTGTCGGGCATAATCCTTACAATGGGTCCCTTGGCGCAAAAGCCGAAACATCCTGTAGCTACGACATCGACACGACTGCCCAAGCCATACTCGGCAATGGCACGAATAAAACGATCAATGATTTTAAGGCTGTCCGAGCCATAGCAAGCCGACCCGCTGCAACACAAGACCTGAAGATGAGGGTTGCCAATCAGACCGTATGCCTCTACATCAGCATGACTGCTATCCTGATCGGGACGCACTTGTTCCTTCTCAGATTTATTCATCGATGTCTCGTTATGTTGTATATCCATTGAAAGTGAATCGGTTATCTCGAATTAGCCATTTGCCAAGAACAGCATTTTATTGAATTTGGTTACAAAATTACTTTTTTTTGACCATAAATCAAAGCTGAGGGCACGAAAAATACATCAAATTCCATTGCTATTTCATCATACTATCTTCATTGCTGACCAAAGCATAGACGTTTCCATAGTAAATTGCATACTTTATTATTGGTGTAAATAAAGAGCAGGATGCTACCGCGATGGTAACATCCTGCTCTTGACAATAGTGATGTTTAATGCTTAATCTTCTGCAGCGACGTTTTCAAGGATCTGACGAATGTCCTTGACGTCGAGGCGGCCATAGACGTGCTCACCGATCATGACAACGGGAGCAAGACCGCAAGCACCCACGCAACGCAGGCAGTCCAACGAGAACTTGCCGTCGGGGGTCGTCTCGCCCACCTCGATGCCCAAGATGCGTTTGATTTCCTCCAGCAGACGTTCGGAACCACGCACATAGCAAGCGGTACCCAGACATACTGAAATCGGGTGCTTGCCCTTGGGGGTCATCGTGAAGAACGAGTAGAACGTCACCACGCCATAAACCTTGGAAGCGGGCACGCGCAACTTGCGGGCAATGATGCGCTGCATTTCCTCGGGGAGATAGCCGTGCAATGCTTGGCACTCGTGCAGCACGTTAATCAATTCACCAGGCTTGTTGCCGTGCTTGTCGCAGATTTCCTCGACCTGCTTAACAACTGTACACGCCAGTTTGATTTCTTCTTTCTTCTTCATATCGTAATTGATGTTTTGTGTCGATTAATGAATGCTCTTATCAAAATAGTGCGTGTGAAGCAGGTGATGTGATTTCTCACCACAGGGTTCACCAAGGAATTCCTTGTAGAGCTTCTGGATGTCGGGGTTCTCGTGGCTCTTGCGCAATGCCTTGCCTTCGTCCTCGCGGTAAACGGCAGCAGCACGGGCCTTGAGAATCTCGATATTGCCATGGTGGTAGGGCTGACCAGCGCCGCCAATGCAGCCACCGGGACAGGCCATCACTTCAACCACGTGATAGTTGAGTTTGCCAGCACGCAGGGCGTCCATCACCTTGCGGGCATTGCTCAAGGTGTGAGCCACGCAGACCTTCAGTTCAAAGCCGTTGAGGTCGATGGTAGCTTCCTTGATGCCCTCAAAACCGCGCACTTCGTTGAACTCGAGGTGAGGCAGGGTCTTGCCGGTGTGCACCTCATAGACGGTGCGCAGCGCAGCCTCCATCACACCACCCGTGATGCCGAAGATGGCACCAGCACCGGTCGATTCGCCGAGGGGCGAGTCAAAGTCACTATCGGGCAGGTTAACGAAGTCGATGTTAGCACGCTTAATCAGGCGGCCAAGCTCGCGGGTCGAGATGCTGTAATCCACATCGGGATTACCATCAACCTTGAACTCGTCACGGCCAGCCTCATACTTCTTAGCCAAACAGGGCATGATGGAAACAACCACGAGTTTCTCGCGGGGGATGCCCATCTTCTCGGCCCAATAGGTCTTGGCAATAGCGCCGAACATCTGGGCGGGTGACTTGGCTGTTGAGGGATAATCAAGCAGATCGGGATACTCGTGCTCATAGAAGTTAACCCATGCAGGGCAGCACGATGTCATGATCGGCAACTTCACATCCTTATCGCCAGCAAGGAACTTGTTGAGGCGTTGCAGAATCTCGGTGCCCTCCTCCATGATGGTGAGGTCGGCAGCGAAGTCGGTGTCGAATGCATAGTCAAATCCCAGGTCACGCAATGCGGTAGCCATCTTGCCAGTCACGATAGTGCCGGGCTTCATGCCAAATTCCTCGCCCAGTGCGAAACGCACGGCAGGAGCAGGCTGAGCAACAACCACCTTGTCGGGGTTAGTGAGGTCATCCATGAGCTGGTTGGTGTAGTCATGCTCGGTGAGCGCACCAGTAGGACAAACGGCAACACACTGACCGCAATAGGTACAGTTGGTGTCGGTGAACATCTTGTCGAAGGTGGGAGCGATGGTGGTGTTGAAACCACGACGGATAGCGCTCAGCACACCGACCGACTGCACGTTGTTGCAGACGCTCTCGCAACGGCGGCAGTAAACACACTTCTCCATATTGCGGGAGATGGCGGGGGTGAGTTCCTGTTTGC
>JAEEGL016679730.1_pt1 | contig 11322 bp, 11 predicted proteins | sample 9134231 | NCBI WGS metagenome assembly JAEEGL01 (sample SAMN16246548, study PRJNA631951) | gut metagenome | biome: gut microbiome; feature: rumen; material: fiber-attached | host: Bos | place: Iran: Karaj | collected 2018-10
AGCTCTTCCGATGCCCGCTTTCCTCCTTCCCACGACTCGCTCTCTTCAAAATCCTCCACCGTCTCCGAAGCCTCCTTGCGGAATGAAGGTTTTCTCAGGTGAACACGGTTCAACACTTCCCGCAGGAGGAAGGCCGCCACCACCAAAAGAAGCAGGGCGATCACGGCCAGGGTATGCATGTTCAGATAACTTCCCAGGGCGTATGCAGCCGCCAGACAAAGCACAAGGGTTCCGGCAGTCTTTGCCCACTGTGGGATGGAAAGAGACTGCTTCCCGATCTTTTTGAAAAAGTGCTTCCCGGGATCAGAAGCCGGTTTCTTTCCATTGAAGAGATCTTCATCTCCAAGGTCCGCATCTTCCCAGGAAAACGGTTCATCCACATCATACTCCCTACGGAGGACTTCCTCATCCATTCGAAGATCAGCTTCTTTCACGGGGTGCCGCAGTTCCTTACATTTCTCCGCCAGTTCCTCCAGGACCACAAATCCCTTTTCTGCCTGATTTTGCGCTTCATATACCGCATCGACGACGGCATCGTTTTCATGATCCATCACCGTGATCAGGTAATCCAGAAGCTTTTCCGGCTCTCCGTCCCGCTCTCCGGGTCCGATCTGGAAAAAGAAGTCTCCACTCTCAACGTCCCGGTAGATCTCTTCCGGCGAAAGCAGAAGCTGTCTGACGGACACAAAATGATCCGCCAGGCATTTACTCAGTTCTCCAAGCTCCGTGAACAAAGCCGGAATATCCTCCGATGCCATGGTCCTGTTTTCATACAGGTCTTTCAGATTCCGAAGCCCCGTGATCTCTACGTACAGCCAGGATTCCCCGTCCATATGCCGGATCTCACACCGGAGCAGCCCCTCGATGTGATTCTCCGTGATCATGCGCAGGGTCATCTTTCGATCGCTCTGCTCGATCTTCCTTCTGATAAACACCTTTCTGGTCTCTCTGATGATCTCACTCTGCATGTTTATTCTCCACCACCTTGATCAATCTTAAAAAACGCCCCGGATGGTACCTGAGGGCATCTGCTTTCACTTCGATCTGCCAAAACGGATCTTCGACCTCATCCAATAGTTCCCGAAACGGGACGGTTACGCTCCCCTTCATGGAAACTTCTACCGTCAAAAGATCCGCCTTCACGCTTCCTTGAAAATCATCCAGCAGCATGACCTCTTCCAGTTCGGGACGAATGCCCTCCTCCTGTATGTAGTCTGTTATTTCCTCCGAAGTATTTCGGAACATATTGCTTCCCCGGAGTACTGCGCTCGCCGTATCTTCTTCCATGACACATCTGTCATACATAGCAAAGCCGCTATAGATCACAAAGATCATGACAAATAAAACCACCGGCATGATCAGTGCAGCTTCCACCGTCATATAACCAGACAGTCCCACAAAAATCCCAGAAGGATCCCCATGGTCAGCACCGGTATGTAAGGGATCACCTTGTCTTTTCTCCATGTTCCTTTCCCTTTTCGATAAACCACGATCACAAACAACGGGATCAGGGTTCCCAAAAGACCGTAAAGCAGTTCTCCCGGCCACAGTGCGATCCCCGCCATGAGCATACAGACGCCGTCCCCGTATCCCACCTTGTCTCCTTTCCACAATGCCATCAAAAGGTAGAGTGCTCCCGGCAGAAGTTTCAGCATCCATGTGAGCACCTCCCGCTCCCGGGGCACACCCAAAAGCCGCATCGCAAAGAGCACAAGGATCCCGGCAAGCGCCGGGAAAAACCCGATCTCCCGACGCCTGAGATCCTCAATGCTAAAACATGAAAGGAGTGATATGAGTACAACTTTCGTTGCAAGCTCCATGGTTCAGTGCCCTCCGCCGCACTTGCTGCACGGTGATCTGTCTCCCACTTCCGACATCTTGACGGCATATACCGTCCTCTTTAAGCCGGGGCATTGGAGCGAATCATGATAAACCGTGCCGTATTTGGTGATGTAATAGGTATCCCCGCCTCGAGGATGACAAACCTCGCAGGGGTGATAGATCCCGCCGCTTTCATTCCGCTGTTCCCCGATACGGGAAGCATCCACCGTTTCGATGGAGGGATTCAGATAAGAACAATCTCTTTTTTTGTGATAGACCGTCCCGGTCTCGGTAATGTAAACAATGGTTTCCTGATAGTCCGACAACACGTAACCGGAGACCTGATACCCGTTCCAGGCATGGCCCGTGTACAGCGACGTGGCAAGGACCGACTGCCCCGGATACAGACTGCAGGGCGGCGTCATCACCATATCCGCCCGCAGGCAGATCCGGTCTTTTTCCGTCATCAGCTGCGAACGGACGAGGCTGATCCGGGTGGTCCCGTCCCCCAGCACCACATTCCCGGATCCGTTTTTCTCCAGATCCGTCTTCAGGTTCAGCCTCACATAGCTTTCGCTGATGGTCACGGAATTCAGGTCCAGTGCGTATTCATCCAGTTCCAGTTTGTCGTACAGATAACCATAGAGCGCCATCTGTCTTCCGCTTTTCCACAGGGAAGCTGTCACCGCCGCGTGAGCGCGATACATCTCCGTGATGGACATAAGGTTCATGACCACAAACAGAAAAAACGGCAGGATCAACGCTGCTTCAAATGTCATGGATGCAGAAATTGGGATTCTTTTTTTCAAGATGTCCAGAAAGGCAGGAGCAAACGACTCCCTCGGCCGATTCGATGTTTGATAAAAGATTTTCACAGAATTAGCCCCCGAAAACCCAGAAAAGTGTTCCGGTGCCGAACGCCCGGAGAGACGTATTTTGAAATAAAGTTAATAGATCTGTTCCTTCGAATACACTCTTGCCGCCAAACAGAGTGCTGCTTCCGGGAGCCGCTTGCTCCCGCCCTTCTAGGGATATCCCCATCTTCTTTTGATGGTACAGGCATATCCGTCCGCCGACTCCACGGTAACTTCCGTCAGCAGGGAATCGATGCATCCGTCGATCCGGAAATACTCGTTTCCTTCCGTTTTCCGGATATCCATTTCCATCACATCCATGGTACGGAACAATTTGTCATGCTCATCTTCCAGGAGCATCAACAGCATCAGGTAATCCTGATAACTCATGCCCGTACTCTCTTGATTCACCGGCAGATTAAGCGCTGCATTTGCCACCATGCTGATGTCTGTCTGCCAGCTTTCCGCTGTTTTGATCAGGGGGATCTTGCCCCCTGCCAGCAGGACTTTGAGATCCTGAATGGTCTCGATATAGGCCCATCCGAAGATCACGGACCACTTGATCACGGGCTCCAGTTCCGGAGATAGCGTAACTGCCGCCACCGTAGCCGCCAGGGCCGTTACCGCGGCATTCTTTACCCGGTCCGTGGTAAGAAAGAGAACGTTGGCTGCTTCCCGCAGGAGCATGATCCGGTTGACCGCCGCCTTCAGATTGTCCGTATCACTTTCTTTTCCGAAGAGAATGTACTCCACTTCGTAGTCCATCTGGGTCTTTTTCTTCACTCCGGTAAAACAGCCGAATTTCGTCAGGACATATTTTTGATACAGCAGTTCATCCACCAAATCTGAGATCACAAGCTGATCCGTCTCAATATCCGGGTTCATACCGTTTCCTTCGATCACGTCCAGCCGCCAGGAAATGTAGTCTTCATTCGGCAGGACCTTCATGGACACTTTTGAAGTGTCGGTCACCAGGGGAAGGAGCCCCATGGACCGAAGCGAGTTAGCGGGGCCCGCAACATCCTCCACTTCCACCCTGCGTCTGTCCGTCCGGGTTTCCGTGTGAGTCGGTCGTCTGCCGTTTTCATTGGCCGCGACAAGAGCCGCAGGATCATCCGATAAGTCATCTTCCACCTCGGTCTCATAAGTGTATTCTTCGTACACTTCCGCGGTGTTGATGGCTTCCTGATTCTCTTTCTGCTCTTCGGTATAATCCGCGGTATCCAGACCGTAATCCTTCATTACCGCGAAGTTCTCCGCCAGCGCTTCCACTTCCTCGATCCCGTACATTTCCCGCATGGCCGTGATCACCTGCTGCCGAAAGACCCTGCCGTCTTCATCCGTGGGCACGGAAGCTTCGGAAATGCTCACATCCCGCAGCCTGCAGCTCATAAAGCCCGTCTCCACCAGGTTCTCATTCATGTAGTCCTGGATATGAGCCGCTGTTTTTCCTCTGTCCGGCTCGTCTGACCCATAGGAAGTATCTATGTAAAGAAGGTCATACTTCTTCCACATTTCCCGATGATACTCCGCCAGGACGGATTGCATGCTGTTATCATAAGCGATCTCAGCTTCACACCTCACCGTATTTCTCCGCACTCCCATGATCAGTACGAGGACCAGCGAGAGAATGACCGTCATGGCAAGGGCCAGATAAACCGTCAGGTAACCCCTTAACCTTCCCATACTCAGAATTGGTCTGTCTGATCGCTGATCTTTTCAAACAGGCTGTTGACAATGGATGTCATCTGCCGTCTGAAGATCAGCACGAGTCCTACTAAAACCACGATGATCAAAATGATCTCCACGGTCCCCATTCCATCTTCATCCATCCAGAAGTCTTTCAAGCCTTTTCTTCGCATTTACGTTTCCTCCTATTCTTTTCCGGTTCAGTTACCGAAGGTTAAAAATGCAGGTACCATGATCATGATCATCACGACACTGAGCTGCATCATCATGGGCAATAACAATTTCACGGAAATTTCCTCTCCCTGTTTTTTCACTTCGTTCCTGCGCTCCCGCAGGGCGTTTTCCGCTTCCATCCGAAGAAGGGCCGAAAGCCCGGTACTGCCTTTTCGCAGGTTCTGTACCACAAGGTTGGAAAATTTCAGCATCAGCTGGGAGGCACATCGTCTCCCAAAACGCTCATAGGCCGCCGTCTCGGAGATGCCGCTCTGCATTTCCGTCATGGCCACTTTCATTTCTTCATATAAGTATCTGGTGTCCCCGCTTCTTTCTTTTTGCTTTTCGTATTCCTCGGTGAGCTTTAAAAACGCTCCCCGGATGGTCATACCTGCTCCCATATAAACGGACAGTTTACTGACCATGTCCGGATAATCCCTGCGGATCTGCTTTTCCCGTTTCAGGAGTTCCTGATGCAGATCCCGGTCTTTGATGTAAAAAAGCGCCACCGCCGTGATCAGCCCGAGCAGCGGAAAGATCAGATAGATCCGGTCTTTTTTCTCCCGCCAGGTAATTTTCCGGTCTCCAACTTCTTCCGGAAGGACAAGTTCGTTCTCATACCGGCCGCTTCCGTTTTCCGCCGCACTCACCGCATCTTCCAGATCTTTTTTCAGTTGTTCTTTTGCGGATAATACGGGCGGATACACCCGCAGAGGAAAAGTTACCGTTGCGGAAAAGTCATCATAGGAAAAGGTTGCTGACACCCGCGTCACATTTCTGGTCTCCTCAATATGTTCCCGGACAAGACTTCCGTCTCCGTCAATCAAACGGTAATTCTCACACTCCCAGGTAATCTTGAAGGGATACCCTTTCAGACTCCCCGGAAAGACCAGGTTGGAATTCACGCGGTCCGGGCTTTCGTTTTCTCCAAGCCACATGGTTTCCACCTTAGCCAGGGCTTCCTGATATAGCGTTTCCACTTCTTCGCGGGTATACTTCTTTTCTCCCACTTCGATCTCCAGGTCTACAACATCCTCAGTTTTCTCCGGCTCAGCCCGCAGTTCCACGATCTTTTCTTTTTCTCCATATCCTCCCCGGGTGATCCGATTGCCGTCATGCAGTTCCCCGTCCGTCACGCTTTGGAGAAACAATGCCCCGGTCAATAAGAGACTGCCACCCACCACGAGAAGACTGAATTTCAGTTTTTGGATGTAGTACTGTTTTCTTTCCTCTTTCCAGGTGGCGGGTGACAGAAGCTGCAGATCGCAGCTTACCTGATGACTGACCACCAGATGATTTCTGTCCCGTTTCTCCACCCAGTCCAATATGTGTTCCAAGATAGCAGATATGTTCATATTCCCCCGCATCAGGCTGTTTCAAACCGGGTCATTTTCCGTCCCAGGAGAAATGCCCCCAGATACAGCACCAGACATCCCGTCATGATCAGGACTCCCGTCGGATTTCCGAAAAGACCGTCGAAGAATCCGGGAGATGTAAGGCTGATGTAAAACACGATGCCAAAGGGCACCACGTTCATGATCTTCTGTTCCATCTCCTTTGCGGCAATGGCCACCTTGATCTCATCCGCGGTATCGATCCTCTCTCCGATCATCCCGGCGGTCCGGTCCATGATCTCCGCCAGATTGCCGCCACTCTTTTTGGCCGCCCGGAAGACTTCAGCAAATTCCGTAACTTCTTCCACCCCGGATGATCTCCCGAACTGCTCCATCAGCGTTTCCACGGTGATATTGTTTTTCAGTCCCAGAAGGATCCTTCTAAGGGCCATGCAGATCTCCGAATTTCTCCCGTAAAGGGAGAGCATTTCTCCGTAGCTTTCCGAGAAGGCGTTTTCCACGGCGTATCCTGCCCGAAGAGATGCTGCCAGAGATTGGACCATGTCCCGGAACTGCCTTCGAAGATCCTCCTTCTTTTTTCGCCTGTCGTCCTTTTCCTTTCCCAGAAGGAAGGCTGCTCCCACAGGCAGTAAAAAGGGCAATGCCTTGAGGGACCGGTAGAAAAACCAGCACAGGAACAGAACCAGAAGAAGCGCAGCGATCAGCTTTGTGATCTTTTCTCTGAGGCTCCAGATACTGTTTTTTCCCAAAAGACGCTCTGCGTTTTCACAGGCCTGCTGCCAGTATTTTTTCCACATTTTTCAGTTCCTCTTTTTTCACGCACCGGCCTTTTGCGTAATCGTACTTGTACAGCGTCCTCAGACGGATCCTGCCATCCTCCATCCCGTCCAGTTCCGAGATCTCCAGCACCTTTCTGCTCTTATCCCGAAGGCGTCCCAGATGGACGATCACATCCACTGCCGCCAGGATCTGCTGCCTGATAGCCGTCACCGGAAGTTCCAGTCCCATGAGATACATGGTCTCCAGACGGATCAGCATATCCGCCGCCGTATTGGCATGGCCCGTGGAAAGGGAGCCGTCGTGTCCCGTAGACATGGCCTGAAGCATGTCGATCACCTCCGCGCCCCGGACCTCTCCCACCACCACGCGGTCCGGTCTCATCCGAAGAGCCGAGCGGATCAGATCCCGCATGGTCACTTCCGCACAGCCTTCCGAGTTGGCATTCCTGCACTCCAATCGCACCAGATTGGAGACGGACTGGATCTGAAGTTCCGCACTGTCCTCGATAGTGATGACTCTTTGATCCGTCGGGATAAAACCGGACAGCGCATTTAAAAACGTGGTCTTTCCGGAACCCGTTCCGCCGGAGATCAGGATGTTGTATCTTGCCTCCACCAGTTTTTTCAAAAACGCCGCCATCTCCGGGGATAGTGCTCCCACTTCGATCAGCCCGTTCATGTCAAAGGGCTTTTCCGGAAATTTCCGGATGGTGAGGATGGGTCCGTTTAAAGCAATGGGTGGAAGCACCACATTGACTCTGCTGCCGTCCGAAAGCCTGGCATCCACGATGGGGGAGGATTCGTTTACCACACGGTTACACTTGGAAACGATCTGCTGAACGATATTTTCCAGTTTTTCCACGCTTTCAAAGGAGTTGTCCCATTGTTCCAGGCCTCCGCCCCGCTCCAGAAAGATTTTGTCTTTGCCGTTAACCATAATTTCCGTGACGGATCTATCGCGCAAGAGTTCCTCCAAAATATCCAGTTTTCGCAGGCCGCAGAACACTTCCGTCCGGATCCGCCTTCTGCTTTCCAGGGAAAAATACTCTTCCTCCGCGATCTTCCGGATCTTTTCATCAATGAGTCCGTAGAGTTCCTCATCGGAAAAGTCTCTGGTAAAATCCATCTCGGCAAGCAGTTCTTCCCGGATCCTTTGTTTTCTGTCATCCCCCCGGGTCATAACAGATCCTCCCTGTGGATCTCCCGTTCCTCTTCCGTATGCTTCAACTCCCGGAGGATCCTTCTCGCTTCTTCCATCAGCTCCGTTCCCGTCATCCTCGCCGGATCATAATCCGCTCTCGTAACTTTCGGGAGCCTGCATTTATAGGTTTTATCCCGCACATCTTCGCATCCGAGTTTTTCCAGAAGAAGATCGTACTGTGCCATTTTGGCTTCGGAAACGGGATCGTCCAGACAGATCGTCACGATGTGGTCACAGAGTTTCATCAGATCAAAGAGTCCCACCACCTGCTCCGTCAGATCCATAACCACGTATCGGTAATGCCCGACATCAAAGATGGCCGTGATAAAACCGATCCATTCTTCCTTGGTGACACCGCTGTAGTCCACGTAGGAACTGCCGGGCGGGATCAGATCAAGATCATCGATCTTATGGACAAGACTTTCAAAACGGTAGGGGAAACGTTCGCGGTCGCACTGATAGTAATAGAGCAGGTCCGTCATGTTCCCGTTAAACCGCTGGCCAAGGAGACGTTCAAACCCGGAAAACCATTCGAAATTCAGGTAAAGGCAGGCACCCGTTTTGGATAACTGCTCCGCCATGGTCATGGCCAGGGAAGTCTGCCTGCATCTGCGGATGGGAGAATAGATCCCGAAGACCACCGGTCGCTCCTTTCCGCCGACGATTTTTACAACGCTGTCACTTTCCCGGAGATAAAGTTCCATCACATTCCGATAAAGGCCGCTGGCGCTCCGGTACTTCGGAATGCAGGGATGCCCTCCCCCGTCGAAATCCTCATTTTCCCTGAGGATCACCACGAAAGAAGCCCGGCCGCGCTCCTCATACTTTTGAAATTGTTTTTCCGAGATCATCAGGATCTCCACCGGATCGTGCTGCAGAAACTCCATGAGCACACCGCAGTCCGAGAACCCATGGACCTCAAAGGGAAGTCCCTTTTTGCTGCGAAAGATCCCGGTCATGGTCTCCGTAAAGAGACTGTCGCTGTCGCAGACAGCAAGTATCGGTTTTCCCATATGTATTCCCCTTATCCCCCAAATTTCTCATTCCGCAGGATCCCCGGATCCTTCATCGGAAATACGCCGCCACTGCCGCAAGCTGGGCCAGACACACCGGAAGCGCAAACCGGATCTTGTTTCCTTCCTTTCTTCCAAGGACCAGGATCTTGCAGATCCCCATAACGGCCGCGATCACAAATCCCTTGATCAAAAACCCCGCAAGGTCCCGCGGATCATGGAAGAATACTGCGCACATCATCAGCATTTTGCAGTCTCCGGCTCCCAGTCCCGAAAATTGATACACCGGCCAAAGGAGCAAAAAGAGCACTGCCGCTTGCAGGATCCCCCGAAAAGCTCCGCCGGGACCGTAAACAAAAGTCTGCAGGACCAGACCTGTTACCGCACCGGCTGCAAGAAGTCTGTTACTGACCCGCCCGTCCCGAAGGTCTGAGGCCGCGGCCAGACATAACAAAAGAAATAGTTCTACGATATTTTCCCCTCCACCTTGTTTTTGTGTTCTACTAAGTGAAAAATGACTGAAGTGTCATGATGATCAGCAGATGCGGTCGTCACCGGCCGGCTGATCGGTTCAAAGGAATGTAGCTTGATTGTAAACACAGGCCGAAATCATTTGCAATAGTTTTCTGTTAATTTAATCATTTTCGTTAAATTGTCACAATGGTCGACCAAAATAGCCAGGTCATAATTTCCGCAATCTATCGGAAACACTAAAAAAAGAGGATGTCAAAACACCCTCTTTTTCATCGTTTGCATAATCATAAGAAACGGATCGCCTTTGAAGTTTATCTCTATGCCCGAAATCCTCTGTTGTCGGATCCGGATTCCATGTTCTCGGGCATGGAGTTTTTGCCGTAGGTCAGTCCCACGTATACTTTCTGGGCATTCTCCATCAGCGGCTGCTCTTCGATAGTAGCTTCCACCTGTTTGTAGGCATCGCAGAGTTTTTTCTCTGTCTCCATCACTTCCCGGATGGGCGCAGGATCCGACTCTGCCAGTGCTTTTGCCAGCTGTCCGTGGAGGTAGATATACAGGGAAAACATCACGGTTCCCGGTTCATACTGGAACTGGATGGAATTCTGCTGGGTCTTGATACAGTTCTGGGCCCGGTGGATGGATTCGATAAACATCTCCCGGTTGCCCTCTTCCAGGTACCTTAGGGCATCCTCCAGATAGTCCGCCGTGATCTCATAGAGTATGATGGTCAGCGCCGCATCGCCGGCCTGGCTGATCCGCAGTGTATATTCTTTTTTCTTTTCGTCCGTCATGAGGTTTCTGCTCCTTTACGGCTGTTGCGAAAGATCATTTTGCTGTTGTTACTGCAGCAGCTGCAGAACGTCGGAAGGACGCTTATTGGCCTGGGCAAGAACGGAAGTGGTTGCCTGGGTCAGGATCTGGTAGGTGGAGTAATTGGAATATTCTTCCGCCATATCCGTATCGGTTACGGTGGATAATGCTGCAGTCATGTTCTCATTCAGGTTGTCGGTCATTTCCACGGTGGATTCCAGACGGTTCTGGTAAGCACCCAGTCTGCTTCGAATATCGGAAACCTTGTTAATGGCTGCGGTGATACGGTCGATGCCTTCCAGAGCACCGTCCTTTGTTAACGCGGTGAGGTTTTCAAGCCCCAGTCCCTTTAAGCTTACGGAAGGGATCTGGACATCCAGGGTCTGGCCTTCGTTACCGCCAACCTGCAACGTCATGGTACCAAGATTGGTGAGTTCCAGTGTCACATCGGGCTTTGCGGGAGATGCGGAAGATCCCAGAGTACCGGGACGCACCAGGTTGATCTCCGTGATCACTGCACCGGAGTTGGGGTCGGTCTCCTCAACATATGTGCCGGATCCTGCGGGTTCTTCGATCATCTTCGGCTGGGTCTCATACTGGGAAACAGCCGCGAATGTTTTATCAATGGTGATGGTGAGGTTAAAGCCTTTGTCACCCTTTAACACCATGGTGTTATCCACCATGCTTGCCACCTTTACGCCCGTTACGGAAGAGCCGTCTTCAAAAGTAACGTTCACTTTGGATGCCAGGAATTCCTGCAGTCTCTCGGATACGGTGTAACGGATATCGTCTTCCGTTGCATCGTGGGTCCGCAGGTTTTCCAACTCTTCCTGTTCGGAGCCAAGATAGGTCTCCAGAACACCGTCCAGGAAGGGGATCTCTTTTTCAAAGCTGATGGAGTACTTCCCCGCAGTCATGCCGTTTTCGTAAGTCAGAACTTTCACGGAAATATCATCGGAATAGCCGCGAAGATCAAAGGTTCCGTTCAAGAGTTTCTGTCCGTTGAATTCCGTGGAATCCGCGATACGCTGGATCTCGTTCTTTAACTCCGATACCTCTTTTTCCACCTGCTCTCTGTCCCCTTCGGACATGGTACCGTTGGCGGATTTG
>JAEEGL016865093.1_pt1 | contig 11322 bp, 13 predicted proteins | sample 9134231 | NCBI WGS metagenome assembly JAEEGL01 (sample SAMN16246548, study PRJNA631951) | gut metagenome | biome: gut microbiome; feature: rumen; material: fiber-attached | host: Bos | place: Iran: Karaj | collected 2018-10
GCTCAAGACGCCCCCTCAACTACCTCCCCGAAAAGCTTTGCTTCCTTCCTAGCCCTCCTTGCCAAAACACCAGTGTTCAGGTAAGCAGCCTTCTTAATCAGGAAGTTGTAAGGGATCATACAGAACTCAAGACTGGCACCACCACCAAGGAAGATTACTGAATAGCCCTCAGGGATGTCAAGCAACTCCTTTGTGAGAGCCACGGCCTCGTCTACGACAGGCTGAAAATCCTTTGCACGGTGGCTGATCTCCATCAGAGAGAGACCTGAGCCGTTGAAATCAAGACACTGTTTAGCGGTTGCTTCGATAACCTCGCGTGGAAGCATCGATGGACCTGCGTTAAAGTTGTACTTCTTCATTTTTACTAATAATATTTTTCAATCAATCAAATAGATGCCACATCATAACCATCCAATAGAAAAGATTCTCCATGTTTCGTTACCATTCGTATTCCCCAAACAATAAACATCAGTTGGCCGTCAGCCCTCCATCTACAATAAATTCATGTCCTGTAATCCAACGGGATTTATCTGATAGAAGGAACTCTACCATGTTAGAGATATCAGTTTTTTCCCCATCACCAAGCAGATAACGAGGATTTGAAGTTTCTTGTATATTATACAAGAAATTTGTTGTCTTGGTGCGAATACCGCCAGGCATAATGGCATTAACTCTTACTCGAGGAGCAAATTCTGCAGCCATCGATTTCATCATTCCAAGCATAGAAGCCTTAACAGCCCCATAAACAGCATACCCCTTCGTTCCCATGATAGCAGAAACGCTAGAAATCATAACTATACCACGAAGATTGTCAGCATTGACTATCTTAGAGGTCAACACACGAGTTATAGCAAAGATAGAGAATACCGCAATATCGAAGTTCTTCTTCACAAAAGCATAATTGGCCATCTTAATTGGCTTGACAGAGAAAATACCCGCAGCAAAAACCGCATTGGAAACCTTAAACTGCTCTTTGCTCAAAAACTCTGATAACTTTGTTTCAGCCTGCTCTACCTCGGAAAGATCAAGCGCCAACACTCGATGAAGTTCTGGGTGTTGAAGACCCGACCTTGCCTCAAGCAAAACGATTTCATCAAGGTCGGTCATTAGCAGTGAGTGTCCGGCAGCTTCCAAAGTTGCACAAATCTGCTTACCTATGTCGGAGGTCGCTCCTGTTACCAGTGTATACATATGTTTTATGCTAAAACCTCTTTGCAAAATGCCTCAATAGATTCAAAGCCACGAATGTCTGATGCCTTCATCGTTTTATTGTAGTCAGAATCCAATGTGGCCAAAATAGTTAATGCTGCCAGAGAGTCGAACTCATTATAGTCAGTAAACTTCTTTGTAATATCAAGATCCTCCACTTCGAGAATCTCAGCCAATTTTGCTACTAATTCTTCCATAATTCTTAAAACTCTATAATTTGATTAAACTTTAAATTACCTACTTTCATCATGATACTGCTCCATGTAAGGCCAACGCCAAAACCAGCCATACACAACTGCATAGTGTTGTTACAAAGTTGCTCACCGAGATTATAGCTAATACAGGTCGGAACAGTCACTCCACTAGCATTTCCAAAGTTCTCCACAATGTTTGCGGGCATTTTCTCGTGGGGCACACCTAATTTGTCAGCCAACTTGTGTAGCATGAACTTATTGGGCTGATGGAACATATACCAGTCCACATCGTTGCGGTCAACACCACTCTGTTCATACAGATGCTCTATCATCGGAGGAACTTCACGTTGAACGAAGTTAAACACTTCGTCACCTTGCATAACAAGGTTGTCTTTACTACGGTAGTTGCCTGCAGCATCTTCTTCCATCACAGCTGTATCTGGCGTACTTGGCATACGGAATCCTCCAGCAGGAATATTCAGCACTAATGCGCCCGTACCATCCATCTTGATATTAGCATAGATTGGATTCTCATCCTCACAATCCTCAATCACAGTGATAGCAGCAGCATCACCTATCAATGGCTTGCTGTTACGGTCTCTGGGACTAACCTTCGGGCTCAGCACGTCTGCATTAAGAAGGACAACTTTTTTTATAGCAGGCTGATCTAAAAGCATGCAAGCCTGAATCAATCCCAATTCGAATCCTGCACATCCCTGATTGATATCCATGCAAAGGCAGTCCTGTCGCATGCCAAGCTTTCCTTGCAGGATATTACTGGTAGGAGGCATGAAATAGTCTGGTGACTGTGACACGAACAACAGTGCATCAACTTCTTCTGGATTCAGAAGTCCGTTCTCTACAAGATGCTTCAAGCCATACTCACAGAAATCAGATGAGGTCTGTCCTGGTGCTGCAATGCGATGTTCGTTGTAGCCCATAGCAATCTTCAACTTCATGCTCTTTGCAGGCGAGAAGTTGTAATTGGCCATCTCATCCTCAAACTTTACCGCTTTCTTAGGAAGAACAGTAAGAATGCCACTTATCCTCTTATGTCTGAATACAAAATCCATTTACTTTGCTCCGTTTTTAATAAGCACATTTGCAATTGCATCTATTGAAGAGAAATTATCAGAGATAATATCCATTCCATCAATGCTAATACCAAACTCTTGATCAAGCTCGTCTACTAAGCTAACTAAATCAAAGGAATCGAGCATTCCCTCCTCAATAAAATTTACGTCTTCCTGTGTAAAATCGAATTCCGGACGGAGTTCCGACAGGATCTTGATAATCTTTTCTTTCATATTTTTTGATATTTATCGATAAATAATATTCCGTCATTAAAAACTATATAATTACCATCCACTGTGTCAATGTGTAAGCCTAAATGTGTATCACTAACTTTCTTTTCTGTATCTAGATGGGCTTTCCATATGATTACGTTACCTACTTGGGCACCATGATAGGGCAAGCTTATTCCTCTAACGAGATTGTATGCTTGTTGAGATGTACCGTTAAGATTAATTTGGCATTCTTCATCGGTCAGCCTACCGTGATAGGTGCCTGTTAATCCTTCTTGGCTTATTGTAGGTTCTCCTGCTAATATCTTATCTATGGCTTCCACCATCACAGTCTGATAATAATTCATCCAAATCTTCTGGAGATCCTTCACATATTCATCTCCTTTAAGAGGGAAACGCTTCTGGAGAATAATGTTTCCTGTATCAGTTCCTTCATCTACATAATGAATCGTGATACCAGCTTCTTTGTCTCCATCGATGATGGGCCAATGTTGTGGTGTTAAACCACGATGATTTGGCAGCAATGAAGGATGAAGGTTAATGAAGCCCAACTTAGGGATATCAAGTAATGGTTTCTTTATTAGACGTTCAAAATGTGAAATGACACACAAATCCGGATTTGCTTCTTTCACAGCTTCATAAGTTTCTTCGCTGTTTATCTTTTTAATCCTCAGCAAAGGGATATCGAAACTATTGCAGGTGTATTCCAGCTTCTTATAAACAAGATTCTCATATAGGGGTGTTACTACTAATTTCACATGATGTCCTGCCTCTACTAGCGAGCGCAATATAATGCTGCTAAAAGTATCTTCGCCCCAAAAGACTATATTCAACGATTTTCTTTCTGCCATTTACTTGTGAAGCTTATTATAATATGCACGGTCTATCTTGCCACTGTTATTTTGTTTTAGTATCTCTTCGCGATGATACTCGTTAGGCAACATATAGCGAGGGATACTTCCAGACAGAGCTTTACGGAATTCTGACATATTTAAGTCTTCCTTGGACTGATAGTATAGAACTATCTTCTTGTTCGGGTAATCGTAAATAACGCAGCAGTTGTCCACCATGTTGGTGCCAAGGATAGCGGTCTCTATCTCTCCAAGTTCTATGCGATAGCCATTATGCTTAATCTGTGCATCTACACGACCTACATACATAATCTCGCCCAGTTCATTCTCATACACTATATCACCTGTGCAATAAATGGTCTCAGGATAATGGGCATGTAAAGGATTCTGAATGAAAGCAGCTGTAGTCTTCTCGGGATTATTATAATAACCCAAAGCCAGAGATGAACCACGTACACATAGCTCGCCTTGTTCGCCTTGTTTTGCCAAACGTTTCCTATCCACTAAAATCAGCACGTCGCTATTCTTGCAAGGGAATCCTATAGGCAGAGGCTCATCATCAGAGAACTCTCTTTCTACTACATAGTATGTGCAGTCCACAGTGATTTCTGTAGGGCCATAAAGATTGGCATAACGGCTATTGGGCAGATGCTTACGCCAGTAATTCAGATGCTTATTCGGCATCACCTCACCGGCAAAGAATACATCCTTCAAGTATTCTGGCAGTTTTGCTCTGAATATATCCTTATTGGCCACATTCACCAGAACAAACGGTACCCAAAACACGAATGAAATCTTATGCTCGTTAAGATAATCTACCAGTTCTGCAGGGAAAGTAAAATACTTCTCAGGAATGATATTCAGCGTTGCACCTGTGGCATACATCAAGTAGATATCCAATGTGGAATTATCGAAATAGAAAGGAGCCTGGTTACCAATAACCATATCCTTACCATCAAACTTAAAGGTCTCCACAGCCCAATCTATGTAGTCTATTACACCACGATGAGCTATAACCACGCCCTTAGGAGTGCCCGTTGAACCGCTGGTAAAGATACTGTATACTGGATCTGTGTCAATCTGCAGGATATTATTCTTTTCTCCACCCTCTGGGGCCACATTTGCTATAACATCCTCAATAACCAACACTTTTCCATTAAAGAATCCACCCAACTGAGCAGCGTGAGCTTGGTCTGTAATCACACAAGTTGCCTCTAGCGTTGTCAATATAGAAGTAACACGGGCATCAGGTGACTTAGTATCGAGGGGCACATAGAAGCATCCGCACATATTGATACCGGCGAATGATTCCACCATCTTGCATCCCTTTGGAATATAAACTCCAATGGGACTATTCTTTACTACACCTTCTGCAACAATAGCGTTTGAAATGCGCTTAGCCGCATCCCACAACTCGGAGAAGGTGATTCTCATTTCCGAGTCCTGAACCGCATTTTTTTGGGGATAGGCCTTAACAGTCTTCTCCAAATATTCAATTACACTCTTTTGCATTATCTTCCTAAAAATCTATTTTCTTTGCAGGATTACCAAAAATTGTTATTCCTGGTTTAACATTACTCAAGACAACACTTCCAGTTCCAATTATTGCATTATTTCCTATTTTACGGTGGGGTACCATAACACAGCCAGGATGCATGGTAACAAATTCGCCAATAGTAACAAAACCAGAGATACAACAATTCCCACCAATATGAGAATAATTCCCTATAGTTGAATCATGCCCTATTCCGGATCTGATACTCATGGTAACGAAATCGCCAATAGTAGTGTCATTCGACAGATTAGCATACGCTCCGACCACGCAACCTTTACCCATTTGGGCATTTTTCCCTATAACTGCTGTTGGATGAATAAGCGAAACAAACACCCCCCCCTTGTTAAGTATAATCTCTGCGTATTTATTCTTATAATTCACATCACCAAGGGCACATATAAAAATATCATCACTCTGTATTTCATATGTTTCAACAGGGCCGATAATGGGTGGATAATTATTATAACCGTCCAATGCGTCAGACTTATCATCAAGAAAACCTTTAACTTTAAAGTCTGCTCCAGCATTTATACTTGCCAATGCTATATCATAAACCTCTCTTCCCCAACCTCGTGCACCAATGATAAGTAATTGTTTCATACAGCTATTTTTCTAATAACTTCAAGGTAATATCGGCAATCTCCTCAATATCATTAATTGTCATTCCCATATGCAGTGGAAGACAGAGGATACGGCTAGCAGTATCCTCAGAGTTAGGCATAGGCACATAAGGAACCAACTTAGTGAATGTATTCACACTCGGATAGAAATATCTTCTCGGGAAGATGTTCTCTGCATTCAGTGCTGATACGACCTTCAAAGCAGTCTCCTCATCCTTAAAGATGGCGGGAAAATAACTATAGTTGCAACCCGTGGTAATCTTCTGGAATGCGATCTCCGGATTCTGGCCAAGTATCTCCTTATAACGCGCATACTTCTCCTTACGGTCTGCCAAAGCATTGTCCATATACTTCAAGTTCGCAATACCAATAGCTGCATGTGCTTCTGTCATCTTGCCATTGAATCCATCCTCCACAATGTCCGCATGATTCTCGAAGCCAAAGAAACGGATGCGACGAAGTTTTTCATCAATCTCCTTGTCTAAGGTAAATACGCCACCGCCTTCAGCTGTATTCAGCATCTTGGTGGCATGGAAACTTGTCACAGAGATAGTGCCCTGTTTGAAAACGCTCTCGCCCTTATAGGTGGCACCAACAGAGTGACAGGCATCATAGATTACTGGGATATTATGTGCCTTTGCAACAGCATCAATCGCCTCAAAGTCGCAGTTGTTACCAAACACGTGAACAGGCATAATGGCAACCGTGTGACAGGTAATCCTCTCTTCTATTTTAGATGCATCAATATCCAGCGTCTCAGGGTCAATGTCCACAAAGACTGGCGTGCAGTGTTCCCACATAATAGAACTGATCGTGGCAATGAAGGTAAACGGTGAAGTGATTATCTCGCCTTGCTTGCCAATGGCCTTGATAGCCATTTGGAGTGCGAGTGTACCATTACAACAACTCACCATCTGAGGAACTTTCAGATATTCACATACTTCCTTTTCAAAACGTTGTACCAGCGGACCATTGTGGGTCATAATGCCGCTTTCCCAAATACCCTGCATCAGTTCGTTGACTTCCTCAAGGGGTGCCAACGTTGGCATCGTAACATAAATTGGTTTTCTCATCCTTTATTTTTATAGTTTAATCGTTTACTAGTTTAAAAGTTTAAGAGTTTAAGGGTTCAAGAGTCTAGCCCTGCAAGATTCTTAAAATCTTCTACTAGCCTTGCTTGTCGAAGAAGTGTCTGGTAGTTCTCTTTTCGAGTCTCTGCATTCTCAATACATTTACTGAAATGCAAGATGGACTTCTTGAAGGCATCATCTTCAGGCAGATTTCGTTTTTCCTCCTCATTTCCTTTGCGGATAATCACTTCGGGGACAAAACCGGCAGGGGCTGTCAGGATGCGATTGGTATAGAGCGTACCTTTACTACCCCACACTTCCAATTCACACTTGTAGTTATGATCCATACCAAAAGCGACCTGTGCGGTCACACCCTCATCATTCACCAAAGCTGCTGAACCATACATATCTACATTGAAGCCTTCAATGTTGTTGCTTTGTGCGTATTTCATCTTTGTGGTTGGTCCTAAAAGCATTGATGCATATTTGAAGGTATAGCCACCACAGTCAAGCAGTGCCCCTCCACCTAAAGCCTTGTTGTAACGGAAATCATTCTGTGCACGCATTGGGAATCCGAAGGAGATTCTGTACAAACGCACATCGCCAATCTCCCCAGAGTTTACTATATCATCAACAGCCTTCAACTGGTCGTGGAAAGCAAACATATAATTTTCGTGTGCAGCCAGACCTTTTGCCTCTGCATCGTTCATTAAATCCTCGGTTGTAGCTAATGCCGTAGTGCAAGGCTTTTCACAGAGAATATGCTTTCCAGCAGCAAGGGCCTCTTTAGCCCATTTGTAATGCAGTCCCGGGGGCAAAGGAAGATAGATAGCATCCACATCAATAGAATGAATCAGCGTCTTGTAACCCTCAAATATCTTACCGCCATAATTGTCCATAAAAGATTGGGCTTTGGTTCTCTCCTTGACCAAAATTTCTTCAGTAGCACCCATGAATTCTTCTTTGCTTGCAATCGCCACACCAGCGTATTCAAAACAACCGGCTTCCTTCAAGGCAGGAAGAAAACGGCGGAAAGCTATCTCAGAAGGACATATAATTCCTATTCTTTTCATCACTTAGCGTATTTAATAGCAGACAGGATGCTGCGTGCCTGAATATTCAGGTAGTTGTTAAACTTCAGGAAGTGGTTAATCTGATGGAGCGTCATCCATGTGTAGTGCTCTGGCAATTCCTGTGGCAAATCCTTACCTGCCTCGACTATCATATTACGGTTCTGCTCACGATAGAAACGGCCACCTTCTTCGGACTGGAGCACATCGTAGAGAATCTGCTCTTTCTTGGCATTTGCCACATAATCATAGAAAGCTGGGTGTAATTCTGGATTCTCTGGAATTCTACCTGTCAAGCATTGTACAGTCGGAGCCAGTTCCATCACGTCATAGTTGCCGCATTCCAATTTTGCCTGCACCAAGAAATGATAAACCCCGCCTATTTTACGGACGATAAAAGCACATAGTCCCTGTTGTAAGGGCTGCACAAGCGGTTGACACCAACTGGTCACCTCGCGATTGGAAATGCTTACCTTTACACCAATGACACGGAAATATTTGCCGTCATTGTTCGCAATTTCAGTCTCTGAGCGATGCCATCCCTCTAGTTTATCAATAGGTTTGTTGCTCACAAAGAGGTCGTAATGGGATTTAAGACCAGAGAGCCACGAGAGAATCTGACCCATCGAATGGATGCCTTCCGCCGTACGTGCCGACTTCAACATATCGCGACCATAGTCGGAGAGGTTCGACAGATTGGTTAGTGGTGTAATATAGTGAATAAACTCAATACCAGATAGTACAGTGCGGGTATCCATGTTTACCATATTGTCGGTATGCATAAACTCCTTAATCTGACCAAGCGTCATCCAACGGAAATCCGGGAGCACTTCCACATCTTCATCCACCTTAATGATGATGTTACGGTTACGCTTACGGAGAAAACGGGCACCTTGTTCGGATTGAAGTTGGTCAAGCAAGACATTCTCCGGTTTTACATTCACAAAGTAGTCAAGATAAGCAGGCTTTTTACCCTTATGAACTTGTGTGTAGTTGCTCTTTGTGGCTTGCAAAGTCGGGCTTATCTGAACACAGTTCACATTGCCAGGTTCAATTTTTGCCTGCATCAGGAAATAAAGAGTTCCATTGATTTCCTTGGTCAAGATACCAAGATAACCAATCTCGGGTTGGTTGATGATGGGCTGGTCCCAAGCATGCTTGGTGCCATAATCTGTCTCTACATGAATACCTTGAATGGTGAAGAAACGGCCTGAATTATGCCTGAGGCTACCATCCTCATCCACATTCCAGCCAGTCATCTCACTAAATGGGATGAGTTTCACATCAACCTGTACTTCACGGTTGCGTTGCTCTATCCACTGACGCAATGACTCAGTACAGTTGATAGGATTATCTGTTGTAAGCAGGGAATGTATCATAGAATTGCTTATTTCGTAATCGTTTATATTCCTCGTAATCGTATGTATATTTGTCTCGGGCATACTCTTCCTCTGCAAGTATCAGTGAAACACCATCATCTTTGTAGGAATGAGTACGGAACCATACGCCCGGTCGTATCATCAAACCTTTGGAGGGGTCATCAAGCAGAATACTGACCTTATTAACGGTATCATCCAATTCCACCACAAAAGAGCCGTGTACTGCCACCATAATTTCATTACTGTCCAGCAAGGCATGCCCCCCCCTATCCTTTCCTTCTAATATATGATGAAGCCAGAACACACGCTTTACCAGAAATGGCAGTTCCTTATCCATCACACTTATTGCACCACGTTCATCAGTGAACGTAGGTACTTTAATCAATATGCAATCTTTGACTGAATAGCTTAAGTCCATACAGAACACTATTAATTTGAATTCATCTCAGGATGAGTGAAACTCAATGATGTCACTTCCTCCTTCATTTCATCTATCACCTTCAAAAGATACTGCCCGTACTGATTCTTAAGCATGGGTTTAGCTATCTCACGCATGCGCTCCTCTGAAATCCAACCATTACGGTAAGCGATCCCCTCCAGGCAAGCGACCTTCAATCCTTGGCGCTTCTCAATGACCTCTACGAAAGTAGATGCCTCAGCCAAACTATCGTGAGTACCAGTGTCGAGCCATGCGAATCCACGGCCAAAGACCTGAACCTTCAATTCTCCATCCTTCAGGAACTCCTGATTCACTGTTGTGATTTCCAATTCTCCGCGAGCAGAAGGTTTGATATGCTTGGCAACATCCACCACCTTGTTGGGATAGAAATACAAACCGACAACAGCATAATTGGATTTAGGTTCATTAGGCTTTTCCTCTATGCTTAAGCAATTACCTAACTTGTCAAACTCAGCAACGCCATAACGCTCAGGATCAGAAACCCAGTAGCCAAAAACTGTGGCTTTCTTGTTTTCCTCAGCGTCTTTCACAGCATTACGCAACAATGTCGTGAAACCGCTACCATAGAAGATATTATCACCAAGAACCAAGCAAGCACTATCATTACCAATAAACTTCTCCCCAATAATGAAAGCTTGGGCAAGACCATCTGGTGATGGCTGTTCAGCGTATTCGAAATGAACGCCATAATCAGAACCATCACCCAATAGACGCTTGAAACCTGGTAAATCGTATGGAGTGCTGATAATGAGAATATCCCTAATCCCTGCCAGCATTAACGCAGAAATAGGATAATAAACCATAGGTTTATCATAGATGGGCAAAAGTTGCTTACTAACTCCCTTAGTAATGGGATAAAGTCTTGTGCCAGAGCCTCCAGCGAGAACTATGCCTTTCATATACAATATATATTATGTATTCAAAAATCTCAAAAAGGGTAGGCTCATTAGATTATTGAACATTGTTTTATGAGAGGCTTATGAGAAACCCACCCCAAAAGATGGGGCATTCAAATTGTACAGAAGACCATCCTGCCCCATCACGATATAGGCTGCGCGTAAAACCTGATGCCGCAATTTGTCAAATGTGATAAATGCCTTCTAACGGGCAGATATTGTGGCAGTCAAGAATAACCTTACCTTTCAGCTTGTCCCAATTATGCTTGATATGGTCATGTTTCACCATAATAACTACCATATCTACCTCATTAAGGAATTGGTCGAAGTTTAATATTTGATTCTTTACAATCTCCTTCTGAGTAAAGAAGGGGTCAAAGGTCTTTAGAGGACGAGCGAGATGACGTTCTTGTATGTCAAGCATCTGAAGAGTAGGGCTCTCACGGATGTCATCAACATTCTCCTTATAGGTCAGGCCGTACAGACCAACACGGCGGTTATCCGTGATGTTATGCCTTTCCATAATTTCATGGATTCTTTCGAGTACGAAAACGGGCTGGTAGTCGTTGGTCTTCATGCTCTCGTCAATCACCTTGGCCAACTGTGGATAGTCCCCCACGAGGAACCAAGGGTCAACAGAAATGCAGTGACCACCAACGCCTGGTCCAGGCTGAAGTATGTTCACACGGGGATGCATGTTGCAGATTTTAATAA
>JAEEGL012043655.1_pt1 | contig 11321 bp, 10 predicted proteins | sample 9134231 | NCBI WGS metagenome assembly JAEEGL01 (sample SAMN16246548, study PRJNA631951) | gut metagenome | biome: gut microbiome; feature: rumen; material: fiber-attached | host: Bos | place: Iran: Karaj | collected 2018-10
CATGGAATGGAACTCCATGGCCATGAGGGAGGCGTTGCGCATTTTGTTTTTGGCGCTGCCGGGATGGATGGAGAAGCCGTTCACCTTCACGAGGGCGGAGGCGGCGTTGAAGTTTTCAAACTCGATCTCGTTGGCGATGCCGCCGTCCACCGTGTAGGCGAAGTCGGCGCCGAAGCCGGCCACGTCGAACAGGTCCGCCCCGCGGCCGATCTCCTCATCCGGGGTGAAGCCGACGCAGATCCTGCCGTGCTTCTTTTCCGGATGGGCCATGACGTATTCGCAGAAGGTCATGATCTCGGACACGCCGGCCTTGTCATCCGCGCCCAGAAGCGTGGTGCCGTCGGTCACGATCAGATCCTTGCCGCGGTCCAGTGCCAGGGTCTCGTAATCCGCCTCGCGCATGACGATGTTCTTTTCGGCGTTGAGCACGATGTCGCCGCCCTCGTAATGCAGGACGCGGGGTTTGATGGGGGCGGAGGGTACGGCGTCCACCGTATCCATATGGGCGATGAGCCCGATGGCCGGGGCAGAGGGATCGTTGGCGGGGATGAAGCCGTAGACGTAGGCGTGCTCATCCGCGCGGACGCCGCTCAGGCCGAGGTCCTTCATTTCCTGCTCCAGCTTCCGGGCCAGGTCCCACTGATGCTGAGTGGAGGGGCAGGTCCCGGAGGAATCGAGACTGGAGGTATCGACAGCGATATAGGATAAAAACCGGTCCTGTACATTCATGGTTTCTTCGGTCCTTTCGATTTTTCTGATATGGCTATTATAGCGGAAACGGGATGCGGAGACAAGGGAAAAGCCGGCCCCGACGGGGCCGGCCTTGTGATACAACACAGGAAGCGGATCAGCGATTCGCCTCGATGGCTTCGTTGATGGCGTCCACCACGGGACCGACTTCAAAGCCGTGCACCATGCAGGCGTCCTCCAGGCTCTCCATCTGGGAAGCGGGGCAGCCCAGGCAGTGCATGCCGATGGACATGAGAATGTCTATCGCTTCCGGGTACTTCATCACGATCTCGCCTACCAGGGTCTTTTCCGTAACTGCAGCATCCATGGTTTCGGTTCTCCTCTCTCTCCGCGGGGGAGCATATCGTTCGGAAACGAAACCAGTATACACTATTTTGTCCAAAATGTGTGAAGAATTTCTGAAAAATGAAAAAATCTATGGTATACTGCCGCCATGGAACCGGGGAGGCGAATGAAAATGAATGTGAGAAGAGCGGAGAAAAAGGATCTGGAGGCAGTAAAAAACCTGCTGAGCCAGGTGCTGGAGGTGCATGCCGGCATCCGGCCGGACCTGTTCATTTCCGGTACGAGGAAGTATACGGATGAGGAGATCCTGGCGATCTTCGCCGACCCGGAGACGCCGGTTTTTGTGGCGGAGGATGAGGAAAGCGTGCTCGGGTACTGCTTCTGCGCGGCGCAGGTGAGGAAGAGCCATGTGTTAAGGGAGGCAAGGGAGCTGTATATAGATGACCTGTGCGTGGATGAGAAGGCGCGAGGGAAGGGCGTTGGAAGGACGCTGTATGAATATGTGGATGCCTGGGCGAAGCGGGAGGGCTTTGACTGGCTGACGCTGCATGTGTGGGAGGGAAATGACAGCGCGAGAGCGTTTTATGAAGGTATGGGGTTTGGCGTGAGGATGACAACGATGGAGAAGCGGGTGTGAGCGGAAGGAGGACTTCCGGGCCGGCGCGCAGAGGGAAAAAATCAGAAAAGATACAGGAATGCGGGGGATTTGCCCTTGTAATCGGGCGCAAGGTAGGATAAGATACGAGCAATCGAACGCTTTTACACCGCAAAGCACTAAATCAAACGCGGGGAAGGCGGGAAGGGGTACAAGAATATGTTGATCAAAATTCTATTGCTGGTGGTCTTTTTCGGTGTCATGGTCGGGATCGGCCTGTACTGCCGCAGGCACGCGACGGACGTAAACGGTTTCGTGCTGGGCGGCCGCTCCGTGGGTCCGTGGCTGACAGCCTTTGCCTACGGCACCTCCTATTTTTCCGCCGTTATCTTCGTCGGCTACGCCGGACAGTTCGGCTGGAAGTTCGGTATCGCTTCGACCTGGATCGGCATCGGCAACGCAGTGATCGGCTCCCTGCTGGCCTGGGCGATCCTCGGCCGCCGGACGCGCATCATGACGCAGCATCTGCAGAGCGCGACCATGCCGGATTTCTTCGCCAAGCGCTTTGGCTCCAAGTCTCTCAAGATCATCGCCTCCGTGGTGATCTTCATCTTCCTGATCCCGTATACCGCTTCGCTGTATAACGGCCTGAGCCGTCTTTTCGAGATGGCCTTCCATATCGACTATATCTGGTGCGTGCTGGTGATGTCCGTGCTGACGGCGATCTACGTGATCGCCGGCGGCTACATGGCCACCGCCATCAACGACTTTGTGCAGGGCATTATCATGCTGATCGGCATCGTGGCGGTCATTGCCGCGGTGCTGGGGCAGAACGGCGGCTTCATCGGATCGCTGAACGGCCTGGCTGCCGTGTCGGATGAGGCGGTCTCCACAACGCCCGGCATCTTCAATTCCTTTTTCGGACCGGATCCGCTGAGCCTGCTGGGCGTGGTCATCCTGACCTCGCTGGGTACCTGGGGCCTGCCGCAGATGATCGGCAAGTTCTACGCCATCAAGAGCGAGGGCGACATCCACAAGGGCACGATCATTTCCACCATTTTCGCGATCATCGTCGCGGGCGGCTGCTACTTCCTGGGCGGCTTCGGCCGGCTCTTCTCCGACGTGGTCGGCGTGACCGAGGCGGGCACCCCCGTGGGCGGCTTTGACGCCATCATTCCCGCGATGCTCTCCAAACTGCCTGACCTGCTGATCGCCGTGGTGATCATTCTGGTGCTTTCCGCCTCGATGAGCACCCTGTCCTCCCTGGTGCTGACCTCCTCCTCCACCGTGACGCTGGACCTGCTCAAAGGCCATGTGATCAAGAACATGAGCGAAAAGAAGCAGCTGCTGATCATGCGCGCGCTGGTGGTGGTGTTCATCGCGATCTCCGCCGCGATCGCCATCGTGCAGGTCAATTCCCCGGTCGCCTTCATCGCCCAGGCGATGGGCGTCAGCTGGGGCGCCATGGCCGGCGCGTTCCTTGCTCCCTTCCTGTACGGTCTGTACTGGAAGCGGACGACCAAGCTCGCCTGCTGGACGTCGATCCTCTTCTCCAGCATTTTCATGACGCTGGATATGCTGGGAAACCTGAAAGTGATCAACCTGAACCTGGGCCTGCTGCAGAGCCCGATCAACGCCGGCGCCTTCTGCATGATCGCCGGGCTGATCATCGTGCCGGTCGTCAGCGTGCTGACCAAGGCACCGGACAAAGCGCTCGTGGAGGACGCTTTCTCCAGCTATACGCAGAAGGTACTGGTCAAGCAGAGCAGTTCTCTGGGTGACAGCGAAGAAGTTAAGTGATATAATTGTATAAACATTTTGTAGAGGGAGCCGTTTCCTTGCAAAACGGCTCCCTTTCTTTCTATCGGGAGGACGCATGAAGTTTATCTGGCGATATGCCGGGAAGTACAGGAAATTCATCCTGCTGGTGATGCTGGTCAAGCTGGCCGGCACCGGCACGGAGCTTCTGATCCCCTATGTGCTGGAGCATCTGCTGGACAACGTGGTGCCGGCGGCGGAAAACGCGTGGCCGGTCATTGCCTGGGGCGCCGTTATGCTGCTGCTGACCCTGACGACGAGAATGCTGAACATCAAGGCCAACCGGATGAGCGTGCGCGTGGCGCGGAACACCACCTTCGCCGTCCGGCGGGATCTTTTCCACCGGGCGCTGAACCTGTCCGGAAAGCAGATGGATCAGGTGGGGCTGCCTTCCCTGATCTCCCGCATGACCAGCGATACCTACAATATCCAGAATTTCACCCGCATGATCCAGACCATGGGCATCCGCGCGCCGATCATGCTTTTCGGCGGCATCATCATCACGCTGACCATGGACGCGAGCCTGGCCGCCATCCTGTGCATTATGGCGCCTGTCATGATCACGCTGGTGGTGTTCGTGTCGGTGAAGGGCATCCCGCTCTACGACACGGTGCAGCGCGGGATGGACACGGTGGTGCGGCTGATGCGCGAGAGCATCACGGGCATCCGCGTGGTCAAGGCGCTGAGCAAGGAGCCCTATGAGAAGAACCGCTACGGGGAAGCAAACAGCGACCTGGTGCGGCGCGAGGTGAAGGCCGGCGTGATCATGTCCCTGCCGGGGCCGATCGTGACGCTTTTCCTGAACGTGGGCCTGACCCTGGTGGTGTTCATCGGCGCGCGCCGCGTGAACAGCGGCGAGATGGCGCCGGGCGTGATCCTGGCATTTCTGACCTATTTCAATATGATCCTGATGGGTGTGATGGGCCTGAACCGCATCTTTATGATGATGTCCAAGGCTAACGCGTCCGCCAACCGCATCCGCGAGGTCGTGGACACGGAGGAGGACCTGGCGCCCGTGGCCGGGGCGGAAAAGGAGGTCCCGCCGACGGACGGGGACCTGATCTTTGACAACGTCACCTTCAGCTATGACGCGGACAAGGAAGCCGGCGAGGAGGAGGGACAGTTCCTCGGGGAGGGAAGGCAGAAGTGCCTGAAGGATATCTCCTTCTCCGTGAAAAAGGGCGGCTCGCTGGGTATCATCGGCGCGACGGGCAGCGGCAAGACCAGCATCGTGAACCTGCTGATGCGCTTCTATGACCCGCAGGAGGGCCGCGTATTCGTGGGCGGGCAGGACGTGCGCGCCTATGAAAAGGACGACCTGCACAAAAAGTTCGGCGTCGTTTTCCAGAATGACGTGATCTTTGCCGACACCATCCGTGAGAACCTGACCTTCGGGCGGGACGTGACGGACCGCATGATGCGGGAGGCCGCCACGGACGCGATGGCGCGCGACTTTGTGGAAGAATATGAGGATGACTACGAGCACGAGGCGGCGATCCACGGGGCGAACTTCTCCGGCGGGCAGAAGCAGCGGCTGCTGATCGCCCGCGCGCTGGCGGCGAAGCCGGAGATCCTGATCCTGGACGACTCCTCCTCGGCGCTGGACTACCGAACGGACGCGTCGCTGCGCAGGGCGATCCGGGACCACCACGACAGCGCGACGACGGTGGTGATCGCCCAGCGCGTGTCGTCCATCATGTCGCTGGACGAGATCCTGGTGCTGCATGAGGGAGAAATGATCGGGCGCGGCACACACGAGGAGCTGATGCGCTCCTGCGAAGTGTATCGGGACATCTGCCGAACCCAGATGGGGGAGGTGAGCTGATGGCACGGCGCGATACTGTGATGAGAAAACCGAAGGACACCCGCGGCACGCTCCGCCGCATGCTGCGCTTCCTGGGCCCCTTCCGCTGGGTGATCCTGGGGGTTGCCGGCCTGAGCCTTGTGAGCAATGTGCTGTCCCTGTGGGGACCGAACCTGGCGGGCAGCGCGATCCGCGAGGCGGCCGCCGGCAAGGGACTGGTGAATTTTGAGCGCGTGGCCCATTACGCCGCGCTGATGCTGGTGTGCTATCTGGCCTCCTCGCTGCTGGGCTTCGTGATCAGCCTGATCATGACGGTGGTCAGCAAGCGCGTGGGACGGCAGATGCGCCAGAGCGTGTTTGACAAGCTGATGAAGCTGCCGGTGGGGTATTTTGACCGCCATCAGGCCGGCGATATCATCAGCCGTGTTTCCTATGACATCGACGTGATCTCCACCTGCATCGCGACGGACGTGGTGCAGATCCTGACCAGCGTGGTGACGGTGGTCGGATCCGTGGTGATGATGGTGTCCATCTCCCTGCCGCTGTCCGCCGTGGTGCTGGTGACGGTACCCGTGGCGATCAGCTATACGGCGTGGATGCGCAAAAGGACCCAGCCGAGATACGCGAAACGGTCCCGCAGCTACGGCGATATGAACGGCTTTGTGGAGGAAATGCTCTCCGGGCAGAAAACGATCCTGGCCTATGCTTATGAGGACAAGGTGGACGAGCGGTTCGACAAGATCAACCAGACCGCGGCGGACGCCTATGCCGACGCGGAGCATTACGGCGTGACGATCGGCCCGACCATGAGCGGGATCAACAACCTGAGCCTGAGCCTGATCGGCCTGCTGGGCGCCGTGCTGTTTATGAACGGCGCGATCGACCTGGGCCGGATATCCTCTTTCGTGCTGTATTCCCGCAAGTTCGCGGGGCCGATCAACGCGATCGCTGAGATCGTGAACGAGCTTTTCTCCGCGCTGGCGGCGGCGGAGCGCGTGTTCACCCTGCTGGATGAGCAGGAGGAAACAGCGGACGTCGAAAACGCCGTGGAGCTCAGCGACGTGCAGGGCCAGGTGGAGGCGGACCATGTGGTGTTCGGATACGACCCGGGGCGGACGATCATCCATGACCTGAGCCTGACGGCGGAGGCGGGCCGGCTGACGGCGATCGTCGGGCCCACGGGCGCCGGGAAGACGACGGTGATCAACCTGCTGATGCGGTTCTACGATCCGGACAGCGGATGCATCCGCATCGACGGGCAGGATATCCGGGAGGCCACGCGCAGAAGTGTGAGAAGCGCGTACGCGATGGTGCTGCAGGACACCTGGGTATTCAACGGGACCATCTTCGATAACATTGCCTACGGCAAAGAAAACGCCACGATGGAGGAAGTGGTGGCAGCCGCGAAGGCGGCGCATATCCATCCGTTCATCATGCGGCTGCCGCAGGGCTATCAGACGGTGATCAGCGAGGACGGCGGGAACATCTCCAAGGGGCAGAAGCAGCTGCTGACCATTGCCCGGGCGATGCTGTACAACGCGCCGATGCTGATCCTGGACGAGGCCACCTCGAACGTGGATACAGCGACGGAGAGGGAGATCCAGCGAGCGATGCGGGAGCTGATGAAGGGCAGGACCTGCTTTGTGATCGCGCACCGGCTGAGCACCATCGAGAATGCCGACCTGATCCTGGTCATGAACGGCGGCGACGTGGTCGAGCAGGGCACGCATGCCGAGCTGATGGAAAAGAAGGGATTCTATTACGGGTTATACGCCGCGCAGTTTGAGTGAGAAGTGAAAAGGACCTCTGTCCGGCTGCTCAATTCCGGACAGGGGCCCTTCCCAGTTTGAAGGATAGTACCGTTGATGGAGGTATGGTATATGGGGGCTTCAGCCTGAAGCCTTCCTGCGAAGGCGGACTGACAAAGAGAATCAGGGGAGCTTACGCGATGGCTGCTCCCAGAGCCTTACAGGCGGCAACGGCGGCGTCATCGGGCGCTTCATTGGCCAGGACGCTGTCGGCGGCCAGGGCGATGCCCTTCTCCGCGCAGCGGGCTTCCCAGGAGCGCATCCATTCGCCGTCTCCCCAGCCGTAGCTGCCGAAGAGAGCGACCTTTTTACCGGCGAGATCGCTTTCGATGCTGCTGAGCATTGGCTCAAATTCGCTGTCTTCCAGCTCTTCAGCGCCCATCGCGGGGCAGCCGAGCGCAACAGCGTCATAAGAAGCAACGGCAGAGGCGTCCACGTTCGCCGCGGTCAGCAGATCGACCTGCGCGCCGGCGGCCTGAGCGCCCTCGGCAACAGCCCTGGCCATCGCTTCGGTGTTTCCTGTCTGGGACCAGTAGATAACGGCAACCTTGCTCATGTGTGTTTCCTTCCTTTCGGTAAAGGGTTTATTCAGACGGCTTTGTGAGCCGCCACGCACAGCCTTTGCAGACTGTATCCGCGCTCGTGCTGACGGAGATAGGCTTCCGTGCAGCGGCGGCAGCGGTCAAAGGTCTGTTTCGCGCTGCTTTCGTCTCCGTAAACCTTCCAGAGCCCCACGCATTTGAACGCGTCCCTGCGGTGGATGAAACCGTCCACGTCCTCCGGGGGATACCCGAGGAAAAGACCGATCTCATGGGGAAAGTCCTCCTCCCGGCGCAGGCGGTGGAACAGCTCCGTTACGCACGCCGCGGGGGACAGAGAGGTGTAACCGCATTCCCGGAGCAGCCGCACGGCTTTTTCATCCGACAGATCCTCACTGAGCATCTGGGGACGGTACACATAGATCAGGCACTTGCCGTTCCGCCAGCGGAGCGGGATCGCCCGGACACCCTTGCGGGAGAGCTCCCGGTTCAGCCGGGTCATGGCGGCAATCATCTCCCGGCGGCTGTCAAACGCGCAGTTGAAGAGGCTGCCGGTCTTGATCCTGGCCAGAGTCGGGGCGCAGCACCGGATCACGGTGTCGTCTGACATGAGGTACCTCCGTGGACTGTTTCTAGTGTTAGCCTCGGCTAACAACACGTAATTTATCATACCCCTTTCCGAATGTCAACCCCTTCTGGGAAAAAAATTACCGACCGGGCTGGTAGTAAAATGAAAAGGCAAGAAAAATCAACGGGCCGGGGGACATAAACTGCCGCAAAAAAACATCGCGGGAACAATGAAAAAGCAGTTTCACTCTTTACTTGCGCGGAGCGGGTGTGCTACCATGACTTCAATCACCGGAGCGGCAGAGCTGCAGGCCTGCGGCTTTCTTTTTTGAGAAGCAGCTCCGGCGGACCGGAGGAAAGAATGGATTGGTCGTTTATCGGCGAACACGTGCCGGATTACCTGGGAGGCGCCGCGGTGACGCTGCGCTTCGGCCTGTACGGCGTGGCCTGCTCCCTTTTGCTGGGGCTGGTCTGCTGTCTGCTCAGGTATTTCCGGGTCCCTGTGCTGCGCCGGATCGCGGGAGGATACATTGAGCTGGCGCGGAACACTCCGCTGCTGGTCCAGCTGTTTTTCCTGTACGCGGGACTGCCCAGGGTCGGCGTCCGCCTGAGCGCGGAGGCCTGCGCGGTCATCGGCCTGACCTTCCTGGGCGGCGCCTACATGGCGGAGGCTTTCCGCAGCGGCCTGGAGGCCGTGGACAAATCCCAGCGGGAGGCCGGGGAATGCATCGGCCTGACCCGGGCGCAGAACATCCGCTATGTGCTGCTGCCCCAGGCGCTGGCCACGGCGGCGCCGGCGATCTTTGCCAATGTGATCTTCCTGATCAAGGAGACCAGCATGTTCTCCGTGCTGGCGATGATGGATCTGATGAATGTGGCGGATACGCTGAGGACCAGCGGCGGCAGGACCGTGGAGGTGCTGTTCATGCTGATCGTGGCGTATCTGATCATACTGCTGCCGGTTTCCCTGATCGCGACATGGGTGGAAAGGAGGCTCCGCTATGCAGGATTTGGGGATCAGCATACTGTTTAAGGGGATCAATTTCCAGCGCCTGCTCGGGGGCCTCTGGGTGACGCTGCGCATCGCGCTGATCACGATCGGACTTTCCGCCGTGTTCGGCCTGCTTTTCGGGCTGCTGATGCTGTCCAAAAACAAGATCGCGAAGGGCTTCTGCCGGGTCTGGCTGGAGATCGTTCGCTTCATGCCGCAGCTGGTGCTGCTGTATCTGGTCTATTTCGGGTTTGCGCGGATCTTTTCGCTGGATCTGAGCGGGGAGACGAGCGCCATCGCGGTGTTTACCTTCTGGGGCACGGCGGAGATGGGCGACCTGATCCGCGGCGCGCTGACCTCCATCCCGCGGCATCAGCGGGAGAGCGCGGCGGCGCTGGGCCTGACCCCGGCGCAGATCTATCTGCATGTGCTGATCCCGCAGACGGTGCGGAGGCTGTTGCCGCAGGCGATCAACCTGTCCACGCGCATCATCAAGACGACCGCGCTGGTGAAGATGATCAACGTGACCGAGGTGCTCAAGGTCGGCCAGCAGATCATCGGGCAGTTCTACCGCCAGCCGGACGCGGCGTTCTGGGTCTACTTTACGGTCTTCCTTCTTTACTTTATCGTCTGCTGGCCGATCTCCGTGCTGGCGGGCAGGCTGGAAAAGCGCTGGGCATAAAGGAGCATGAGTATGGATACAATCCTTCGGGTTCGCGACATCAAAAAGTCCTTTGACGGCACGGGCGTGCTCAGCGGCGTCTCCCTGGACATCCGGGAGGGCGAGGTCGTGGTCATCATCGGCCCCAGCGGCTGCGGCAAAAGTACGCTGCTGCGCTGCATCAACGGACTGGAGCAGGTCGACAGCGGAGAGATCTGGCTGAGGGATGAGCTGATATCCGGGCGGAAAAAGGATATGCACCTGATCCGCCAGAGGATCGGCATGGTGTTCCAGAGCTACGATCTTTTTCCGCATATGAACGTGATGGACAATCTGCTGCTCGGCCCCGTGAAGGCGCTGAAAAAGCCGAAGGAGGAGGTCGAGGCAGAGGCGGTGGCCATGCTGAAGCGGGTCGGCCTCGAGGGACGGGGACAGGCGCTGCCGCGCACGCTGTCCGGCGGGCAGAAGCAGCGCGTGGCGCTGGTGCGCGCTATGCTGATGCATCCCGAGCTGCTGCTGCTGGACGAGATCACCGCCGCGCTGGATCCGGAAATGGTCAGCGAGGTGCTGAACGTGGTGATCGACCTGGCCGGCGACGGCATGACCATGGCCATCGTAACGCATGAAATGCGCTTCGCGGAGGCGGTGGCGGACCAGGTGCTCTTCCTGGAGCAGGGCAGCGTGGTGGAGCAGGGCACGCCGGAGCAGTTCTTCCATGACCCGCAGACCGACCGGGCGAAGCAGTTCCTGCAGAGCTTTACCTATACCTCCAAGCGGGAGAGAAGCTGAAAAACATTCCAAATACAATCCGAACGGTTGACAAAGAGAAAAGATGGCTCTATAATGCCATCAACCTACTTAAAGGGTAGGAATTGAGAGGAGGCGATCCCATGGTCAATTGCATGTGTATGTGCATGTGTTGTTCCGTGAGTCCGTCTCTTCCGGGGCTTTGTTTGCGCTGAAATGAAGCGCTGAAAAGAATTTCCTGAAGGGCGGGCACGGTGAGTGACGGCCCTTTTTATTATGGCAGGAAAGAAAGGACAAGGCAGAATGAAGAGGTTCAGGAGCGCAAAGGACCGATGCCGGGGAGAAAAGAAGGCCTCCGGCCGGTGAGACGTTCAGGATATGAGAACGGAAAGACGTCATGAAGCGAGCACACAGAAGAAACGGTTTAAATCAACAAAAAACGGTAAAACACACCATGTGAAATAAGAAAGGCGGTAAAACACAATGAAAAAGTTTGCAAAAGTGATCTCCCTGGTTCTGGCGCTGGTACTGGTACTGTCCCTGGCTGCTTCCGCGACGGCGGACGGCTTCCGCACCCTGGATGAGGTGAAGGCGAGCGGCAAGCTGGTGATCGGTCTCTTCTCCGACAAGAAGCCCTTCGGCTACATCGACGAGAACGGCGAATATCAGGGCTACGACGTCTATCTGGCCAAGCGGCTGGCTGCCGACCTGGGCGTGGAGCTGGAAGCGGTCTCCGTGGACGCCCCGAACCGGATC
>JAEEGL012058854.1_pt1 | contig 11321 bp, 11 predicted proteins | sample 9134231 | NCBI WGS metagenome assembly JAEEGL01 (sample SAMN16246548, study PRJNA631951) | gut metagenome | biome: gut microbiome; feature: rumen; material: fiber-attached | host: Bos | place: Iran: Karaj | collected 2018-10
AAGGATGTAGCCTTTATTTGTAGCGGTGATGCAGGGGTTTATGGAATGGCTGCACCAATGTTTGAGCTGCTGCCTGAATATACAACAGATAACTTTGGTGAAGAAAATATCACAGTTATTCCTGGTGTTACAGCTGCGATTTCAGGAGCAGCTGTTTTAGGGGCTCCAATAAATCATGATTTTTGTGTAATCAGTCTCAGCGATTTGCTTACTCCATGGGAAAGAATCGAAAAGAGATTACAAGCAGCTATAATGGGAGATTTTGCCATTGCAATATACAACCCATCTAGTCGCAAAAGACATGACTATTTAAAAAAGGCATGCAGTATTATGCTTGCGGCTGGTGCAGATAAAAACAGAGCCTGTGGTTATGTAGAAAATATTGGACGAGAAGGCCAAAGCTATAACACATGCACACTGGAGGAACTGATGGATACTGAAGTAAACATGTTTACAACAGTTTTCATTGGCAATTCTAATAGCAAAATTATTGGTGATAAAATAGTTACACCAAGGGGATATAAGTATGAATAAGGTTATTATTTTCGGCGGTACAACTGAAGGCAGAAGATTGGCTCAGGATTTAGCTGAACATGATGTGGTTAGCATTTATTGTGTTGCTACAGAATATGGCAAGGAACCAATTGAGGAATCCAGCTGTATTCACATCCATTCTGGTCGAATGGATTCAAATGAGATGCTAAAGCTTTACCAGTGCGAACGACCTGATGCCATTATTGATGCTACTCACCCCTTTGCAGAGGTTGTTAAGGGGGAGATAACAAATAGCTTAAGGAATTACGAAACTGTGCCATTTTACAGGCTTTCTAGGGAAGAAGATACGGTAGATGCTAGTAACTGTGTCTTTTTTGATTCGGCTGTGGACTGTGCTAGAGCACTTTTAAATACAGAAGGTAAAGTTTTTTTAACTACAGGAAGCAAGGAATTGCCTACTTTTTGTCAGGAGGAATCCTTAAGAGATAGAATCATCGCTCGAATTCTTCCAAATGATGAGAGTCTAGAAATTTGCAAATCCTGTGGCTTGAAGGGAAATCAAATTGTTGCCCTTCAGGGACCATTTTCTAAAATGATGAATATTGCCTTTTTGCGTGAGTACGAAGCCAATATTATGGTTCTTAAGGAAAGCGGCAAAGCTGGTGGAGAGGCAGCAAGGATAGAGGCTGCTAATGCCTGCGGCGCAAAATGCTTTGTAATTAGGCGTCCAAAGGAAGCGCCTGGCACTTATTCTTTTGCCGAGGTTGAGGATAGGCTATATTCTCAGTTTGATATAAAAGAGCGCTTCACAAAGGTTAATGATTTACATTCGGCAGTAGACAAAATCAAAGAAAAAATAACACCGGATATTAAATTCAATGTTTCACTAGCAGGCTTTGGCATGGGGCCTGCCACCTTAACAAAAGAGGTTCAAGAGCTAATAGATGATGCAGACTATATTTTTGGGGCACCTAGAATGGTAGTTGGTATAGATACTAATGCCAAAAAGTATCCATATTATTTAGCAAAGGATATTATTCCTACAATTCAAAGCCTGTCAGCAGAAATATCATATGGAATCAAAAATATAGTTGTTCTTTTCTCTGGTGATACAGGATTTTATAGTGGCGCCAGCAAACTAAAAGCTGCATTAATGGAATTGGAATACTGCAAGGTTAAAATATTACCTGGCATCAGTACTGTTAGCGCTTTGGCAGCTAGAGCAAATGAGACCTGGCAGGAGGGCTCATTAGTTAGTACCCATGGCGTAGAAGAAGCTATATGGATGCCGAAATTAATACAGTCTGTTTTACATAATGAAAAAACATTTGCATTGACATCAGGCTCCAAGGACGTCAGGAAAATTGGCCAAATTCTAATTGGCTTACAGGAGAATAACATTTGTGATTTCAGAATTTTTGTGGGAACAAATCTTTATTCTGCAGAAAAGCTAGAGTGGCTTACACCAGAAAAATGCTGGAATTTTGAAAGAGATGGATTATGTTCTTTGCTAATTAAGAATACTAAATTCACTCCAAAACAATTGTCTCCTGGAATGAAGGATGAAGAGTTTATTAGAGACAAGGTACCTATGTCTAAGGAGGAGATAAGGGCTCTTTCAATATGCAAGCTTCTCCCTACAAAAGATAGTATTATTTATGACATTGGTAGTGGTAGCGGCTCAGTTGCTGTGGAGCTTGCAAGCCTTGATTCATCTGTAAAGGTTTTTGCAGTTGAACTTAAAAATGAAGCATGCAATCTCATACAAAAAAATATTGATAGATTCATGCTGAAAAATGTAGCTGTTGTAGAGGGGACAGCTCCTGATTGTCTAGAAGGACTGCCAGTTCCTACTCATGTATTTATTGGGGGAAGTGCTGGTCGTTTAGAAGACATTCTTTTAAAACTAAAAGCATATAATTCGCAAATGCGAATTGTTATTAATGCAGTCACTTTGGAGACTATAGCTGAGATAAATGCAGTAATCAAAAAGCTTGGAATTGAAAATGAAGACATAATTCAAGTTGCAGTGTCAAAGGCGAAAAAAGCTGGGGATTATTCGCTTATGCAAGGACAGAATCCAGTATACATAGTGACAATTAATATTTAACCTGAAAAGGATCAAAAACAACATATGGGGGCACATTATGGATTATTCAAGATTTATGGTAGCCGCAACTAAAAGTGGCAGTGGAAAGACAACAATAACTTGCGGCATACTAGCTGCTTTAAAAGAGAAGGGACTGAATCCATGTAGTTTCAAGTGTGGACCAGATTACATTGATCCAATGTTTCATAGAAATGTAATTGGCGTTCCAGCAGGAAATCTAGATACCTTTTTTACAGATGATAATACTACGAAGTCACTATTTGCAAAGGAATATGAAGGAGATCTTGCAGTAATAGAAGGTGTTATGGGACTCTATGATGGCCTTGGTGGTATAGAGCTTTCAGGCTCTTCTTACGATTTGGCTAGGGTTTTATCGACACCAATTATTCTAGTAATTAATGCTAAGGGAGCAGGTAGATCAGTGCTTGCTGAAATCAAGGGCTTTTTAGACTATGATGAAGAACACTTAATTAAAGGCGTTATTCTAAATAAAACCTCTTTAGCCTTTGGCAAAACCTTGGGAGAATTAATTGAAAAAGAATTTGGCATTAAATGCTTTGGTGTTGTTCCAGAAAATAAAGATATTGAATTGTCTAGTAGACATCTAGGATTAGTATTGCCAGAGGAAATAAACGAACTAAAGGAAATACTAGACCAAGAAACAAAAATGATATCTGAGGGAATTGATTTGGATGCCATTATTGCTTTGGCAAAAGGAGCAGAACACTTAGATATAAATATTGAAAATAATAATATCGTAAATACGAATAATGTAAGACTTGCTGTAGCAAGAGACAACGCATTTTGCTTCTACTATAGAGAGAACCTACAGATGCTAAAAGAAAGAGGAGTTGAGCTAGTAGAATTCTCCCCTTTGGAGGACCATCATCTTCCTGATAATATTTCTGGATTACTTCTTGGTGGCGGTTACCCAGAAAATTATTTAGTGGATTTGCAGGGTAATACATTTATTAAACAAGAAATTAAAAAGGCAATGGATCATGGAATGCCTGTTTTAGCTGAGTGCGGCGGATTCATGTATCTATTGGATTCAATAAAAAACGAAAATGATAAAAGCTACAATATGGTTGGTGCCATTAATGGAAAAGCAGAGTGGACCGGCAAGCTAGTTAGATTTGGATATGTGACAATCGAGGCCGATGGATTTGATATTAAGGGCCATGAATTCCACTATTATGATACCGATAATAATGGTTCATCATTTGTTGCTAAAAAGCCAACAGGTAACAGAAGCTGGCCATGCATGCACAAATCAGGAAGCTCATATATTGGGTTCCCACATTTGTATTATCCATCAGCACCTGTTTTTGTAGATAAATTCGTGGAGGCTATGAAAAACTATGGATGAAACTAGATACCTATTTGAAGATGTTCTAGAAAATAAATTGTCTATACAGCAATTAGATAAAAAGGCTTATACCGAAATGAAAGAGGCTTGGAATAAAGTATCTAAGCCAATTAATAGCTTTGGTAGTCTAGAAGATATGCATTCTAAAATTGCTGCCATTCAGGGCTTTAAAGCTCCTGATTTATCCCACATGCGATTAATTGTTTGCTGTGGTGATCATGGAATTGTTGAGGAGGGTGTTACCCAGACAAGCCAGGATGTTACAAGAATATGCGCCACTAACATTGCAAAGGGATTAACCACTGCAGGTGTTATGGCCAAAAGTCTTGGTATAGACATTGTGGCAGTTGATGTGGGGATTAATTATTCAAAAGAAGTGCCTTACACTCTCAACAGAAGAGTAAAATATGGCACATGTAATTTCCTAAAGCAGCCAGCTATGTCAGTTGAAGAGTTTTCAAAGGCAGTGCAGGTTGGTATGGACCTTGTAAAAGAAAGCAAGGAGCAGGGCTTTACCACTTTGCTTGTAGGGGAAATGGGAATTGGAAATACTACTTCTGCAGCTGTGGTTGCAGGATATCTTTTAGATTTAAACGCAGAGGCTGTAACAGGCAGAGGTGCTGGTCTTGATGATGAGGGACTTAGTCGTAAGCGCGCAGTAGTTTCCATGGCATTATCAATGTACAGCGGTCTTTCACCAGTTGAGATTTGCTCATATTTTGGTGGGCTTGAGCTAGCGGCTATGACTGGAGTTGTGATTGGCGGTGGCCTTTACAAGGTGCCAATTATAATAGATGGTATGCTTAGCCAGGTTTCAGCTTTGGTGGCAGAGCGTCTCATTGAAAACGCAAAAGACTATTTGATTCCATCTCACATTAGCAAAGAGCCAGTGGCTATAAAGCTTGGTAAAAAACTAAATCTGCCTACTGTTCTCGAAGCAAACATGGCAGTTGGAGAGGGAGCAGGAGCTGTTATGATGGCTCAACTTTTGAAGCTTACTGACGTTGTATTTCATGATGCATTGAAATTTGGGGATTCAGGTGTTGAGCAGTATGACGATTTCTCAAAGGATGATTCAAAATGATTACCTTAATTTACGGTGGAAGTAGTAGTGGAAAATCAGCTTTTGCTGAAAACTATGTATGCGCTTCAAAATGCAAAAACAAATACTATCTGGCTACTATGAGTGCCAATGATAATGAATCAATAAAACGAGTTAACAATCATAGAAAAATGCGCTCTGGGAAAGGCTTTGTGACACTTGAACAACCAGTAGATATTGTTGATGCTATTTACGGCATTGATCAAATAGACCAGGGAGATTTTTCCACCGAAGGAAATGACGATATTATTTTGCTAGAGTGCCTATCAAATCTTGTGGCTAACGAAATGTTTAGAGATGGACTGGTTAACAGCTCTGATTACTGCGTTGCAAAAATAATAGACGATTTAAAAAAGCTTAGTCAGAAGGTTTCTTCAATAGTAATAGTATCCAATAATATTTTTGAAGACGGAATAGAATATGATGCTGGCACAAAGGATTATCTACGAGCCCTAGGCACACTTAATCAAAAACTCAGTGTTATATCTGATGAAGTTTATGAAGTAGTTGTGGGAATCGGAATTAAAATAAAGGGATGAATATATGAGAATATTAAAATCAATAGCAGTTGCATTTTCTATGTATTCAAGAATACCTATGCCAAGGTTTAATTGGGCATCAGAAGATATGAAATATCATTTGATATTTTTTCCATGGGTAGGAGCGGTAATTGCAGTGATAGAATATTTATGGCTTTTGTTTTGTCAGCAATTTGGTTTGACACATACCGTATTTTCGATAATTGTATTAGCTATTCCTATTATAGTAACAGGCGGTTTTCACATAGATGGGTTTATGGATACAAGTGATGCCTTATCATCTTGGGGAGACAAAGAAAAACGACTAGAAATACTAAAGGATTCCCATGTGGGAGCCTTTGCGATAATAAGGCTTATTACATTAGGATTGATACTATTTGCTGCAATATTGACTTTAAATCTTAATGGCTTTTTGGCTTGGTGTTTTACATTGATTGCAGTTAGAGCTGTTAGTGGCATTTGTGTTGTCCGATATAAAAAAGCTAAATCAGAAGGAATTTTAAATACTTCTGCTGAAACTGCATCAGACAAGGTTGTTATGTTTTGTCTTGCAATACAGTTTATAATTTGTGCAGTTTTTGCTGGAATTTATTTTCAGTGGTATTGGACTATAGGTCTTTTGGCTATATTCATTTCGTTGATTTTTTATATTTATACTGCTTATTCAAAATTTGGCGGAATAACAGGTGATTTGGCAGGATGGTTCGTTTGTATGGCCGAGACCTTTTCGGCTGTGGCTATTGCACTATATACAGTTTTGAGGTAGAAAATGATTCTTATTGTAGGCGGAAGCTATCAAGGAAAAACAAAATTTGCTAGGGACAATTTCCCGGAGTGTCGCTATTTCAATCAATTGCATTTGTTCATTAAAAAACGATTGCAGGAAGAGAAAAAGCCTATACAGATACTAACAGAAATCAAAGATGCTATAGGCGACGGACAGTGGGTTATCATTTCAGATGAGGTTGGGAATGGTGTTGTACCTATTGAGCAAGAGGATAGAGAATACAGAGATATTACAGGTAAGATTCTCATAGAATTAGCTGATGAGGCTGAAGAGGTTTATAGAGTGGTTTGTGGTATCGGACAAAGGATAAAGTAATGGATAGAACTATTACCTTGATTCGCCATGGCAAAACGGCAGGAAATTATGAAAAGAGATACATAGGAGTCACAGATGAGCAGATGACGCTAGATGGTGAAAATGAAATTAGACTTCGTGAGTATCCCGAAGCAGACATAGTTTATTCCAGCCCATTAAGTAGATGCATACGTACATCTAAAATTATTTATCCAACCAATGAAATAGTTATTGTAGAGGATTTGCGGGAAACTGATTTTGGACTTTTTGAGGGGAAAAACTATAAAGAGCTTTCCCATAACCCAGAATATATTGCCTGGATGGAAAGTGGCGGTGAGGATGCTTTCCCAGGTGGAGAAAGCAGAACTCAAGCGATTCAAAGAACAATGGAAGGCTTTGCAAAGGTTTTAGGGCAAAGTAAAAATTATAGGAGCATTTCAATTGTAGCTCACGGAGGAACGATAATGGCTATACTCAGTGAGCTTTTTGGGGGAGAATATTATTCATATCATGTAGAAAACTGTGAGGGATATACTTTTGATTTATCATTTGATGGCATTTGTAGCGGGCTTTGTCCTAGATCTTTTCTTAGGGGATCCACTTAATTGGCCACATCCAATAAGATGGATTGGCAGTTTGATTGGATTTAACACAAGAGAATTATTGGATAGAGCTGATAGAAGCTTAGATACTGATTCTATCCATAAACGCAAGAGGTTATATGGATTATTTTTAGTAATTATCGTAATTACGATATCAGGCGGGATTTCTTTTTTACTCTTATTTGGCGCTTACACAATAAATACATTATTAGGGGTTATTATAGAAGCTGTAATGACCTACTATTGCTTGGCTTCAAAGTCCTTATATTCTGAAAGCTTGAAGGTTTTCCATGCCATTAAAAATGAGGGGCTTGATTCTGGAAGAAGAGCGGTTTCCATGATTGTTGGTAGGGACACTGCCAGCTTAGATCAAAATGGTGTAATTAAGGCGGCAGTTGAAACTGTGGCTGAAAACACATCTGACGGAGTTATTGCACCTATGATTTATCTTGCTATAGGCGGTCCAGTTTTGGGATTCATTTACAAAGCGATTAATACAATGGATTCTATGGTAGGATATAAAAACGATAAGTATATGGATTTTGGCAGAACTGCAGCCAAGCTAGATGATATAGCAAACTTTATTCCTGCTCGATTAAGTGCTGTATTAATGATTATTAGCTGTTTGTTTTTAGGAAGCCACTATAGTTTTTTTAGAGCAATTAGAATATATGCTAGAGACAGATACAATCATTCTAGCCCAAATTCAGCTCATACTGAAAGCGTATGTGCAGGGGCCCTAGGGCTTAGACTTGCAGGACCGGCCAGTTATTTTGGAAAAACTATAAACAAGCCATTTATCGGAGATAATATAAGGACTATTCAGCTTGATGACATAAAAAGAGCAAATGTGCTTATGTTTGCTACCGCCTTTTTATGTCAGATTATTTGCATATTAATATTATTACTAGCTATTTAAGGAGTATCTCATGCACGGTGGAGACATTTATAGAAACAACATACATTTTGACTATTCAGTAAACATCAATCCTTTAGGGGTCCCTCAAGAGGTTCAGTGGGTTCTCACAGAGGCAGCTTTACATGCTAATAAATATCCTGATATTTTCCATGAGAGCTTAGTATCTGACACTTCAATGCTATTTGATGTGCCTGGACATCAGATTGTTTTTGGAAATGGTGCTTCGGAATTGATAATGGCTATTTGCCATCACATTTTTCCTAAAAAGGTTATGCTTTTAGCACCTAGCTTCTCAGGCTATGAGTCTTGTATCAATGGTGCGGTTCCAAAATGTAATATTGTTTATCATTATTTACAGGAAGACAATGACTTTGAACTTCATCACAATATTGTTGAGCAGATAATAGTAGAAAAACCAAATCTATTATTTTTAACTAATCCTAACAATCCAAATGGAAGATTAATAGACGCCCAATTGCTTGAGGACATTATAGAGCAATGTGAAAAAGTAGGAACCACTGTGGTTGTAGATGAATGCTTTCTACCTTTAACTGGTAGAGAAAAGGAATTATCCTTGGCATATCAATTAAATAAATATAAAGCACTTATTGTTCTTCGTGCCTTCACTAAAACATTTGCTATTCCGGGTGTAAGACTTGGATATGCATTATGCTCTAAAAAGTCATTAGCAGATGGTATAAGAGCTCATTTGCCAGAATGGAATTTATCTATATTTGCTCAGATGGCTGGAGCAGAATGCTTAAAGCATAGGGATTATGTTGACGAAGCTGTAAAAGTAATCGAAAAGGAAAGAGATTTCCTCACAGAATCATTAAGCAAGCTAGGATTAAAAGTATTTAAATCAGATGCTAATTTTATAATGTTCAAATCTAATGATCCATTTCTTGTAGAAAAACTATTGGATTACAAAATAATGATTAGAGATTGTTCTGATTTTGTTGGGCTTAACCATGGTTACTATCGAATTGCAGTGAAACTACACAATGAAAATGAAGGCTTGCTCTCAGCCCTGGGAGACATAGTAAATGGGTAACTAATGGAATATTTAAGCTTATCAGATTATTTAAAAAGTAAATATGGCTGTAAGGTATACAAGCTATCTTTGACTAGTGGCTGCACTTGTCCTAATAGGGATGGCACAATTAGCACCGGAGGATGTATTTTTTGTTCTGAGGGTGGCTCAGGAGACTTTGCAGCAAAGGAATTAGACCTGGATAGCCAAATTGCATCTGCTAAAAAGCTGGTGGATGGTAAAATCTCTGCTAAGATTCCTGAAAATGAGAGAAAGTATATAGCTTATTTTCAATCCTATACAAATACCTATGGGAATCAGGAGCGGTTGATGCAATTGTTTAGCCAGGTCCTTGCTTATCCTGAAATTGTTGGCTTGTCCATAGGAACTCGACCAGATTGCTTAAGTGACCAGATGATTTCTTTTCTTGCTGAATTAAATCAGACAAAGGAAGTGTGGGTGGAGCTTGGACTTCAAACTATTCATGAGGATACTGCAAGACTCATAAATAGAGGATATGAGCTACCTGTATTTGAGGATTCCTACAAGAGACTTACTGATGCAGGTCTAAAGGTTGTTGTCCATGTGATACTTGGCTTACCTGGAGAAAGTGAAAAAGCTATTTTACAAACAGTTGAATATTTAGCAGGTTTAAGTCCAACTCTTTTTGGAATTAAGCTTCAATTATTACATGTATTAAAAAATACAGCTTTGGCTGAAATGTATGAAAAAGAACCATTTCATGTATTTGAGCTGGAGGAATATTGCGAGTTAGTTTGCAAATGTCTTAAATTAGTTCCGCCTGAAACAGTTATACATAGATTAACTGGAGATGGACCAAAAAAACTCTTAATTGCCCCTATTTGGAGCGGTAATAAAAAGGTTGTTATGAATACAATGAGACGATATATTACAAAAATGTGAAAAAATTGTGTTGACATTGTGAGAAATATGTTATAAAATCGTCGTGTTTCTATAAATATATCGGTTTTGTAATTGTATTTATTAGGAGTTTTTATGATTACAGTTCGCACAAAAAAGAGAATAGGAATGGGTCAGATACAGTTAGCTGGCCATCAGGAAGAGAACTTTGTTATTAATTTAGGACAAAGTTTATTAGATTTTGTTGAAAAATATTCTGAGGAAGAGGATTATGAATCATCAATTCTTTATGGTACAGTTGGTGAGCTTGTTCAGAATAAAGATATTGATGGAATAAAGAAGCTATTTAAAAACATCCAGGTGTTTGGTACATATGACAAGGTTACAGGCATGACTACAAAATACAAAAACATTTCTACAGCTTGTGGTCTTACTTATAATGGTACTGTTTTTGAAGGACGTCCAGATGAAAAGACTGAGCTTGACAGAATTGTTTCACATACATGTGCCATGTGTTCTAAGCAGGGTGATGAGTTTATCGGAAAGCTTCTTGCTTAATCCATTGCAGATTATTATATTATATATCAAAGAATAAAGTTGGTTTTTGAGTTTTCTCAGGCCAACTTTTTTTATTAGATTAATGGATTCACAGGGGATATGAGATGGCTGATAGATTGATATTTCATATAGATGTAAATAGTGCTTTTGTTTCTTGGTCAGCGGTTGAACAACTGAATAATGGAGGTATTGATTTGCGCCAGGTGACTTCTATTGTGGGCGGTGACCCAAAATCTAGAACAGGTATTGTTACAGCTAAATCTATTCCAGCTAAAAAGTATGGGATTGTTACAGGAGAGCCAGTGAGCCAAGCCCTTCGCAAATGTCCTAATTTAGTTATAGCCAAATCAAACTTTAATTGGTACGTTAAGTGCTCTAGAGCCTTTAAGGCTATTTGTCAGGAATATACACCTACGATGCAATCCTTTTCAATAGATGAGGTGTTCTTAGATATGTCGGGAATGCATTACATTTATCCTGATCCTATTGCTACGGCAAATGAGATAAAGGACAGAATCTATAATGAGCTTGGTTTTACAGTAAATGTAGGTATAGGTGAAAATAAGCTTTGCGCCAAAATGGCCAGCGATTTTGAGAAACCAAATAAAGTACATACATTATTTCCTGATGA
>JAEEGL012172501.1_pt1 | contig 11321 bp, 5 predicted proteins | sample 9134231 | NCBI WGS metagenome assembly JAEEGL01 (sample SAMN16246548, study PRJNA631951) | gut metagenome | biome: gut microbiome; feature: rumen; material: fiber-attached | host: Bos | place: Iran: Karaj | collected 2018-10
ACTAATATCTTTAATATTTTTTAAAATTTCCTTTCCTATTTTATTATTTTCTTCGATTAAATATTCATCTTCATCAAATGCGAAATTTGTTATTATTGAATATAGTTTTTCATCATGAAAACATCTTTTAATTGCTCTAAAGTAATTTTTTGAGTCAAAATTTAAAAATTCTTTCATTATTTCTTCACTCATTAACCAATATAATAATTTAGGGATATATTGATTTAATAATTCAATATCATAATCTTTGTTTTTTCCTGGAAAGACTTTTCCACTAAATACCCAATTAATATACCATAATATTTTATGTCCTAAATATTGTTTTGTGATTTCAATTTCTTCTAAACTTTTAATACTATCATTTAAAGATTTATAATCAACAAAATTTTCAATAGGTTTTGCATTTTTAAAAAATTCAAATAATTTTAAAACAGGAGTAAACAAATCATGACTTTTTCCATTCATATAAATATAAATTAAAGGAGTAGATAATAAAATATTATCTTCTAATTTTATTTTAATTTTTTCATTATCAATACAATCAACATTTAAATGGATAATTAATTGAGAAAGAGTAACTAATTTATTTTCTCCTTCATATAATTTAATTAATTTATCAATAATTTCTTCAGATAAATTAAAATCAATAATTTTATTACTTAAAATAAAAGGTTCTAATTTCGATAAAAATAATTGTCCATAACCTCTTCCTTCATAAACACTTTCAACATCTTTTAATAAATAATCAATGTAACCAATTTCAATACAAAATTCAATTGTAGCATCAATAGCTTCTGAAATAATTTCATTACTATTATTAACTCCAAAATTATAAAATGCAAATTGTTGAATTATTTCTTGTAAATATTTACCAATAATGTTTTTTCTTTCTTTTTCATCTTGTGGAATTCCTGCTAAAGCAGTTAATTTTCCTTGATAAATATCTATTCCAATTGTTAATAAATCCATCCATAAACTTTTTTTTTGTAAAGAATTTAAACAAACATCCCATTTTAATAAACAATTTGAATATAAATGTAAATCTGTTAAATAATATAAATAATCTTTATCTTCTATTATAGAATTTTGATATGATTTGAAAGCATTTTGACCTTCTGATAAATATTGACATTTAATAGGAGAATCAATTTCTTTTTCTATTTCTAAGATAGCTAAATTATTTTCTTTTGGTATAATTAATTCTTTTAATTCTTTTGTTAATTTTAATTCTCCTTCATTTACTTTTCTACTATTTATTATTTTTATTTTTTGTGAAATATCAAAAATATATATCATTGAATCTGATAAATAACCAATTTTTGTTATTTGATTATCATTAATAAAATATCCAATTAAATTAGGTTTTGTAATTTGATTAAATTCCAAAGGAACTTCATATATATAAATTATTCTACCAAAAGAAATGATTAATTGAATCTGAGGTTCATCATTATTATTTTTAATTAATGATTTACCTATTCCAAAAGATGAATCTGATATATCTATATTATTTAATTGTGATGGAACTGTAAATCTCCATATTTCATATTTTCTAGGTTCAATAACATATAATCTTATAGTGTCTGTATCTCCAAATATTACTCCTTTTTGAAATTTAGATAAAAATGTTAAACTTTTTTTAGTATTATCATTAAAATCTATTATTTTAATTAAAAAAACTGGTTTTTTTTCTTGATAAAATAATTTTTTAGTATCACTAACAGTATATAAAAACATTCTATCTTTAATTGATGTATCACATAAATTTCCACTTGTATCAGAAGAAAATATATTAAAAGATTTTTTATAACTTTTATAACATTTAATATTAATTAAAGGATTTTCTTTTTCATCACTTTTTTTCTTATGAATAGTTTCATTTAATAATTTACATTTATTTTGTAAAACTTCAAACATTGCAATATTACCATTTTTATATCCAATAAAAATAAAATCTCCATCACTTGAAAGATCAAAACATTTAACTTCTTTTCTTAAATTAGAAACAAATGGACAAGGTAATGTTCTTATTTCTTTATTGTCTGAAATTGAATAGTATTTTACTTGACCAAAAATATCTCCTATAATAATATAATCATCTTTTACTGTTATTGCTGTAATTTCAAAATTTTTTGTTTTTGAAAAAATTGTTTGTGAAATTTCTTCTTTTTTATCTATTTCTAATAATCCTATTTTAATTTTGGAATTTTGTTTATATTTTTTTAATAAAAAATTATTTTTGTTTTCATTTGTTTTTTGAAAAGATTCTATTTCTATATAATTCACTAATTGAACTGGATTTTTTATATTTGGTGGAAATAATAATTTTTTTGATTCTTTTAATGAATTCTCTTTTTTTTCAGTTTTTTTATTATCTATTAAATCTTCTTTTAAAAAAGAAAAATCTATATTTTTATCTTTTATCATTTGTAAATTATCAATTATTTCTTTAGTTAACATAATTTTAGGATTATCTGAAATTTCTTCTAAAATTTGATCTAATGTATATTCTTGGTCATTTTCTATTTTAGGGATTTCTAATACATCTTCTAAAACTTTATTTATTAATTCTTCTGTGTATATTGATTCCATTTTTTTTCACAATAATTTTTATATCTAAATTTAAATATATATTGTGTACAAAAATTCCAAACAATAATAGAAGAAAGTAAATTTGAATTGATGAAAAATAATTGATTTTTTCAAAATGAAAAGTGATAAAAGTTAATAAATAAGGCATTCTTCTTTTTTGAATGAACTTTATTCAATAATATGAATTTATCAATTCTTTAAAATAGAGAAGTTTTAAGTAATTTAGTAAATAGAGTAAAACAAATGAAAAAACATCAATAACAAAAACAATAAAATAAAAATTTAAAAGAAAAAACTCAAATTAATTGGGTCAAATTAAGAAAGGATTAATACAATAATAATGAAATTATGATAATTTAAGAACAAATGCTTATTTTCCACAAATTAATTAATAAAAGATATAAAAAAATAGAAGTATAACTAAATTCTATGGTAAAAATAATTTTCATATCTTGAAGAAAGTTTAGGTTAAATTTTTTTGAGTTTTTAATTTTTTATATAGATTAAATCTTTAAAATTAAAATTTTATTATATAATTATATGTATTAAATATCTTTTGATGAACTTTCAGGAATATTATTATTATTTGAATCAATATTTTGTTCTTCCCCTGCAATTTTATCCAATGCTAAAGTTTTACCATCTTCAATTTGTTCTTCAGATAATAAAGAAACAATATCTGAAAAAGTTATAACTTTTGTATTAAAAGGATCAATTTTTTCTAATAAATCTTCTATTTTTTTGTCCACATTTTCAGAACTATATAAATTAAATTGTTTAATTAATAAAGCAAATTCTTCTTCATTTAAAATCCCATCATTATCTTGATCAATCTCATGAAAAGTTTTAATAAAATTAGATAAATATTTTTCTCTTAATCTAATTTGAATATCTAATAATATATTTAAAAAATCATCATATAAAATATTTAACGTATTTTCTTTTTTTTTTTGAATTTTTAATTCACCTCTAGTAACTTTTTTAATAGTATTTTCATTTTCTAATTTATGAATTCCTCTTAAATTTTCTTGTTTATATTTATTTTCACTTTCATTTTTCATAATAATGAAATTATGAATTTTATTAACAACTTCTTCACTGTCATTACTAAATAAATAAGAAATTAAGCTTTTCCATTCATTTTCATTAATAAAAGAATTTTTAATTTTATTAACCATATCTTCAATAACTTTTTCATTTTTATAAGGAAATTTATTTTGATAACAATAAACTAATAATTCAGAAATTGTACTTTTTAATTTTAAATAAACTAAATGTGATTCTTCTTCTAACTCATTTCTTAAAATTTTAGCAAATAAACAAACTTCACTTACACTTCTTGCATATTGTTTAATTCCATTTATTATAGAAGTTGCCCAATCAATAGTTAAATTTTTTAAACCATATTTATTATTTAAATAAGTATACATATGTTGTTCTAAAGTTTCCTTTGTTAATTTATTATCATAACATTTTTTATCGTATGCTATTTTTGAAGAATAAATTTCATTTATCACTTGAATTAATTGTTTCTTTGATAAATTATGTGGAGTAATTGGAGATGGTTTTAAATAATCATATGATTTTAATTTTGGAGTTGGTATTATTTTTTTTTTTGTTGAATTTGATTTTTTTTCTAATTGAGAATTAAAAATTGGTTCAAAATCTTTTTCTTTTATTAATCTGTTATTATTATTATCATTATTAAGATTATTATCTTTTTGATTATTTGAATTTATATTATTATTATTATTTAAATTTTTATCTTTTTTGTTTAGGAATTTATTTAAATTTGGTTTTTTTTCGTTATTTTGAGAAAAGTTTTCTTTATTTCTTTCATTTAAATTTATATTATTTTCAAACTTTTCATTTAACTCATTTACTTTTTCTTTCAATTTTATATTATTTTCATATAATATTTTATTCATTCTTTCTTTTTCATCATTTTTCTCTTTTAAATCATTTATTTCTTTTTCTAAGTTTGAAAATTCATTTATAATATTTTCATTTTGTTCTTTAATCTTAGGATTTAAATTAAAGATAATTTTAGATAAATCATTATGTATTTGAAAATTCTTTTCTTGTATAATTTTCAAAGATTTAATTAATTTATTCATATCTTCTTTATTAATATCATTATTTAAAGAAATAAATTTAATAATTTCTTCATTAAAAAAATTATAAACTAATGATTTAGTTTTTAAAATATTTGTTGCATATAAAAAGTTAGGAATATCAACATTTGAATTGATTTTATCAATTTCTTTTTGTAAAATATTTTGAAATTGATTTTTAATATCAGAATTAAAATTTGTAATAAATTGTATATCTTTTAATATTTGGTTATAAATTTCAACATCTTTATTTAATGAAACTCCTTCAACTTCTTCATCATTAATATCAATTTCTTTAAAATTTACAATTTCTTCTTCTCTAGTTGCTTTTCCATTTAAAATTTCAATATTTGGTATTGAAGATAATACTGCATAAACATCTTCTTTATTTGTTAAATCCATATTTAAAATTTTTAAATTTTCCAATTTTTTAAGTATTTCTATTAATTGTTTAATCTCTTTTATAGGATTATTTGATATATCAAGTGAAACTAAATTATAAAATTTTAAAATTTCATTTGGAATTTCTATTAAATTATTATCTCTTAAATCAAGCTATTTTTTATTTTAAAATTATTTATATAATTTCTATTTACTTTTAAAACTTCTTCAAATTGATCAAAATTATTTATTATTTCATTTATTTGATCAATTCCTTTTTCTCTTAAATTTAATACTCCTTCTTCTTCTTCTATTTCTTCTCCTTCCATATATAATTTAATTTATTTTTAATTTAAAAAATTTAAAACTTATTCAAAAAAAATAAATTATAATAATTGTTAATATTTTTTGTTTAATAATAGATATTAGTTTTCTTTTATGATAAGAACTAATATTTTTATTGCAAACTACTTAGAATTATTGCCTAGTTTTTTAAAAGTTGATTTTCTTCAACAGAGAGATTTTTTATTTACATATAACATTTTGGGAGAAATGAACATAAAATTAAACTTTATCTCTTAAATTTTTATGAAATAAACTTTTTATTTTTTATCAGAATTTATTTAATTAACTTAATATATGATAATTCAAATATTTTCTTTATTTTAATTGGTGCTTTTTAACAAGAAATTATTTACATTATTGAAATTATATTTAAAAGAATCCTAAAATATCTCTGAATAAGGGGAATTTATATAATCTTTTAATATTCTTTCTTTATTGTTTTTAATAATATTTTAATTATTATTTTCCTTTTTTCCAAAAATTATTCTTCTTATGATTCATTTTTAATAATAACTTATTTACTAAAGAGTTATACTTATAAAAGGAAAAGTTTCATAACATTAAAAACCATAATATTTCAAATTGGATTCAATTAATTTGATTGATTTTGAGTAAAATCATTTATTTTAAATGTTAATTTTATTATTTATTGTTTTTATAAATATGTAATATTAAAAATATTATTAATCAAAATGATATATTTTTTTAAAACAAAAAAAAATTCAAAAAAAAGAAATGTATCAGGATATGAAGAAACTAAAAAATTTTTTTAATTTCTGAAGAACAAAAAATAAAAGAAAAAAAGATTTTTGTTTTATAATTTTATTCTTTTTTTCATTTAAATATTTATTAAAAAATAATATTATTTTTGAATTAATAAAAAATGACTCAAATTGATGTTTTATATAAAGGAAGTGAATTTCAATTTAAAATTGAAGAATCTGATTTAAATAATTTCAATAAATTCATTAATAATTTAAGAGAAAAAATTAATGAAACAGATGAAAATTCTCAAATTAAAATAATGACTTTTAATACAAAAGGATCATATTTATATTTAAATGAAGATAATTTTTTTGAAATTTTAAAAGACTTTAGAGATTCTATTTTAAAAGTTGTTATTAACATTCAAAAACAAGAAGAAAAAAAACAAGATGTTGAAATAAAAAAAAATGATGAATTAGATGATGTATTAGTAAGTTATAAAAAGAAAAATGAAGAAATTGATAATGATTTTTTTGATGATTACGAAGAAGAAAAAAAAGAAAATATAAAAGAAGAAAATAAAAAAAATTTAGAAGAAGAAAAAGTTAATTTGGAAGAAGATAAAATAAAGATAAAAGAAGAAAAAAAAGAAAATATAAAAGAAGAAAAAAAAGAAAATTTAAAAGAAGAAAAAGAAGAAGAAGAAATTATAAATGATAATAATAACCTAAAAATAAATGAAGAAGAAGATAATCAATTAAAAATAAATATAGAAAGAATAAAAAATGAAAATTTAAATATTCCAGAAAATGTAATTGAAAATGAAAAGAATGATTTAAATAGAGAACATCCATCAATGAGTTTAATGTTTCCAAAATTTTCTCCTTATGAACAAAATATTGAAGAAAAAAATAATATTAAACCATTATTTCCAGAAAAGAATGATATATTAAATTATCAAGATGAAAATGGTTTAGAAACAAAATTAGATTCTGATTCAAATGATAATAATTTAATAATGCCTGAAGAACATAAAAAAATAAAAATATATTCTTCTGAATTTTCAGATGAAGTTTGTTCTATATGTAATAATCAACTTGAAGGAATAAAATATATTTGTTGTATTTGTGATAAATGTATTTTATGTGATATTTGTGAAGAAAAACATCATCATCCTGTTTTTAAATATAAAAATAAATTTTTATCTACAATAAGCGAAACTTATCGGTTTATTGAAAAAATGAATAATTTTGAAGAAGGAGTTAATCCTATTAAATTTATTGGAGGATTATTTGAGAAAGATGCTTCAATTTCTATTGAACCTGATACTGATTATGATATTTCTATTAGACCTTATAAAAAAATTAGAATTCCTATTAAAATAAAAAATAATTGTTCTAAAGATTCTATTCATTCAAAAAATTTTATTATTATCATTAGAAATTTCACTCAGGTTAATATTTATTATAATAATAATATAGATTTTACTATAAAACCTAAAGAAACTTACACTATGTATTTTACTTGTGAAAGTAATGGAAAATTATGTAAAGAAAATATTACTTTTGAATTTATTTCTCAAAAAATTAAATTCAAAGATGATGAAAAAACTAAATTTAATATGACTATTAGTGTTAATGAAGATGAAGAAGAAGAAGAATTAAACAAAGAATTTAAAAATTATGATGGTATATGTTTATTAAGTAAAAAGCATAAACAACAAATTTTAAATATTATGAATATGAAAAAAACTCAAAAGAGTCCTTTAGAAATTTATTATATTTTAAAAAATAATAATTGGGATATTTCTATTTGCGGTGATTTATTTGATTAGATTTTTCAATTTATTTAGTTAAAGAGTTAATATTATAATTAGAAAAAAAATTTTAAATATGCTTATGAAATAAATAAGTATTTATAAAAAAATAAAAAAAATGAAACCTAAAAAAATAATATTTCATTTTATAAAATATATATATTTATTTTGGTTTATCATATGTATTTAAATAATTCTGTTTATCTTTTAATTGATTAAATCTAATTTGATCTTCAGGAGTTAATTCAATTTTATTTATAGCTCTTAAAATATTTGGTATAGAATTCTTTTTTTTTTCTTCATATTTTTTTTCATCTTGTTTTTTTTTTTTCTTCATAACTTATACCAGTATCAATTTCAACTTCAATTTTTTTACTTTTTTTTCTTAGTAAATCTTCATTAAAATCAGCATTTATGTCAGGAAAATTTCCAGCTTGAAATTTTTTTAAAAGATAAGAAGAAGCCATTATTTTTTTATTAATCTTTTATATAATTAATTTTAATCCAAAAAATTTATAATTCAATAAAATAAAAAATATATATATTAATTGATACAATATAATTATTTAATTTTATTTACATTTAAATTTGCACTTAAATTAATGTAAGCATCTTTTATTTGAATAACATCTTCAAGACTATTTACTGGCATAATATAATTTTTTCTTTTTGTTTTTCTTAAAGTAGTTAAAGAGTAACTATCTTTAAATTTCTTTTTCTTAAAACCTTTCATATCTTCTTTCATAATTTCTAAAAAATTTGTATTTCTTTCAGTAATAGAATTTTTTAAATAATAACTATTAATAATAAAACTTTCACTTTTTCTCAATATACTATTAATATTATTCACACTATTTTGATTATTACAATTTTCTAAATCAATTAATTCTTTTTTATTTTCAGAAAATTTTCTATAAGAAATTTTTTCTGAAGAAAAATTTGATTGTTTTTTAGTATAAATTGGTTCTGATAAAATATTTAAATCACTTTTTGCTTTTGAAAGTCTTTTATTTAAAATTGAATTATTATTTTCATATTCATTTGTGATTTGATTTGATAAATTTATAGATAAAATTTTATTATGACTATTTTTCCATTTTTCTCTTTTTTTTTCATTTTCATTTTTTCCTATTTGATAATATTTCATTAATTTTTCTTGATTTAAAATATTTTTCTTTTCTTTTAATTCTTTTTTTTCTATTTTTAATTTTTGTAATTGTTTCTCACTTTGTTCTTTGTAAATTTTCAAAATATTATTTTTATATTTACTCTTTTCTCTTATTTGATTAATGAAATTATTTATTTTTTCAGTAGTTTCATTTAAAGGATTATTATTTTTTCCAAAATCAGAATTCATAGAATCAATATAACTTATTGTAGAACTATCACTTCCTATTTTTTTTCCTCCTCTTAAAATAAAAGATTGAATATTTCTTCTTGGAATATCAGAAGAATTTTTACTTAATTTTTTCATACTATTATCTTTTTCATTAATATTTGTATATTTTCTTTTATTTAAAACAGATTTGTTTTTTTCAGTATCATTATTATTTAAAGAATTTACTATTTTTTTGGTTAAATTATTTGCATTTTTCCCTCTTTTAAATATATTTCTTATATTTGATTCTTCTATATCTTGATTTTTTTCATTTTCATTTTGATTTGTTTTCATATTTATATTTGTGTTTGTTCTTGTCATTTCCGTGTTTCTTTCTTCGTTATGTAAATCACCTTTTGATTTTATTATATTTCTTTTATTATTTGAATTATTTTTATTTAATGATTTTTTATTTTGATTATTTGTTCTCGATTTATCTCCTAATATTTCTTTTATTTGTTCAAAGTTATTATAATTAAATGAAAAATCAAATGACTTTGATTTTTTTAAAAATTGTTTTTTTTCTGAATCACTTAATTCAAAATCTTTATTTGGTTTAGAAATATTTTCAAAAGAATTTGATTTTTTAAATATTTTATTCATTTCATTCCCAAAAAATAATTTCTTCCCTGATGATAATAAATCTCTTATTAATTCATTTTTATTGTTTATATTTTCAATAACTCTATTAAGTAAATTAGATTTATTATTCTTAACATAATTATCATTATTTTTCTTATTAGTATTAACAATATTTTTTCCATTCATTCCATTTTTTGAAGTTTTATTATTATTTTTTTTTGAACTTGCATTTAATTCGTTAGAATTTTTTTTATAGGAATTAATCTTTTTATTACTATTTTTAATTAGACTAAATAATCCTTTTTTATGAGAAAAAGAATTTCCTAAATTATCTGTTTCATCTTCTTCATCAACTTCTTTAATTTCATTTATGTTTTTTTCTTTTTTTGTTGATTCTTCATTAACTAATCCATTACATTTTATTATTTCATCATTACTTTTATATCCATTTGAATTTCTTCTTTCTCCTTTTTTTATAGGTGATGATATTGTATTTTTATTTTGATTACTTTTTCTAAATAAATTATTTTTCTCTTTGTTTTCTGATTTTAATATTTTTTTTTCAGAATTATTTTTTATATTTTCCTTATCATTGTCTGTTAATTTTTTTATTTTTTGATTCTTTTTTTTACCTTTTTCCCCAGAAAGTAAATTATCTATATTATTTTTTTTTCTTTCTTTTTCTTCTTTATTTTTTTTTTCATTTCCAATATCATTATTTTCTGAGTCTTCATCTTTATTATTTTTTATTCTATTAAAAGTAATAAAATAATTTTCATATCCATTTTCATGATTTTTTTCAGAATTTTTACCTTTATTATTTTCATTTCTATATTCTGGTGAATTTAATAAACCATTATTATTATTTTTTAACAAAGATTTTTTCAAAGGAGAATTAGGAATTTTTTTGTTTGGACTATTTCCAACAGTCATATTTTTTTCAGAATGAGAAATAATAATAGAATTCCTTAAACTACTTATATTACTGTTACTTTTATCAATTTCTTCAGGATTTATTTTCAAACCATCTTTATAAAAATTTGAATAACTTCCATCTTTATTATGACTTAAACCAATATCTGGAGATACATATTTTAATTTTTCTCTAAATATATCTGAATAAGATGATTTCTTTATTCCTTTTATTAAATTTCTTCCTAATTCTGATGTTTTATTTGCACTATTAACTGTTTTTCTTTTAGTTTTTTTTGAATGTGTTTTTTTTGAAGAATTCATTTTTTTTAAAAAATTAATTTATATATTATATTATTAATCATTTTTTTTTTTTTTATAACTTAAAAAAAAAACTACAAATATTTATTTTAATTTTACAACAAAAAAAAATGAATAAGATGTTTTTTTTTTTTTTTTTACATAAAAAAAATATGAACTTTTTTTTTTTCTTGTA
>JAEEGL012856268.1_pt1 | contig 11321 bp, 9 predicted proteins | sample 9134231 | NCBI WGS metagenome assembly JAEEGL01 (sample SAMN16246548, study PRJNA631951) | gut metagenome | biome: gut microbiome; feature: rumen; material: fiber-attached | host: Bos | place: Iran: Karaj | collected 2018-10
CCTCTATCCGTCGCCTATAGCGGCCGGTTCAGGGGAATGTGCGGGATTGCAGGGTGCTACGATGCGTCCGGACGATATACCGTCCATTACGAACCTCTCGGTGACGTTCTCTTTCTCGGCTATCGCCTTAATCATAGGCGTGACCACGCCGTTGCTGGCATCCTGCATTATCGTCGGCATCGATGCATATAGTGCGGTTCATTTGTAAAAGGTATCGGTCTTGCACGCGCGTGCGCGTGTGTGCGCGTACGTATTTATATTGCGAAGGCATAGGCCACGCAATAACACAGGCCAGGTGAAAGAATGGATGGGAACACGAACAGGTCAGGCTATGGAGCGGACAGTATCGTCGTCCTTGAGGGTCTTGAGGCGGTAAGGAAGAGACCGGGAATGTATATCGGAAGCACCGATATCAGGGGTCTCCACCATCTTGTCTACGAGGTCGTCGACAACAGTATCGATGAAGCGATGGCAGGATACGCCGATCAGATCTACGTTTGGATCAACGAGGACGGATCATGTACCGTACAGGATGACGGACGCGGTATCCCCACAGGGATGCACGAGAAAGGTAAGTCGGCATTGGAGTTGGCACTCACGGAACTTCATGCAGGCGGTAAGTTCAACAAGAACAGCTACAAGGTGTCCGGAGGTCTCCACGGAGTGGGTGTGTCCGTCGTCAACGGATTGTCCACCAAGCTGGAGGCTATAGTCGACAGGGAAGGCAAGAGGTTCCGCCAGTCCTACAAGAGGGGAGTCCCCGACGGACCGGTGGAGATCATCGGCGATTCCGACAGGACAGGAACTACGATCACGTTCTACCCCGATCCCGAGATATTCGAGACCGTAACATTCGATTACAACATCCTTCAGAACAGGTTCCGCAACCAGGCGTTCCTGAACAAGGAGGTCACGATACACTTCGAGGACAAGAGGTCCGGTAACAAGGAGACATTCCATTATGACGGAGGTGTCTCGGAGTTCGTCACGTTCCTGAACAAGACCAGGACACCTATCCATCCCAATCCAATATACCTTCACGGTAAGTACGACTACAAGGATGCATCAGGGGACAACCAGATCGATATCGATATCGCTATGCAGTGGACTGGAGATTATTCCGAGAGCATAGTGTCGTTCGTCAACACCATAAGCACTCCCGAGGGAGGAACGCACCTATCCGGATTCAAGACCGCGCTGACCAAGTGTTTCAACGATTTCGCCAAGGATAAGCCGGTCGCCAAGGGCATATCGTTCGAGGGATCGGACATCCGCGAGGGACTGACCGCCGTTGTCAGTATCAAGATCCCGGAGCCGCAGTTCGAGGGGCAGACCAAGTCGAAGTTGGGTAACAGCATCGCACAGACGGCCGTCACCAGTTTCATGACCAAGAACCTGTCCGAATTCCTTCTGGAGAACCCGAAGATCGGGGAGATCATAGTGAGGAGGTCGGTGGATGCGGCCATCGCCAGAGAGGCCGCCAGGAAGGCCAAGGAGACCGCAAGGAGGAAGAGCGTGTTCGACTCCAACTCACTGCCCGGGAAACTGGCGGACTGTACCGAGAAGGACCCCACGAAGTGCGAACTGTACATCGTGGAGGGAGACTCGGCAGGAGGTTCCGCCAAACAGGGCAGGGACAGGATGTTCCAAGCCATCCTTCCGATACGCGGTAAGATCCTGAATGTGGAGAAGGTCAGGCCTGACAGGATCCTGGAGTCCGAGGAGATCAAGAACCTCGCCACCGCTATCGGCGGAGGTGTCGGTAACGACTTCGATGTCTCGAAGGTGAGGTACGGAAGGATCATAATCATGACCGATGCGGATGTGGACGGTGCCCATATCGCCACACTGCTGCTTACGCTGTTCTACAGGCAGATGAGGCCTCTCATAGAGGCGGGACATGTGTTCCTGGCGATGCCCCCGCTGTACAGGATCGCCAAGGGTAAGAAGGAGATCTACGCCTACAACGACAACGAGCTCAATGCGGCCGTCGAACAGTTGGGGCAGGGATGCAACATCAGCAGGTACAAGGGTCTGGGAGAGATGAATCCCCACCAGCTGTGGGAGACCACCATGGACCCGGAGAGGAGGCTGATGAAGAAGATCGAGATAACGGATGCACAGCTGGCGGACCAGTTGTTCTCCGTCCTCATGGGCGACGCAGTGGAGCCCAGGAGGGAATACATAGTGGAGCACTCCCACGAGGTAGTGAACCTGGATGTGTGATAACATGGCAGAGGAATACGAGAACGATACACCTGTCAGGGACAACCTGATAATGCAGCCCATCGAGAGCGAGATGTCACGTTCGTACATCGATTACTCCATGAGTGTCATAGTGGGCCGTGCACTCCCCGATGTGAGGGATGGACTGAAGCCGGTCCACAGAAGGATCCTCTACGCCATGAACGACCTCGGTGTGCCTTACAACAGGCCGCACAAGAAGTCCGCAAGGATCGTCGGAGAAGTGTTGGGTAAGTACCACCCGCACGGAGACAGTGCCGCATACGATGCGATGGTGAGGCTGGCGCAGCCCTTCTCACTCAGATATCCGCTGGTGGACGGTCAGGGTAACTTCGGTTCGGTAGACGGTGACCCGGCCGCAGCCATGCGTTACACAGAGGCACGTCTCACCAAACTGTCAGCCGATCTGCTGGCCGATCTCGACAAAGAGACGGTGGACATGATGGACAACTTCGACGGAACCCTGAAGGAGCCCGTCGTACTCCCGTCCAAGTTCCCCAACCTGCTGGTCAACGGTTCATCGGGTATCGCTGTGGGTATGGCCACCAACATGCCTCCCCACAACCTTTCGGAGGTAGTGGATGCGATCAACTACACCATCGACAACCCGGGTGCGGAGACCGTCGACCTGATGCAGTTCGTGAAGGGTCCCGATTTCCCCACCGGAGGTACAATCTACGGCCTCGGCGGGATAATGTCCGCGTACAACACCGGTCGCGGAAAAATAAGGGTCAGATCGAAGACCCACTACGAGGAGAAGTCCAACGGTAAAGTGATGATCATAGTCGATGAGATACCCTATCAGGTCAACAAGGAGAGGCTGATCGGTCAGATCGCGGATTGTGTGAAGAACAAGGAGATCGAAGGGATCACCAACGTCAACGATGAATCGGACAAGGACGGTATGCGTATCGTCATCGAGGTGCACAAGGATGCCATCGAATCCGTGGTGCTGGAGAACCTGTTCAAACACACGCAGATGGAGATAACATTCGGTGTCATCAATCTGGCATTGGTGAACAACAAACCCGTGCTGCTCACACTTAAGGACCTCATCGTCCAGTACATCAACCACAGGAAGGATGTCGTCAAGCGCAGGACGCAGTTCGATCTGAATGTAGCTAAGAAGAGGTATCACATCCTGGAAGGATTGATGGCGGCCATCAACAGGATGGACGAGACCATAGAGTTGATCCGTGCATCCAAGAACGCCGAGGAGGCATCGATCGGACTGCAGGAGCTCCTGTCGATAGATGAGGAACAGGCGAAGGCCATCCTCGATCTCAGGCTGCAGAAACTCACAGGTCTGGAGATAGACGCCGTCAAAGGCGAGTACGATGACCTGAAGAGACTTATGATCGATCTGCAGGACATCCTGGACCACGAGGCGAGGGTCCTAAACATCATCAAGGACGAACTCACCGAGATGAAGGAGAGCTACGGCGACGAGCGCCGTACCGAGATTGATCCCAATGCCATCGACAGTGATGAGGAGGATCTCATCCCCAGGGAGGATGTAGTGATCACCATCACCAAGGACAATTACATCAAGCGCATCCCGCTGAGGACTTACAAGCAGCAGGGACGCGGAGGCGTAGGCCTTATCGGAATGCAGACGAAGGAGGAGGACGACGTGGCCAACATGTTCGTCACCTGCTCGCACAACTACATCATGTTCGTTACGGACACCGGGCGCATGCATTGGCTGAAGGGATACAGGATCCCCGAGGGCAGCAGACAGTCAAAGGGCAAGCCGATCGTGAACATCCTCTCTGACCTGCAGGATGATGAGAAGGTCGTCAACATCCTGAGCGTGGACGAGTTCACTGACGATAAAGCGATAGTGTTCTGCACCAGGAACGGTCTGGTCAAGAAGACCAACCTGGGCGCCTACGGCAATGTCAGGAGCAAAGGTATCAAAGCGATCAAGCTGGATGAGGGCGATGAACTGATCGATACTGGAATAGCAGACGAGGGATGCGAACTGGTCATAGCGACAAAGGACGGTCAGGCCGCGAGGTTCGACAGTTCCGAGGTACGTTCGACCGGAAGGGATACCATGGGTGTCAAGGGAATAACCCTCTCCGATGGCGATGTGGTGGTCGGAATGACCGTCGTCGGTCCTGATGATATGATATTATCCGTATCCGAGAACGGATTCGGTAAGATATCCGTCGTCAACGAGTACCGTAAGACCCACCGCGGAAGCAAAGGTGTCATCACCATCAAGACCACCGACAGGAACGGATGTGTCGTCGCCGTCAAGAAGGTCACCCCGACGGACGATCTGTTGATCACCAGCAAACAGGGCAAGATGATCCGTATCCCGGTCAGTGAGATACGTGTGACCGGACGTAACGCCGCAGGCGTGAAGATCATGGACATGCGTAACGGTGACAAGATCACCGCGCTCCAGCCGATCCCGATCGTCGATGAGGTAGAGGATGGACAGGAGTGATGTCGGTAAGGTACTGTACGCATCCGGCATAGCCTTATGCGTATGGCTGACCTATGAGATCAATACCGCCGGAGGTAACATAGGGGACTCGGTCCCCTACATCTACCTCATGACCGTTGTCGTTGCATCGATGGTCACGCTCCTGATCGTATCCATCATCCACAAGCGGATGCTGGATGCGTCCAGGGCCCCGATGGTCCTCACGGTGATGTCAGGGCCGAAAAAGGAAAAGATGAGGTCCAGAGGCATCATCGGTAAGATGCCGCCTACGCATTGATCATCCGCCGGTGAACACCGATATGATGGATATGCCCAGGGATATCCCGGCCAGGACCAACCCTGTGACGAGACGGTTGGTGCCCAGGTAACGTGCCATTTTGTATCCCAGAAGGAACAGCAGAGCGGATGAGATGTAACACGAGATCTCCAATGCTTTCATGTAGTCGTCGAAGAAGAGGAGCGGAAGGAGTATCGGGATCACCGGGATGGATCCGAAGAACGCACATCCGACGGAGTTGAGGAACATGGCCATACGGTCCTCATTATACTCCTCTTCGGACTGGACCTTCTTATCCAGCATATAGTCGCATATCGCTCTCTTATCCTCATCCGTGATCACGTCCATCGGTGTACCCGCGAAGTCGTCCATGAGCATGTTGATCCTGGTCTCACGGTCGAGTTTGTATTCGTTGGCTATCAGTTTGGTCTGACGCCTTGAATCCAATACCCAGATGTAGTAGAATATGATCCCGTCGATGATCCCCCATGTGACGCACATCCCTATGACGGCCAAGGAGAACGATGCCGCATCCTTGAATTCCAGAACACCGAACCTCACTCCGTAAACGAATATGAGCGCCATGATGAAACCGTAGAGTATCTCCTGCAGTGCGGTCCCCGGGCCTGTGAAGGACGTCATTTTCTGGAATAACTCTCCCGACACGCAACGTGGATGATGTTAGTGATTAATGAATAATGTGACGGCACGGTCCATCAGACATCTCACCACATCCTTGTCCGCTTCCGCCCAATCGAACCGCCAAAGGTCATCGATCTCCGACCACGATGCATTCCTGTGTTCCTTCAGAGTGAATTCCACACCGTCCGTGAATATCAGGAACGTATGAAGCCTGATGGTGAAATCAGGATATTCGTGTTCTGTTTCACAGAGGAACTCTATCTTGTTTTTGGATATGTCCAGATTCAGTTCCTCTTTCAGTTCCCTGATGAGGGCCTGTTCCGGACTCTCTCCCTTTTCGATCTTCCCTCCCGGGAATTCATATTTGTATGACATATACGGGTACTTTGCTTCGCCTTTTTGGAATGCAAGTACCTTCGTCCCGGAAATGAAAACCCCAGCAGAGACATCCAGCATACCCATGAATATGATGAATGTCGTTTATACGTTGTCCGGTGAAATCGTTTTTTACTATGGTACATCATGTCTCATCTGAGTATGAGTCGTGATGAGGGAGACAGGAGGTTGAAGGCCGTATCGCTGTTCTGTGGGTGCGGCGGATTGGACCTTGGTGCGGAAGGCGGATTCGATTATCTGGGCGATCATTATGGTGATAACGGGATTGATGTCATCTATGCCAATGAGATCAACAAGAAGGCGGCCAGATTGTACGAGGCCAATTTCGGTAGGGTTCCCGATTGCCGCGATATATGCACCGTCGATTCCAAGGACATCCCTGATGTGGACATCGTGATGGGCGGATTCCCGTGCCAATCCTTCTCAGTTGCAGCGGAAGGGACGAAAAGACTGGGCATCAAGGATGAACGTGGGAGATTGTTCTTCGAGATGTGCCGTATCATCAGGGAGAAGCAGCCTAAGTGCTTCGTGGCAGAGAATGTCAAAGGTCTCCTGACAGCGAATGACGGTGAGGCTTATCCGTTGATAATGTCGGAATTCAGAGAATGCGGATATCGTGTGGTATCATCATTGATGAACGCTTCCGAATACGGTGTCCCACAGAAACGCGAGAGGGTCATAATGGTAGGGACCCGTAACGATCTCCCCGTCGATTTCGATTTCTCATCCATATTCGTGAACAAGGATGTCATTCCGCTTTCAGCAGTTCTCGAGGATGATGTTCCTTTGAAATATCATTACAGTAAGGAATCCATAGACAAGGTCAAGAGAAGTGGGAAGAGAAAGTTCCGTGTTCAGGATCCTGATGGACCGTGTATCACAATAGGTTCGCATATATGGAAGACATCACTGAACAGCTCCGACCCTGTGTTACGTACGAAGGAAGGATACAGACGTTTCACTCCGAGGGAGGTGGCAAGGATTCAGTCGTTCCCTGATTCGTATGTTCTGTGCGGAAGGAAGGAATACCAGTACCATGCACTCGGCAATGCTGTCCCTCCGGTTATGGCATGGCATGTCTTCAATCGTATCGGTGAGATCCTTAGTGGATGAAATCGGGTATCTGAATGCTCAATCATCATGATTTTTTTCATTACGTAATGCTTTAGTATTTTGGCTGTGATGGAGTAATTGCCTAACTTACATAAATTCGCATAGAATTTCGGTAACTTTCGTCACACGACGGAGGGATAGGATCCGCGTACCACGGCAATACCGAGGGAAGGCTGGTAGTATAACTACACCGACCTGGTTGTCGCATGGCAACGGTAGTGTAGGCGTGCATTAACGTGCACGAATACTAACGTAGTCGCGCGGAAGTGCGTCAGAACACGGCGTTAGCGGTCGCATGACCGTCATAGGGTTCGACTCCCTGCTGGCGACACATACGTCTCGCGTGAAGCGCGTTGTACCGCAAGGTGCACACACGACACGGGGACAGCACCTGGCGTGAAAAGCACACCAAACATGTGCAAACACGCAGGCAGGTCAGCGTGATGGCGCGTCTAATAGCGCGCATACACGAGACCGGCGACCAGCGTGCAAGCCGGTTTAACCGGATACACGAGGTCGTGTCGAGGCGGGAAACATCCCGGCAACGGGATAGATGCCCGATCGACGAAATACCCCGGTGGGCACCTGAATAAGGTGAGCGGTTCGACTCCGCTGTCCTTTCGTCAATTATTATATGGTTATTGCATCACAGGTATCATCATGACGTTGGATTGGACCCTCGATGACAATGGAGTTCTCACCATCACAGGCAACGGTCCGATCAACGATCACCATGTGGATTACGCCTGCAGGGTGGACACGCCGTGGAATGAGCAGAGGATCAGAAAGGCCATCATATCGGAAGGTGTGACAAGGATAGGTGAGAATACATTCTACGGGTGTTGTTTCATGGAATCCGTGGATATACCCTCCACCGTTTCATCCATAGGTAAAGGTGCCTTCCACAAATGCAATTCACTGAGGACCATATCCGTGGCAAAGGACAATAAGAAGTTCCGTTCCGTCTCCGGTGTGCTTTATGATTACAAGATGAGGTCCCTGATAAGATACCCGGGGGGAAAGACTAGCAAGGAGTTCCATGTTCCGAAGGCGGTCAGGGAGATCTCCGATGATGCATTCAGCCGCAGCATGAACATCAGGAACGTGATGATGTACCCTGGAGTAATCAGGATAGGCAAAGGGGCGTTCAGTCATTGCTATTCATTGACGAGGGCGTATATTCCGGACACTGTCTGCCGCATAGGCGGACACGCTTTTCACGATTGCAGATCCCTCGTTTCTTTCATTTTCCCCGACAGGATTCAAGAGATAGCGGAATCCACATTCGATGGATGCGAGAAGCTGTCATCGGTCAAATTACCATCCGAACTCACCAGGATAGGTGATTCCGCATTCCTCGGTTGCAAATCCCTTGCATCGATCGATATTCCCGGAACGGTAACGTCCATAGGTGATTCCGCATTCCGCCGCTGTTCATCATTGGTGATTATCAAGATCAGGAACGGTCTGAGGACGATAGGCGGTTTCGCTTTCGAGAGATGTTCGTCCCTCAGGGCCATAAGTCTGCCTAAGAGTGTATCGTTCGTCGGAACGTGGGTGTTCGGAGGATGTCAATCACTGAAAAGGGTCAATCTGTCCAGATCGATGAGCGATATGCCCAACGGGATGTTCTACGGCTGTTCGTCCATCTCAGAGATGGAGGTCCCCGAGGATGTGGTGAGTATAGGCAAGTCCGTTTTCCGCGGATGTTCATCACTTGTCTCTGTGAAAATACAGGAAGGTCTCGGTGCGATCGGGGATGATGCGTTCTTCGATTGCCGTTCATTGAAAGATGTAGGATTACCGGAGAGTTTGGAATCGTTAGGGAAGGGAGCATTCACCCGTTGTAAGTCACTGCATGACATCAGGATACCATCCAAGGTAAGGGTGCTGAGAAGGAATACGTTCCGTGATTGCAGATCCATGAGAACGGTCCGTATCCACAAAGATATCGTATCCATCGAAGACGGAGCGTTCGATGGATGTGACGGATTGGAATCGATCAACATCCAGGATGGGAATCCTAACTATACATCTGTAGACGGGGTACTTTATGACAAGGACATGAGAACGCTCATCCGTTTTCCTCCGGGAAAGGATGTGAGCGCATACCACATCCCAGAAGGTGTATCGTCGATATCCAAAGGTGCATTCAAGGGTTGCAGATTGACACATGTATCGATGCCGGATACCGTCGATTCCATCGGTTATTCTGCATTCATGAACAGTCGTAATCTGAGGACCGTTGATCTCCCGGGACATCTCAGGAAAATTGCGGAAAGGTTGTTCATGTGCTGTTCATCCCTCATCTCAGTGAAGGTACCGGAATCCGTGACAGATATCGGAAAGGAGGCTTTCAGGGATTGTACGTCACTGAAGACCGTCACATTACCGCAAGGATTGTCCGTGATCGAGGATGGGACTTTCGACGGTTGTTCCTCATTGGCAGACACGATCCTCCCGAAAGATATCAGTTCCATAGGGAGATGTGCATTCCGTCGTTGTTCATCGCTGAGGTCATTACATCTCGATGACGGCATCAACAGTATCGGTGACCGTGCCTTCGAAGGATGTACAAAACTTGAGAATGTGGACATGCCTGTCCGTATGAATTCATTGGAGGACCGTCTGTTCATGGGGTGTATCGCCCTTAAAGCGATCAGCATCCCGGAATCTGTGGGAAGGATCGGTAAAAGTGTCTTCTTGGGTTGTCGTTCGATCCAATCGATGGTCATCCCTGATTCCGTGATCGAGATCGGTGACCGTGCCTTCGAAGGTTGTTCATCGTTGAACGACATCACGATACCGGATTCCGTCGTAACTTTGGGCGGAGGGGTGCTCTGTCGTTGTTCATCGCTGAGAAGTGTGACATTATCCGATTCCGTCAAAGAGCTGAAGGGCGGTATATTCGCTGGTTGTATCTCGTTATCACAGATCAGGCTCCCTGACGGTCTGACATCGATTGGGAATGGCGCCTTTGCAGGATGTGTATCGCTGATGTGCATCGAGATACCAGACACGGTAACCTCGATAGATGATTCTGCTTTCCACGGATGTACTTCTGTCGAAATCAAAAGTTCATCCCAAGGGTTCTGAACGTTTTATGTTTCTGCATGATCCATCCGGATCGGATGTCGTGTTACCTAAGAATGGGTGTGCAGTTGTTGTTACGGACAATGTCAAGTTCTTTAAATGATGTATCGACAAAACATATTATCATTCATTGAACTGTTACGGCCCATAAGGCGAGAGCATCATGAACAGGTTCGTAATCCTCGGACATCAAGCGGTCACTACAGGAGATTTCAGTCTCGACGATCTTGGAGGCCGTGCAGGATGGTTGGATACCCTCACAAGGTGTGTGGCCACCGCATTCCAGTTGAGCTATGGTATCAGGAAGGAATCCGACGTCTACCTAGTCCTTATGGGCGGGAAGGATGCTCCGAAGACCGTAAGGTTCTATGGTAAGGAACTGAGGGTCCTTGCTACAAATGAGAGGAGTATATCCGGATTAATACGGGCCGCTCTCACTAGGAATCCGGAAGGGAGATCATGGATAAGGTCGGCACAGGGCATATATGTGTCCAGGCTGTCATTCGAACAGGACCTTTCGATGCTGTCCAAGAAAGGCTGCGAATTCATCTATCTCACGGAAGGCGGTACCGATGTACGGGAATTCGACTTCCCGGAGGAACCATGTTTCATCCTCGGGGACAATGTGGATCCTTCCGAGAAAGAGCAGCAGCTCATGTCACAGTATTCCGCTAAGAAGATGTCCGTGGGGCCGCGTAGTTATCATGCCGATCATTGTGTTACGGTGATTCTGAACGAATTGGACCGCAGGTTATGAACAGGGTCACACATTGGTGAAGTATATCGAGAAAACACGCCAGGGCGATGTAAGCTTTCATCCATTCTTAACAGGACGCCCGTTACGGGCATCATGTTCAGATATGGGGGTTGTAAAGTGTTCGATCAATTATCGAATACACCGCACACGGCCATTATGCAGCCGATGTCTGCGATGGTTCCGATAGCTAATGATCCAAGAGCAACTTTTCCGTAAGTATTGGGTTTTATACATTCTTCCTTATCAATAAACTAGAAAGAATCGCCGTTTTTACACACCACATCGTAAGTAGTCTTTCTTGAGTATATGTCAGCGAACATGCGGCTATCTTTTTGCCATTC
>JAEEGL014684412.1_pt1 | contig 11321 bp, 11 predicted proteins | sample 9134231 | NCBI WGS metagenome assembly JAEEGL01 (sample SAMN16246548, study PRJNA631951) | gut metagenome | biome: gut microbiome; feature: rumen; material: fiber-attached | host: Bos | place: Iran: Karaj | collected 2018-10
CTCGATAATACCTCGATAAGGACCGATGGCGAGATACGGTTGGCTTATGAATCTGTACAACCACAGGAGCTTTTTCTTTTCTTTCTCCAAAATAGCCCCAGACCGGATGGTCTGATAACCCCGTCCCCAAGGGACCACCGAGGGGCCGAACCACCGCGCCGCCCAGGGACCACAGCAGGGCCAGGCACCCAAACCGCTACCGCTTCTTCAGTTTGCAGATTCCCTGAGTCATGGCCCCCATGGGGCAAAAGGTGCACCAGGTGCGCTCCTTGTAGAGAGCCATGACGATGAGGCCGATCAGGGTGGAAGTCAGCATCAGGCTGTAGAATCCGAAGCCGAACTGAGCAACCCAGTCGGGGAAGATACTGCCGTTGTAGGCCCACTTCCAGGGCACCTTAAAGGTCCAGAAAAGCTTTATGGCTTTGCGAAGGCTCTCTGTTCCTGCAAATACCAGATAGGTCTGGAAGATCATGGTGCCGAACATGGTCATGAAGAAGGTTAAAAAGCTATAGCGAAACCACCTGGAAGAGATCCACTTAGGCGCCTGCTTCCTGCGGGAACACTTCAGGTTTCTTCCCAGTACCCAGAAGAGCTGTCCTCTTCCGCACATATGATTGCAGAACCACTTATTGCCTCCTGCGATGGCAAAGATCAGGGGCAATATAAAATCGATCAGCCCCAGCCAGGCAAAGAGGATATTAAAGAACCCAAGAGCAAAATACAAAATGCTCCAGATCCACAGATAGTCATACCAATGTTTTTTCTTAACGGTCCCCACGATGCACCTCCACCTCACACACGTTGATACTTCCGGCCGGACATGCCTTTTCGCAGATCCCGCAGCCGACGCACTTAGACAGATCTACCTCTGCAAAGCAGCCGCGAAAGATCCGGATCGCCCCCCTGGGACACTGCCCGGCGCACACTCCACAGGCTACGCAACGGTCCACGTCATTCACCGCTCGTCTCATCTATACAAACCTCCTGTTAATCTACTTGCAATCAGTGACAGATAAGTATAGTATAGGTGGTATATTTTTTATAGCAAGTACGCAAAAATTATTTATGAGGTAAGGAAAAGTATACTATGAGCAAAATCAAGGAAAAAGAGCCCCTGTGCGAAGAGATCGCCGGAAAGGGGTGCGGTCTTAAGAAGGTCATCGATATCGTCGGCGGCAAATGGAAGATCATGATCCTCTGCGTCATCGACAATAACGGCACCGTCCGCTACGGAGAGCTGAGCCGTGCGGTCCACGGCATCACCGGGACCATGTTGGCACACTCTTTAAAAGAACTGGAAGCAGACGGGCTGGTGGAGCGCCGGCAATACGACGAGATGCCCGTCCGAGTAGAATATAACCTGACCAAAAAGGCAGAAAGCCTCATCCCCATCCTGCTGGAATTAAAGAAATGGGGAGAGGAGAATCTTTGATTTCAGGTGTTTTACCGGATTGAAAAGTTGACAGAGTCTATATATATGTTATATATTCACTTTGTGTAATATGCATTATTATTTGTTGTGAGTTAGAGGTCATTCACATGTTAATAGATTATTTGACAGAACACTACAAAAATGGAGAGCCAATATTCATCGAAGATATCCATATAGAAGGGATGAATCGTCCCAATTTCAGGCAACAGATCAAATCTCTGGCAGATGCCGGTCGAATAGTGCGGTATGAAAAGGGGATCTATTATATGCCCGTTAAAACACGCCTTCATGCATTATCCGGTCCTGACCCCGAAACAATCGCAGTATATAAATACATATCCCGCGGCGGAAAGATTGACGGCTACTATTCGGGTAGTACCTTCGCCAATCTGATAGGTATTTCGATGCAGGTTCCTATGAAAAAAGAAATCGTCAGCAATAATATCGCTGCAATCGTTCGTGAAGTCTCCATTGGCAAGCAGACTTTCATTGTTCGCCGCACCAATGTCCCGATATCAGCCGAGAATGTAAAAGTATTACAACTACTGGAATTATTGAAAAATCTGGATGCTTATTTAGATGATGATTATGACGTAGCCAGAAAAAAGATTGCACAGTATGCTCTCGCCAATCACATCACTCGAGACGCTATCGACAAATATATCCGTAACTATCCTGACTCTACTTTCCGGTATTACTACGAAATGAGGTTGGAACATGTACTTGCATAATGATAAAGTACTTTTTCAAGATATAATCCGTGAAGTAAGTGCCAGCACCGGCATAGCGCAGTCAATTATCGAAAAAGACTACTATGTCACTATGATCTTACTTCTTCTGGCAAAAAACTATCCGGATATCGTATTCAAAGGCGGTACTTCATTATCGAAATGTTACCACCTGATTGATCGTTTTTCTGAAGATATTGATATTACTTTCACAGAACATATCGGCGAATCACGCAGAAAGAAACTCAAATACAGTATCCTAAAGCCTATCGGTGAAGAACTTGGTATGCCAATCAAAAATTGGGACAACATCCAAAGTGACAAAGACTATAACTGCTATCTTTTTGGCTATCAATCTATATCTGATTATCCCCTTAATGGAATCCTGTCAGACGTAAAGTTAGAAACGGCTCTCGTATCTTACTCATTTCCCACAGAAATAAAAGAAGTCGGTTCTATAATCTATGACTCCCTAAAAGATTCTGAGGATGAGTTAATCGCAGATTATGCTCTCACTCCGTTTTCCATGAAAGTGCAATCTATCACCAGAACGTTCATAGATAAAATCTTTGCTCTTTGTGATTACTACATAGACAAAAAATCGAGCCGCTATTCCAGACACCTATATGATCTTCATAAGCTTTATCCATTCATCACAATAGATGATTCTCTAAAGGAATTAGCTATAAAAGTTCGCGAACACCGCTCTCAACTAGCCATTTGTCCTTCCGCCAAAGAAGGCATTGACATTCATGGTCTCATATATGAGTTTCTTAATAATGATTTCTACAAACGTGATTATGATACAATCACAAATGTATTGATATCCGATAATGTAACCTATGCGGAAGCTTCTCAAACATTGAGAGTGATTGCTGATGAGCTCTTTACCCCGTCCCCAAGGGACCAAAAATAAGCCACCGGGAATTTCCCGATGGCTCTTACTTTTAGAACAATATGTAAATCGTCCGCTCTCTGGGCGATAATTCCGTCAGCCAGTACCATATATTGGCAGGCTTCTTCTCCACCTGATACACATGGGAGATCTTAGCGGGCTCATCCAGATAGAGCACCTGATTCTTGTTGGCATCAATGGTGGTATCCAGGATCACGTCTGCATCCCGATAGTGGAGGGTGCAGATGCCGTCTTCCGAATCCATGCTGTGGATCTCATACTTCTTCTCCACCTGATATTTGTATTCCGTGTTGTCCTTGATCCCGGAGACCAGGAGGAAAATAAATCCGGCAACGCACAGGAGGCACACGATGGTGCCGATAAACTTGCTGCCGCCGATGGCAGAACCCAGGGAGAAAAAGAAAATGAGGCCGATGACCATGGCTACCAGGGTCAGGCATACAATGTGCCAGAATTTACGGCCCATAAGCTTAATCGTCCGGTAAGACGTGTGGTATTCGCCCTGCATGATGATCTCCTCCGCATGGCTTTCCACATACTCTTCCGTCAGCTGATCCGAAGACAGATGGAGGCGCTCTGCATGCAGATAGATGGTATCAAAGGCTGTATCCGCGATACCAAGGTTTTCCAGGATATCCCCGGAAGGAGTCTCTTCTTCCACCACTTCCTCTTCCGGATAAGGGGTATACTCACAGATCTTGGCGCTGATAAATCCCCGCGTATCTCCCTCTAGCTGGATCTCATACCAGGAAATATCCGCTACATCCCTTATCTCCGGCACCAGATCAAAGGTTTCTCCTTCTTTTGCCACGGTGACCACCGCATTGCTCTTGCCGGCACCGTCCCGGATATTGGCTTCCTTTACCGTGACCGTCACATAGCCGATGGCAGAGGGTGCCTTTTCTTCGGCTACTTTCTTCTCGCTTTTTTCTGTTTTCTTATCCCCACTCGTATTTGTTTCCTCGGAAGAGGATAATATCTCGTGAGGGCTGAAGATCGTCTGGTGATCCATGATATCCGTTGCGATCCAGCTGATCAGGAAAAAGATGATACCACCGATGACCGTCTTCACCCAATTATGTTTTTCCATACTGCTTCCTATCTCCGCCCAAATAATAAATGGAGTGCACTTTGGTGAAATGCACTCCATTATCATAACACATAATTGGAGTTTTCATTCCCATCACTCCGCAGTTTGTATCCATTCACCCGCTAAATACAGCGGAACATTCACCATCCAGTCCTGCTCCTTATAATCTGCCATGGAAAAGCGAACAGGTTTTAGATTTTTATTTGTTTCGTAAAGCGTTCTGAGACTTTTCGATTGTAAATTTGCTTCCGCCTTTACCTCAATTGGATACAGCTCATCTTTTTGAACCAGAAAATCAATTTCCAATGGAGAATTTTCCTTGGAATAATAATATAATTTTTCGCCAAGGGATACTATTTCCTGTGCAATGTATTGTTCCGTAAAAGCTCCCTTGTATTCTGCGAAAAAGTTTTCTCCCGTCAATACTTCTTTTGCCGTAACATCAGCCATTGCACCCAATAATCCCAAATCCGATACAAACAATTTAAAGGAACTGATATCCTCATAAAATTTCAAAGGTCTCTGTACCTTATTAACTCTGACAACTTTATGGAGCAATCCCGCATTTACAAGCCACTGTATTGCATCCTCAAATTCTTTTGCTCTTGCGCCCTTTTTTATAACTCCATATACAAACTTCTTGTTTTCCTTTGCCAATTGCGAAGTCATTGCATTCCAAACCATTGCTACTTTCGGTAAAATTTCCTCCGGAACATGTTTGGAAAAATCTTTTTCATAATCACTTAAGATACGCTGCTGCAGTTTCCTGACCTGATTCAGGTTTTCGTTTTCCACATATTTTTTTACGACCTCAGGCATACCTCCGACATAATAGTATTGGCGAAGTAAATCTGTTAATCTCGCTGAAAAAGCCGATAGTTCTTTCCATCGATGCTCTCTGATGTGATCCGCTAATGTATTATTTCCGGTTGCATCGACAAATTCCAGGAAATTCATTGGATACATATTGATTTCATCGACTTTGCCTACCGGAAAGCCTGTCCCTGCAGATTCCTGATCATCGCCTTTCTTTTTCTGCGAACGTAGTTTGACTCCCAAAAGGCTTCCCGCCACCACGATATGGTATTCGTTTGCTTTTTCGTTAAAATATTTAAGCGAAGTTATCCCACGCGGAGCTTCCTGTATTTCATCTAAAATGATCAGCGTATCGCCGGGATAAATATCCTCTCCTGAAACAGAAGAAAAACCACGAAGTAAGCGTTTGATGTCAAAGTCCGTAAAAAGATTCTTCATTTCAGGTGATTCATCACAGTTAATATACACAACATTCTTATATTCATTTTTTCCAAATTCTTTCAGGATCCAGGTTTTACCTACCTGTCTGGCGCCATTTAAAATCAATGGTTTTCTATCAGGATCGTTTTTCCATTCTAAAAGTTTTAAATACACTTCTCTTTTCATTTGTGCCCCATTTTTATGAACGACTTTTATGTGATTAATTACATTTTTATGAACGACTTTTCTTCGTTTCGATACACTTTTATGAACGACTTCTCGATATTAGATTACACTTTTATGAACGAATACGCAAGAAAGGAGTGCTCTGCAAAGAGCACTCCTTTCTGAATATTTCAAAAATTTAGTATCTAAACTTATTGATCTCCTCATCCAGCTCCCGGCTTAAAACGGAAAGCTTCTCAGCTTCCTTGCTGCACTCTTCTACGTTGGTAGAGAGCATCTGCATGCTGGCGCTGGTTTCTTCGGTGCCGGCTGCGTTCTCTTCGGAGATGGCAGCGAGCTGTTCTACGACGCCGGTTAAGACGTTCTTCTGCTCATCCAGGGAACTGGTCTGTTCGTAGACGCCCTTGGTAGCAGCTGCTACGGTTTCGATCTCGTCGTTTAACTTGTGGAAGCTGTCTAAGGTAAGTCCCAGCTTCTCACGCTGGCTCTGTACATCTTCGGAAACAACGGTCATCTTCTGAACGGATTCACCGGAGTTATTCAGAAGTTCTGCAACGATGCGATCAATGGACTGAGCGGAAGCTGCGGAGCTCTCTGCAAGGAGTCGGATCTCACTTGCTACCACTGCAAAGCCTCTTCCCACTTCCCCTGCTCTGGCAGCTTCGATGGTAGCGTTCAGGGACAGGAGGTTGGTCTGGGATGCGATATCTGCGATAGCTGCGGTAGCCTGCTGGATCTTGTTGGCAGAGATGTTGGTCTCATTGGTCTGTGCCACCACTTCCTGAAGGCTTGCATCCGTACGCTCGGAGATCTGCTCTAACTCCATGAGGGTGGAGTTCAGCTCTGTGGAGATACCGGTCATGACTTCTACGGCAGATTCCATAGCGCTGGCGTTCTCCGCATTACGATCGATAACTTCGCCCATCTGGTTAACCTGCTCGCTGGCGGAAGTGGTCTCCATTGCCTGAGAAGTAGAACCGTTGGCGATCTCTTCTACCGCGGTATTGACCTCATGAACATTCTTGTTGATATCTTCAAAACGACTGTTGAATTCTTTGTTGCTTTCGGAAAGGCGAACAGACTGACTTTTCAGTACTTCCAGGGTTCCCCGGAGCTTTTCCACCAGGTCTGTCAAAGCGTTACTGATCAGGCCGATCTCATCCTTACGCTTGTTATCTCTTTCTCTCAGGGAGATACCAAGGTTTAAATCTGCCAGCTCCGTGATCAGTCCGGTGATCCGGATGATGGGAGTGGTAATATGGTCTCTTACATAAAAGAAGGTAAATACCGATACCAGGATCAGTGCAACCGCTAAAGTGGAAAGGATCATCCAAACCGTTCTGGTGATCCCGGAAAAGATCTCATCTTCATCCACGGTTACCACCAGGATAAACTTGTTACCCTCTTCGTTATAATCGCCGATGTAGTAGGAGGCATACTTATTGGTTCCCTTGTAGAGATACTCTACCACGTTGCGATTTTCCGTAAGGGTTCCGCTCTGGATCTCAGCTACCAGTCCCTTAACGACACTGTTTTCTACAGAAGAACCAACCTTATCAACAGTAGGATGCCAGCGCATGGTGGCTTCATCCGTTACCAGATAAGCGTAACTGCTGCTTGCGCCGTTTACCGATACGCCTTTCAGATAAGGGGAAATGGCATCATAGTCATCTACCGTCAGGCCATGTTCAAAATTACTCAACAGATTGGCACCGATGATGTCCGACTGGCTCAGCATATAGTTTTTAATGGTACTCTTTAACTCTTTTCGGCTGTTGGTCACCGCGATCCAGGAGACCGAAGTGCCCAGGGCGATCATACCGATCAAAGAGATCAAGGTGAGTCTGAATAAGATCCCACTGGTAAACGCTACTTTTCTACGGTTGTTGTTTGCATCCATTCCTGCATACCTCCATTTGGCAAAAAGAAATTATCAAATACTCACCCACTAAATGGAGATACTACTGAATTTATGATTATAAAGTCAACCGCATGGCACAATCGGTCAAAAATTGAGCACAATCAACAGGTAAAAAATGTTGTTTTCCACAAAGGTTGTAGCGCTTCCGCCGTAGAGTTCCGCGGTATTCCGGATACTCTTGATGCCGTAGCCGTGATCCTCAAAGTCCGCTTTGGAGGTCCTGATGGCGCCCCCATCATAAACCGGTACTTTCGGCGTATAGTTTTCCACCCGGATGAGGGCCATATCCCTCTCCTTATGAATGTCCAGGGTTATGACCTTTTTCTCAGGATCGGAAACCTGCTCCAGACACTCGATGGCATTATCCAGCGCGTTCCCCAGCATGGAATACAGATGAAAGGGCTTCATCCGATCAAGGCAGGACCCATCCGCCGAACAGATCAGCCGTATCCCGGCGTCGCTGCATAAGGCCGCTTTCTGCGTTAATGTAATATCTACCGCCTTATTGCCCGTAAAATAGCTAAGGCTCAGCCGGTTCATCTCTTCTTCCAGCTTCCGGCGCTCGGCTTCATCCGCCCCGGCATATTGCTGTTTTAAGTCATGATAACGGATATTGATCTTATCCATGTCCCGGCGGGCCTGTTCGTAGCGCAACTCATCCGCTTTCAGGAGATTTGCCAGGACCAGATTTTCCTGCTCCAGAGCTTTGGTATTATAATTGCCGATCTCCAGGTTCAGGATCGTAAATCCAAAGAGGATACACATGGCATTGAGCGCCTGATAGCTGGCGATATAGGTATCCGCCCCCTTGTCAAAGCCCCGCTCGATGGCCGTACTCAGGCCGATGGCTACCAGAAGAAAGATCCCCGAATAGATCACGATCTGCCCGTTGTTAAACTTTAGATCCTCCTTTTTCCCGTAGGGTCTGGTATAGGAAAAGAAGATCAGAAGCCACATCAGCGCCGTTACGCAAAACAGGCTGATGAACAGAAACGGTATATTCTCCTCCTCCATCCTTTGCAGGAAAGGCATGACCAGCATATACGCCAGCTTGCTGGAAATATGCTGTACCGCGTAAGAACAGGTTACTACAAACAGCATGTGGATCAGACTGCAATGAAAACAAAACAGGATCAGCGCACTCAGAAGCACCGTATAGAGTAAGAGCTGCGCCTGAAAATTCACGTTAAATAACCGTAAAACCTCTGTGATCCCCAGAAATCCCGCTACTCCCAGGATAAGCCGCAGAGAAAGATGCTCTTTTTGCAGTTTCCAGGGCATGAACAAAAAGGCTGCCAGCAGCAGTCCCAGCTGTACCTGTCCGTTTACACAAAACTCCATTACTGACATGGATCGGCCCACCCCCTCTTCGCAATGTATCTGGAAAACGTCTCCATGAAGGAATCCTTAAAAGCCCTACCCACCGGCAGATGCTCTTCTCCGATGCAGACCTCCATACGGCTGACCGCCGTGATACTCTTAAGGTTTATGAGATAACTGGAGGAACAACGCACAAATCCGTAGGGTTCAAAGACCTTCAGCGCATCCTGCATGGAGCCCCGGTTTTTGATAACGCTCCTGCTGCCCGACTCCTTTTCCCGTATGTTATAGAGAAGATAATGGCGGCTGACCTCGATAAAATCAATGTCGGAAACCGGGACCAATCGGGAGATCGTTCCATCCTTTAAGACGACCTTGGGATCTCCGTCCTCACTCCTACGCTCCTTAAGAAGCCGTATAGCCGACAGAGCCCGCTCCATATTAAGAGAAAGGGCGTAGCCATCCACCGGCTTGATCATAAAGCCCAGAGCTCCCACGCTGTAGCCGTTTAAGGCAAACTGCTGGAGATTGGTACAGAAGATGATCACTACATCTTTGTCCTTCTTCCGGATCTCTTCTGCAAGCTCCATCCCCGACATCCCGGGCATATCAATGTCCAGAAACAGCAGGTCAAAGCGCCCCTCGCCATCCTCTAAAAAGGCCCGGGCACTGTCATACTCCGTCAGGTCATATTCGATTTTCTCCGCAGATGCATAGGTAGAAAGCTGCCCCAGGAGCTGTCCTCTCGCATCCTTGTCATCATCCACCAGTCCAATATGTAAGTCAAAGGGGTTGTTTCTCACCTGCTCCCTCCTTACTTCAGGTGCCAGAGTTCTCCGTTTGGCATCAGCATCACATCTCCCGGCAGGGCCTGTATCTCATTGCCCTCCAGATCCCGGATGATGGTCTCTTCCCAGAACCTGTAATCTACGCCCTCTCCCTCTTCGTGCCAGCGGTTAAAAAAGAGCCTCTCCCCGTCCCGCAAGAAAAAGGAATCATGATCTCCCATCCGGAAACTGATCCGCTCCGGCCACAGGATCTCAAACTCGTTGCCGCACTGTCTGGATAACATAAGAGGCGCGATATGTAGTTGCAGGTTGTAGCAATCTTTCACAGAAGATAATGGCAAGAGTGCATGGAGACTGGTCTGGTGATCTGCACAGTCAAATCGCAGGATCCGGATCTCCGCTCCCGGGAAGTCCACATCGAGCATATAGATGCTCCCCTCCAAAAAGACCGGTCGCTCACTGTAATGCCCTTCCATCCGGGGCACCGGCCAGAAGACCTGTCCATCCGGATAATGCACCAGGCAAAGTTTCTGCCCCTTTACCACATGACCATCCCGAAAAAGCTCTTCCGCTTCGAACAAGTCCCCCTGCTCATGATCCAAGCCAAAGTACCACTCCCCGGTTGCTCCGGGAACCGGTTCAATGTAGGATATTGTATCTGTGTCGAGTTCCTCAAAAAGCTCTTTTGCCGAACCGTACGTTTTTGCCTCTATCTTTCCTGCCATTATATCCTTAGCTTCATTGATAGCAGCAATCGTGTCCTTATTATATCTCGGAACCCTTACATCAAAAGGGATACCACCATCCTCTTTCCCTACGAGCTCCTCATATTTCAGTTGATATGCGATGAGGCGTGGTATATATTCCGGCGGAGTACGCCGTCCCGCTTCCCAATCCTCCAATGTCCTGACAGGAATCCCCGTATGCTCTGAAAACTCTTTGCGGTTCATATTCACGCTCTCACGCAGTTCTTTTATAGTCTTTGCAGTATCCATAACCTTGTCCTCGCATTGCGTTTGCAAAATAATAACACAGAATTCTCGTACACGCAATGTGTGGTTTTCGTCTCAATAATATAAGTCCAGATAAAAACAATTATCTGATCAAAACAAAGAAGTCATGGAGAAACCTCTCCATAACTCTAATCAAATCGATTTTTTTCAAAGTTTTCCGCATTATATCGATTATATCCCAGCTTATTTCATATCAATTCCCCGCTGAAATACTGGGGCTTTAAATCCTGATCCAGGTAATCGTTGCCAGTTCAGACTTCTGCAGTACATGTTGCAGTTTTTACTTGGTGTCGTTTTGGTCGCTTTTTTCTGCTACAGGAATAAAAGGAGTCATCAGGAATAAAGAACAAAAGCCTGTTCTTTTTCCCTGGTGACTCCTAAATTAGTGACTGGAAATATAGTGCAACCATTCATCCTTGCATCAGAAACTCTTCCTGTAATACTTCTCCCGGTGATATAGGCGCTAAATCCATCATATAGGTCACCTCCTTAGTGGTAATCACAGATTTCCTGAATGATCACATTTCCATTATTCCAATAAAAACAGATTCATCTTAAAATCAATTTTCCGATCAAACCGAGTCAAAATGAAACGTCCCCGGTGACTTTATATTTGCAGACTTTCCGCGTAGTCAAATGAAATGATATCCTTCATGGCAGTTTCTCTATATGCTTTCTCCTGATGCATAAA
>JAEEGL014823638.1_pt1 | contig 11321 bp, 12 predicted proteins | sample 9134231 | NCBI WGS metagenome assembly JAEEGL01 (sample SAMN16246548, study PRJNA631951) | gut metagenome | biome: gut microbiome; feature: rumen; material: fiber-attached | host: Bos | place: Iran: Karaj | collected 2018-10
ATGCCATTTCATTCGGTTCTCCTTCCATTTTTTGAACCATTCCATCTCGGTGCCGGGCTTGCAGAAGAACTCCATCTCCATCTGCTCGAACTCCCTCATCCTGAAGATGAACTGCCGGGCTACGATTTCGTTGCGGAAGGCTTTCCCGATCTGGGCGATTCCGAACGGAATCTTCATGCGGCCGGTCTTCTGGACATTCAGGTAGTCCACGAAAATGCCCTGGGCCGTCTCCGGACGGAGATAGATCTTATCGTCAGATGCTCCGGTGTTGCTGATGCTTGTGCTGAACATCAGGTTGAACTGGCGGACATCCGTCCAGTTGGCCGTGCCGGAAATCGGGCATACGATTCCGCAGTCGAGGATAATCTGCTTATACTCAGCGAGATCATTCTTGTTCTCCGCCTCCACATAGCGGTTGTGGACTTCGTCGTACTTGGCTTTTTCGCGGAGAATGTTGGGGTTGGTAGCGCGGAACTGCTCCTCATCGAAGGCATCTCCGAAACGCTTGCGTCCCTTGGCGACCTCCTTTTCCATCTTTTCCTCGATCTTCGCGAGATAGTCTTCGATAAGGACGTCAGCGCGGTAGCGCTTCTTGGAGTCTTTATTGTCGATGAGGGGGTCGTTGAATGCTGCAACATGTCCCGAGGCCACCCAGGTCTTGGGGTGCATGAAGACGCAGGAGTCGATTCCGACGATATTCTCGTTGAGGCGGGTCATGGCTTCCCACCAGTAATTCTTGATATTGTTCTTGAGCTGCACGCCCATCTGGCCATAATCATAAACCGCGGCCAGTCCGTCGTATATTTCGCTAGAGGGGAAAATGAATCCGTATTCCTTGCAATGGGCTACGAGCACTTTGAAAAGTTCATCCTGAGTCATATAAGTCTATTATTTATTGAACTTGCAAATATAGCAAACCCCGCCAAAAAATCCAATCAGCCGCCTGTTTTTCATCCGGCGCAGAAAATCTCCGGGAAGGCGCGGCGGATGCGCGATCGCGCAATCTCACGGAGAGGATCCATTACGAACGGGCGCTGTGCCATCAGTGGGTGCGGAACCGTAAGATATTCATTCTTAATGGTTTCCAATCCATAGAAAAGGATATCGATGTCGATCGGGCGGTCTTTGTATTCACGCTTGCCCTCCCTTTCCGTCAAAGGCTTTTCCCCCGGAAGAACGGCGTCTTCACGCCCCAGGCTTCTTTCAATGGTTTTGCAAAGAGTCAGTATCTCGAGGCAATGCTCCCCCGCCGGCCCTTTCCTCGGAATGCGGAACCGTACGCAGGCGTTCAGGAAGCCATTCGGGGACTCGAAACCCCAAGGCTCCGTCTCAATAATGGACGAAACGGCCGAGGCTGTCCGCCCAAGCCCCTCTTCCAGCATGGAGACGGCCCTCTGCAGGTTGGAGCGGCGGTCTCCGAGATTGCTGCCGATGGAAAAATATACGCTGACCATTGCCATCTATCTATGCTCCACGGGGTTCGGTTTATCGGCATAGATTATCATATCCTGAACCGTCACCGGATGGCTTCCGTCGGGGTTCAGGACTTTCATCGAAACCTTATGCTCCCCCATCGGCAGACCATACCTGAAGTAGAGGTCAAGGGCCCTGCGGTTAAAGGTGGCGGGAAGTTCAACAGTCCTGTCCAGCTTCCCGTCAAGGTAAATCTCTACATTTGCCGAATAGCCGGACTCGTCGATGGGCATCACGTAGCAGAGAACGATTCCGTTACCGGAGAAAGATACCTCTCCGAAATTCTCAGCGCTTCTGCCGATATACTGCCTGGAGACCGGCCAATGGCCCTCGAAGCCCTGCTCGAGACGCACAGCCTCAGGTGCCTGCGTGCAAATGTTAACCTTATCTCCGTCGACGCTGCCTCCATACTTTTCCACGACCATAAGCGCCTGGTTGAAGGACATCCGGCATGCCTTGTTGAAGGATATGTCGGTATAGGCGAAATTCCTGTCTTCAACATCAGAGAGAGCCTTTTTCCAATATTCGGGGATGTTGTCATAGCCGAGAACGGCGCCCAGGATACCGCCCGCCGAGGCCGGATTGCAATCGGAATCCTTCCCGCAACGTGTTGATACATCGATGGTTCTGTAAAAATCACCCTCCCCGTACAGAAGGCCCATGACAATATATGCGCTATTGATCAGGGCGTCTATGTCGAGTATGGCCAGCGTACCTTCAGGGCATCCGGTATCGAACCCCCACTCTTTCTCGGCAAGGGCCCAGGTAATCTCCCAGTCCCGGGGATAGAGATCGTGCCACTTGATGATATCGGACATACACCGGTAATACTTGCTCTGGGGGGGAATCATCTTCAGCGCTTCCCTGACGATGAAATCGATGTCGTCGGAGACGAAAGCGAGCGAATACATCGCCGCCACATACACTCCCCCGTACCAGCCGTCGCCATAATTCATCATATGGCCGATTCCGTCGGCAAAATGCGCAGCCGCGACCGGCATGCCCGGGGCCATGATTCCGGCATAGTCGGCCTCGATCTGGAAATCGATGTCATCTGAATGAGGATTGTTCATCCAGAAGCCCGACTCGGGAGGCATAATCCCGTGCTGGATGTTGTACCGGGCCGCCTGGTTTGCGTGCCAGAGCTGGTATCCCGCAGTGGAAAAAGCCTTCGCAAAAGACTCTATAGGAGCATCAAGCCCTTCTTTCTCAAATACTTCCACGAAGGTAAGGTCCATATAGACGTCATCGTACAAACCGGGGGCATTGTCATAATACCACTTTATGCTGTTGTCCGTCCATTCGATGGGAATGCCCTTGTTGATGAACGCGCTGTAGCGGAATTCAGTCGGTCCGCCATAGGTGCATCCGATGATCTGGCCGGCCCAGCCGCCCTTGATCTTGTCCATCAGGCGTTCTTTGGTCATCGAGACCTCTTTAGGTAAGGACTTCCTGCTGACGGAAGAGCAGCCGCAGACAATGACGGCAATGACCGACATTGACAACAATAAACGCTTGGTCATATGGTTAGTCTAATGAATTGGTTTCATTGTCCAGATCTTCCATTCCGAGCTCAACCTTGGCTTCTTCGGAAAGCATGCTCCGGTCCCAGACCGGATCGAAAGTAAGTTCGATATGGCAGGAAGTGACTCCAGGAACCTGTGACACCTGCTCCCGGACATCCACCATCACCTCGTCCGCCATCGGGCAGTTGGGTGCTGTAAACGTCATCAGGATATCCACCTTTCTGTCCTTGTCGATATGGATGTCATATATAAGTCCAAGGTCGTAGATATTCACCGGGATTTCAGGATCATAGACCTGCTTGAGGGCAAGAACCACGTTACCATACAGCTCGGAAAGGGCTTCGGCATCCTCGGCTGTCAGTATCTTTTCGTTTTTGTTTAATTCCTTGTCTTTCAATTCGTTCTCCATAAGGATATCAAAGGTTTCGTGCTGCTGTTTCCTGAATCGTCTTTATCATCGATGCCAATCCCCCTACCCTTGTCGGTGAAAGATTCTCCTTAAGGCCGATTTCTTCTATGAAAGCAAAATCGTCTACGGCGATCTCGGCTGCCGGCCTGCCGGAATAGACACCTATGAGAAGGGCGATTATGCCTTTGGTGATGATTGCATCGCTGTCTGCATTGAAGAAAACCGCTCCGTTCTCTACCCTGCTGCTAAGCCAAACCCTGGACTGACAGCCTTTGATAAGGTTGTCATCCGTTTTCTCGGACTCAGGAAGCGGATCGAGACCCTTTCCAAGTTCAATCAGATATTCATATTTGTCAAGCCACTCGTCATACATCGAAAATTCGTCTATGACAGCAGCTTTGGCTTCTTCCAAAGTAATCATATCAACATACTCACTGCCCTGTCGAGCGATTTGATAAAGTATTCAGCTTCTTCCATCGTATTATACGGTGCCAGGGAAACGCGTATCATCCCCGTGACACCGTATCGGTCCATAACAGGCTCGGCACACATCTGTCCCGACCTCACCGCGATGCCCATCTTATCCAAAATCAGGGCCAGATCCTCGTGGTGAGCGCCTTCAACAACAAAAGAATACAGAGGTATTTTCTCGACTGTTCCACGTGGAACACCGAATAACTTTATTCTTGGATTAGACTTGAGTGCATTATAAAGATACTTGTGAACCGCATCGTATTCTTGGCGTAACTCCCCTTCCATCAATTCCTTCTGAAGTTCCAGGGCGGGCTTTAGCGTCGGAACTGAAGCTATATTCTGGGTCCCGGCTTCGAATTTTTCAGGAAGACCGGCATATGTGGTCCCGCTGAAACTGACGGTCTGTATCATCTCTCCCCCACCCATATATGGCGGCATCTTCTCTAGCAGTTCCTTCCGTCCCCACAAGACACCGACTCCGGTCGCAGCATAGACCTTGTGGCCGGAAAAAGCGTAGAAATCGCAGCCCAGAGCCTGCACATCGACCTTGCAATGGACAATACCCTGCGCTCCGTCCACCAGCACCGGCACACCCCCGGCGTGACATATTTCGCAGATTTCACGGACCGGATTGACAAGGCCCATGACATTGGATATATGCGGAATTGCAACCAGCCTGGTCCTCGGAGACAGCAGGCCCTTCAAGGCCCCGAGATCCGGATGTCCATCGTTATCAACATGTAACACCTTGATAACAAGATGCTTACGTTCAGCAAGCATCTGCCATGGCACAATATTGGAGTGATGGTTGTCCTCGGAAACTATTATTTCATCCCCCTCCCCCGTGAAGGCTTCACCGAAAGAGAATGCCACAAGATTCACCGAAGCGGTCGTGCCGCTGGTAAAAATGACTTCCGCCCGATCCGAGGCATTGATGTACTCCTTGACACAGTCCCTGGCGGACTCGAACTCTTCCGTAGCCATCGAAGACAACGCGTGAACCGAACGGTGGATGTTGGCGTTCTTCTCCAATGACAGCTCTTCCAATTTACGGATTACCGGCAGCGGCCGCTGAGAAGTAGCCGCATTGTCGAAATAAACGAGCGGCTTCCCGTAAACCCGTACGGAAAGATTGGGGAACAATTCTCTCAGCTGCGATGTGTTCATATCTTGCAAATTTACAAAAGTAATCTTTCATTTAACACGAAAAAACCATATTTTTGCACATAGGAACCATATAGGGTTCATATATTATTTATGATAGATTATCTTAAGGGACCTCTTGTCGAACTCACGCCGACTGAAGCCATCGTGGAGTGCGGAGGCGTCGGCTACAGCGCCCTGATTTCACTCCAGACATACGAAAAACTCGAAGGGCTTGCTTCCTGCACAATATACATCCATCATTATATCCGTGAAGACGAAGAACTGTTCTTCGGCTTTGCAACCAAGGATGAGCGGGAGCTGTTCCGGCTGCTGACCAGCGTGTCTGGTATCGGAGTGGCGTCTGCCAGGATGATGCTTTCGTCACTGACCTCCGATGAGATACGTAACGCCATCCTTTCCGAGGATATAAACCGGATCAAAAGCGTCAAGGGAATCGGCCTGAAGAGCGCCCAGAGGCTGATCCTGGAGCTCAAGGACAAGATCGTCAAGGGCGCCGGAGCCGATAATGCCGTTATTTTCCGCCAGGACAGCAATGCCGTAGCGGACGAGGCCACAACGGCCCTCGTCATGCTCGGCTTCTCCAAAGCCAATATCAACAAGGTCATACCGGCCATTCTCAAAAACAAGCCGGGAGCCAGGGTGGAGGAAATCATCAAGGAAGCCCTGAAAAGGCTGTAAAGAAAAATTTATCTGCCGAAATAGACCAGCAGAACGGAAACGTCGGCAGGGGAGACCCCGGATATCCTGGAAGCCTGCGCTATTGTCTGAGGACGGTAGCGCATCAGTTTTTGCCGGCTCTCGATGGAAAGGCTCGTAACTTTCTGGAAATCAAAATCTGACGGAATCCTGATATTCTCCAAGCGGACAATCTTGTCGGCCAGTTTCTGCTCCCGCTCTATATATCCCTTATATTTGACTTCTATGTCTACAGATTCAAGAATCTCGTCCAGATACAGGTTCCTGACCTTGTCGGAAACAGTGTCGGACGCCCCTTCCGGAAGGGGGACCATAGTATTATATTTCAGGATATAGAAAGCATAAAGAAGACTGGTCGCCGCCGAAAGCCCCGATATCGAGAGCAACTCGTCAAAGGGCTTGAATGCAAGCATTTCCGAAGGAGGCAGGGGATAACTGACATCAAGACCGGTCTCAAACCTCGTGAATGTTCCACGTGGAACAAATCCGTACAGTTCCTTGAAAGAGATTCCCGGGCGGGCGATATAATCTATTATCTTTCTGGTATCCTTTGGAACCTCCTGGCCTTTGGACTCAAGGAATGCCGTTATGGATTCTCCTTTTAACTTAACAGTTTCCGCAATTTCCCTGGCCTCAGCTACCTTCTCATACTTTTTCATGGTATAGGAATAGCGGAACTCATCGGAGAGACCGATTTCGCGGGACAGGGGAGTCAGCCTCAGGTCAGCATTGTCCTGGCGCAGCAGTATCCTGTATTCTGCCCTGGAAGTGAACATCCTGTAAGGCTCATCCACCCCTTTGCAAATAAGGTCGTCAATCAGCACCCCGATATAAGCTTGGTCCCTGCGAAGGACGATCGGCTCTTTCCCAACACATTTCCGGTGAGCGTTAATTCCGGCCATAAGTCCCTGAGCAGCAGCTTCTTCGTAGCCCGTGGTACCATTTACCTGCCCGGCCAGGAAAAGCCCGTCCACAACTTTTGATTCAAGGGAATGGGACAGGTAGGACGGATCGAAATAATCGTATTCCACCGCATACGCCGGCCGGAAGACCTTTGCTTTTTCCAGACCGGGAATCGCGTGCAGAGCTTTAAGCTGGACATCGAGGGGGAGTGACGACGAAAATCCCTGAAGATAATACTCGTTGGTTGTCCTGCCTTCCGGCTCCAGGAAGAGCTGATGCGAATCCTTGTCCGAGAAAGTCCTGATCTTATCTTCAATGCTGGGACAATATCGTGGTCCCTTTCCGTGGATCATTCCAGTAAACAGGGGAGAGTCCTCGAATCCGGTCCTTAGGATGTCGTGAACCTCGCCGGTGGTATGCAGTATATAGCAGGGCTTCTGGGGAGTGCCGTTTTGTGCTGTGGAAAGGTAGGGGAGGAACGAGAACTTCATCGGCTCGTTGTCTCCTTCCTGACGAAGAAGTGCCTGAGTATCAATGGAAGAGATGTCTATCCTCGGGGGAGTGCCGGTCTTCATCCTCTCGGAAGGGATGCCGAGCGAAGTAAGCTGCTCCGTTATTCCATATGAAGACAGTTCTCCGATCCTGCCGCCCTCGAAACTGTTCCTTCCGATGAACAGCTTTCCGTTAAGGAAAGTTCCTGCCGTCAAAATCACAGTTTTGGCTTCGAAAACCGCCCCCGTAGTGGTGCAGACTCCACGGACTGCCGAACCGTCCATTATGAACGAACTCACGAAATCGGCATAGATGTCAAGCCTCGGATTATTCTCCAGGATCCGCCTCCAGTTAAGGGAAAATTGAGTTTTGTCACACTGTGCCCTCGGACTCCACATGGCCGGTCCTTTGGATCGGTTCAGCATCCTGAACTGCAATGTGGACGCATCGGTGACTATGCCGGTATATCCGCCAAGAGCATCTATCTCCCTGACTATCTGGCCTTTGGCTATTCCGCCGACGGCCGGATTACAGGACATCCTGGCAAAACCATTCAGGTCGGCCGTCACCAAAAGGACGGAAGAGCCCATATTGGAAGCGGCCATCGCGGCCTCACAGCCCGCGTGACCACCGCCGACGACTATGACATCATATGTCCCGTTCATACAAGTTCCCTCAGGGAAAGGTAATAATCCTCCTTGGCGCGCATTTCCTTTTTCTGGGCGGCCGTATGGTCGTCATAACCGATGAGGTGGAGTATTCCGTGGACAATCACCCGGTTCAGTTCATCCTCGAATTCGGTTCCGTAGTGGGCAGCATTCTCCCGGACGGAATCAATGCTTATGAAAAGGTCTCCGCTGAGACGGTCTCCTTCACAGTAATCAAAGGTTATGATGTCCGTGAAATAGTCGTGCCCAAGGTACTTGATGTTCACATCCAGGATATAATTGTCCGAACAAAAGATAACCGAAATATCACCAAGCCGCCTTATCTCACTTTCGGCGACAAGTTTCAACCATCTGTTATTCAGGCGTTTGTCTTTAAACTTAAATACAATATCCTCAGTAAAATATGAAATCATACGGCCCAATTTTGAAATATGGCACAAATCTACAAACTATTTTTCATACCTTTGGAAAACTTTTGGATTTATATGAGCGGACAGAAGAGCGAAAAGGCCGTTTTCGTGGGAGTAGTCCTTGAGAAAGGCGGGGAAAGGAAGGTGATGGAATATCTGGATGAACTGCAGTTCCTGGCGGAAACCGCAGGCGCCATCGGCGACAAGAAATTCATCCAGCGGATGGACCGTACCGACAAGGCAACATACATCGGCACGGGAAAGCTCGAGGAAGTGAAGGCTTATTGCGAGGACAATGATATCACCTATGTCATTTTCGATGACGAACTGACCGGGACACAGCAGAGAAACATAGAAAAGATCATCGGTAACGACTGCCACGTAATAGACCGGACCAGCCTGATCCTGGAGATATTCGCCCAGAGGGCACAGACTTCCTATGCCAAGATGCAGGTAGAGTTGGCGAGGTACCAGTATATGCTTCCGAGGCTTGCCGGAATGTGGACGCACCTTGAACGCCAGAGGGGAGGAATGGGTACCCGAGGCGGTATGGGCGAAACCCAGATAGAAGTAGACCGTCGTATCGTAAAAGAAAGGATATCAAAGCTTAAGGACCAGCTGAAAAAGGTAGACCGCCAGATGGCGACACAGCGGAGCAACCGCGGATCCCTGGTGCGGCTCTCACTTGTCGGCTATACAAATGTCGGGAAAAGCACCCTTATGAACCTGCTGGCGAAGTCCGATGTCTTTGCGGAAAACAAACTGTTCGCAACCCTTGACACGACCGTCCGCAAGGTTGTCATCGAAAACGTCCCTTTCCTTCTGAGCGACACCGTCGGGTTTATCAGGAAACTGCCCACCCAGCTCGTGGAAGCTTTCAAGAGCACCCTCGATGAAGTCCGGGAAGCCGACATCCTGGTACATGTGGTGGATATTTCCCATCCGGATTTCGAGGAGCAGATGGAAGTGGTCGAGCATACGCTCCAGGATATAGGCGCCGCAAACAAACCCGTGTATGTGGTGTTCAATAAAATCGACGCCTATACCTACAAGGAATACGATGAGTTCTCCCTTGAGCCTAAAGGTCCTGAAAACCAAACACTTGAGGAGCTGAAAAACAGCTGGATCGCCCGCGAGAAGACCCCTTGCATCTTCATCTCGGCAAAAGAAAAGACAGGCTTGGACAAACTCCGCAACGACCTCTACAAGATGGTCGCCGAGATCCACGCCGGCCGCTATCCATTCAACAACTTCCTCTGGTAATTATCCGGACGTTAATCGTACTCGATATCTTGTTTTGACTTTTTGTTCGCTCGACCGTTATCCAGAAAGAATTAGCCTTGTACCGTCATCAGTTTAGAATTCGAAATTAACAGAAATGTAGGGGGCGGCTATCTCGTCTGGTCTGTTGGCTTTTGGGAATAAAAAGAACGTAAAACCCAATGCGGGTTTAATCCCGTACCTGCCTCCCGCTATACCCCAACTCCAGCCGAATGTCGGCTCAAAGAAACAAAGGAAATCTCCAGGAATCGTTTCAAAATCCCAGGATTGCAAACATCCAACCCTGGCCCCCAAAACAGGGGTGCTGTTCCGTCTCAAAATATAGGCTTGATATTCAATGAATTCTGTTGGTATTAACGCAGCGGGTATATTTATTATAAGTTTACTCGGGAATAATATATTTGCTCCGATTCCTACACCAAGATAGTGAACGCTGTCGAACATATAGCCATGCGTGGTTTCAACGCCCGGGAATGCTATGCAAAAGCTAGAGACTCCTACGCTGCCCTTATACCCCTTGTTCCGGAACAATGGCGTTTGGGCGCTGGTGGCTGTATTTATAACTATAAGAAGTATAATCGTAAGTGATATCTTAATCTTAATCTTAATTTTCATTATGAATTACTTGTCTTTTCTCATCTGCATCCACATTGAAATCATTCAAATCCCGATACAAGAAGCTGTTCATGGAGTCTGACGCCCCTGATGCAGATATGTTTGCCAGGATGTTGGGAGACAATTGATTCCTTACACTCTATCTATCTATGAAGGCAAATAAAAGACTGGCAATTGCTTGCCAGTCTTTTGTTTAACTGTATCTTTCAGGTTCCTTAGCGGAGCTGGAAGATAACGGGGAAGGTGTAGGTTACCTTCACGGCGCGGTCCCTCTGCTTGCCTGGTTTCCATTTAGGAGAACTGGAAACCACGCGGACAGCTTCCTTATCGAGAGACTCATCGACTCCACGTAGAACCTTCACATTGGTTACGCGGCCGTCAGCCTCGACGGTAAACTGCAGGGTAACACGGCCCTGGACTCCGTTCTCCTTGGCAATTTCAGGATATACCAGCCTGGCATTGACCCACTTGGTGAACTCGTTGGCATCACCTCCATTGAAAGAAGGTTTCTCCTCGACCAACTGGAAAGGAATGGCTTCCTCTTCAACTTCCTCCTCAACGACCTCAGCCTCGCGGTAGTCCATGATTTCGACACCGGTGTTGGCGTCATCCTCAAGGTTCATAAACACATTGTCATCGAGTTTGATCTCGTCATCGACAATGTCGATCTGGTCGGAGAGGATAGGAATCTTGGGTGCCTCGGGCGGCGGGGGAGGGGTTTCCTGCTGGATGGCAATCATCTCGTCCTCGATCTGAGCTTTGGTAGTATCCTCGAGAAGAGATACCTGCTTCTCCTTGGAACTGTATTCAAAAGCAAAGAGAACGGCCGCAAGAGCAACCACGAATCCGATTTCGGTGAAAAGCAGCTTCTTGTTTTTAAGGTCTGCTTTCGGGGTTTTCTTGACTTCCATAACTGTAAACTTTTAAATATTCCGGTCAATTCCGGGGTTAAACATATTTTCTGCTGCAAAGATATGCATAAAAATGGCCGGAACTGTAATTTTCCGGCCTTTATAATCTCGCAATGTCTTTTTATAAACCATTGATAATCAATGTGTTATAAAATACTCAAAATCACAAAAAATCGCACTTTTTATAACTAATTGATTATCAACTACTTATAAGACACTGTAAAAAGAAGTCTTTGTCCGGGGAAGAGGACGAAGAAATACGCCCTTTCAGCCGGTAAACCCTATTGTATATATAC
>JAEEGL015070802.1_pt1 | contig 11321 bp, 12 predicted proteins | sample 9134231 | NCBI WGS metagenome assembly JAEEGL01 (sample SAMN16246548, study PRJNA631951) | gut metagenome | biome: gut microbiome; feature: rumen; material: fiber-attached | host: Bos | place: Iran: Karaj | collected 2018-10
ACAAGTCTTTTTGTAATATAAGTGAATTTGGAATTAGTGAAGAGTTAAAAAACAAAGTTAGTAATATTTTAATTAATAATGGATATCAACCAATCGAAGAAGAAAGAGCTTTTATAATTAGTAGTTTATATAATAGATATCGAGGCTTTGTTGGATGTCGAGTTGGTGATATGGGAGTTCATATTAAAGAAGAAGATTTAACAAATGGTGTTTTAGATAGTCCAGAGTTATTATCAAAGTATGTAATTGATAATTTCTTAAATCATTTAGAAAAATCAGTTGTTACTTCAGTATATTATGACTTTGGTGTAGAATTCGCTAAGGTTAGTAAATATAGTAAAAGAAATATAAGAAAATAAGAGTCCAATGTATATAAAGAGTGTAGAAATACATTCTTTTTTTTGTTATACTATATATAGTAGGAGGATTTAGGATGTTTGACTACGATAGTTACGATATGGATGGCATTAGACAAGCAGTAGAAGAGTATTACGAAGATAAATACGAAGAATCAAAAACAGTAGAGGATGAAATAGAATATATAGAAGCATGTTGGAAAAGTTCTTCTGAAATAATTCGTATGGCTAGAAGTATTGGCATTAATATAGAAGATTATCGAATAAGTAAGAGTAAATAGATGTCTTAAGGACATCTTTTATTATCGAAAATACTTGTTTGTTGTTAAATAATTAATATTGTGATAGAATATTGGCGTGAGGTGGATTTTGAAGAAAATATTTTTATTTATAAGTATACTATTATTTCCAATATTTATTTTTGCAAAAGAATATGAAGTAGAAGACATTAATATGAAGTTAGATGTAAGAACAGATTATATTGTTTTCACTAGAAATAATCTAGATAATAATACAGATTTAGTTAAACTTAATATTCCACAAGAATATTTAGAAAATTTAATGAAAACTAATAATATCTATTATGATATTATAAAAAATGATGTATCATACGAAATATTAGTAGTAGTACCTAATACAAAGTTACAATTTAACAATTTATCTAATGCAACTGATACAATGTTAAATGATTTAAAAAATGAATTAGTTAAGAAAACAGGAGCAACAGTATCTAGTGTTTATAAAGCAAAGAATAATTATATTGTAGTAGATTACTATGATGCAAATACTAAGTATTATATTGTTAATTATTATACAGTAGTTAATGCAAGAGGTTATAATATTCAATTACAAAAAAGATCAGAGATAACTAATGATGAGAGACAAGATTTAAAAGATATAATTGATTCTATTAATATAAAAGTATTAGATGAATATAAAGAAGAAAGTAAAGAAATGCAAAAAAATATTGAAAAATATGATAAAAAACCATTTGATTATAAAAATATTATTTGGGGAGCTGTCATAGGAGCAGCTGTTGGATTAATATCATATGTAATAGGAATCTTTATTAAAAAGAAAAAATCAAGTGTTTAACTTGGTTTTTTTATGATAGAATATTGGTTGAGGCGTATATGGAAAAATATCAAGAAATAGAGCGTAGTATTATAAAAAAATATCGTAAAGATATATGGAGTAAATTTGTTAAAGCGGTAGCTGATTATGAACTAATTAATGAGAATGACAAAATAATGGTTTGTATATCTGGTGGAAAAGATTCATTCTTACTAGCTAAATGTATTGAAGAATTAATTAAACATGGTAAATTTAAGTTTGAAGCAAGATATGTTTGCATGAATCCTGGTTATAATGAAGTTAATAAAAATTTAATACTAGAAAATGCTAAAAAGTTGAATGTTAATTTAGAAATGTTTGAGACTAATATCTTTGATACAGTTGCATCTATTACTGAAGGAAGTCCATGTTATCTTTGTGCAAGAATGAGAAGAGGAAACCTATATAGTAAAGCTAAAGAACTAGGATGTAATAAAATAGCTTTAGGCCATCACTTTGATGATGTTATCGAAACAACTCTTTTATCAATGTTTTATGGTTCTGAAATAAAGACTATGATGCCTAAACTACCTAGTGATAATTTTAAAGGATTAGAATTAATTAGACCAATGTATTTAATAAAAGAAGAAGATGTTAAATCATGGGCGAAGTTTAATGGACTAACTTTTATTAATTGTGCATGCCGTTTTACGGAAAGTTGTGCTGTTAACGATGATGGTACTAGTAAGAGACTTGAAATGAAAAAATTAGTTAAGAAACTTCGTGAAACAAATCCACAAGTAGACTATAATATCTTTAAAAGTCTAGATAATGTTAATTTAAACTGTGTACTAGGTACCAAAAAGGATGGGGTATATAAAAGTTTTTTAGAAGAATATAAAGATGTGTAAATAAAGACACATTTTTTCTTTTTTCACTAACATATATAGTATTATATGATAAAATGAAATAGGTGATAGTATGAATAATGATTCAAAAGCAACTATAGTACTTTTTGTTATTGCAGCAGTGAGCCTAATTATTATTCTTATTCTTAGTTTGATATTTGGTGGGAAAACTACTAAGCGAGTAGCAAATTCAAAAAGCAAAAAGGAAATGGCTCGAGATAATAAGTTTGTTGTGGAAAACAAAGAAAGAATTGGTCAAATAATTGATAATAATTCCAAAGAATTAAAGTCTTTAAGAATGAGAGTATTGTTTTCATTAATATTTTTAATAGTTGGCGTCTTATTAGTGTTTCTAGTTAGACCAATAATAATTAGCTTTATTATATTAATTCTATCCATTATTGTTTTCGCTATCAATCTTATTAATTATAGTCGAATTAATAATGAAAAGTACGAAGAAGTTGTTCGGGAAGTATTACGTGGTTTTGATAGTAATTTACAATATTTGCCAAATAATGGATTTACCATAAATGAATATTATACTTGCTTATTTCCAGAAGAATGCGATAGATTTAGTTCGGAAGATATGATTGTCAATCCGAAAACATTTTTCTCATTTTCAGATATCCTAGTTGAATCAGAGTATGAAGATGATGATGGTCAATCACATTATACAACGGAATATAGAGGTTCTTTAGCTAGAATGTCGGTTAAGGATATTAACTGTAAAATATTTCTAGGCGGAGTTAATAGAGGTATTATTTATAGAAAAGATGGTTATACTGATATCGAATTTGAAAATGATGAGTTTAATGAACTATTTAGAGCTTGCACTGATGATGAAATGATTGCATATAAAATATTGACTCCTGATGTAATGGAAGAGTTTGTAAATATTAAAAATAGTACATATGGTGATATTGATATTCGTATAATTAATGATAAATTATATATAAGATTTTCAACAGGAGATACGTTTGATAGTGAAATGTTTGATAAAGAAGCTGAGAAAGAGCATTTATTTCAATCAATTGCAGTTTTAGAAGAAGTAATGAAAACAATGAATAAAGTAAAAGAAATAATTGAAAAGAAAAATATGGATTAAAGGAGAGTTTATGAAAGAAGTATTAATAGTTGTAGGTATAATAATATTGATTGTAATTATGACAGTTATTGTTATTAGAAATTCATTAGTTGAAAAACAAAAGAAAGTGGAAAGAAATAATTCATTAGTTGATGTTTATTTGAAAAAAAGATTTGATTTAATACCAAATTTAGTTGAAGTATGTAGGGGATACTCTAAACATGAAGAAGAGACTCTTGCAAAAGTAACGGAATTACGTTCGGCTTTTAATAATCATCCAACTGATGAAAATAGAGAAGAGTTAAATGAGATTTATAAGAAATTTATTGCTTTAGTAGAAAGTTATCCTGAAATAAAAGCTAGTGATAATTATTTAAAATTACAAAAAGAGTTAACTAATGTAGAAAATGAAATTGTGGCCTCTCGTAGAATTTATATTAATAGTATTACGGATTATAATAATTCAGTAATGAAATTTCCAAGTTCTATGATTGCAAATATGTTTGGATTTCAAAAATGTGATTTACCAAAGTTTGATTATAGTGATGTTAAAATAAATTTTGATGAAAATAAAGAATAGAAATATTCTTTTTTTTTTAATAATTTGTGATATAATTATAAAGCGAGTAAGGAAGTGGTTACATGATTAAAATGTTTCGGCAAATGACTAAAAGAGAAGTAGCTTTCTTTGTAGGAAGTATTTTATTTATGGTACTTCAAGTATGGTTAGAATTAAAGATACCTGGATATATGTCTGAAATTACTAAGTTAGTTACTACTGGTGGAGAAACAAGTGAAATAGTACATATTGGTATTATTATGATACTTTGTGCTTTAGGTGGCTTTTTAGTATCAGTTATAATTGGTTTTGCCTCTTCATATGTTGGTACTTCTTTTGAAAAAAATCTTCGTTCTAAGATATTTAGAAAAGTACAAGGTTTTGGAATGGAAGAGATTAAGAAGTTTTCTACAAGTAGTTTAATAACTCGTAATACTAACGATGTTACACAAGTAAAGAACTTTGTAGTAATGGGTACACAAATGTTAGCTAGAGCGCCTATTATGGCTTCTATGGCTGTATTTAAAATATTAGGTAAACAATGGCAATTTTCGGTTGCTACTGGAATCGGTGTCTTAATTATCTTTATGATGATTGCGGTAATAATAATTTTTGCATTACCTAGATTTAAAAAGATGCAAAAGTTAACTGATAATTTAAATAGAATTACAAGAGAGAATTTAACTGGCATTAGAGTAGTACGTGCTTTTAATGCGGAAAAATATCAACAAAAGAAGTTTAATGGTGTTAATACTGAATTTGCCAAAACTAACCTTTTTGTTAGTAGGATTATGTCTTTAATGGATCCAATAATGACAATAGTTATGTCTGGAATTCCACTTGCAATTTATTGGATAGGAGCAGGACTCATTAATTCAGTTGGTATGGCTGAAAGAATAGTATTATTTAGTGATATGGTAGTATTCTCTAGTTATGCAATTCAAGTTATTTTATCATTTACTTTCTTAGTTATGATATTTGTTATTTACCCAAGAGCAGCTGTTTCTATGGGAAGAATTAGTGAAATACTTGATACTAAAGAAACTATTACAGATGGCTATATTGATTATGATACTAATGAATTAAAAGGTGTTGTAGAATTTCGTGATGTATCATTTAAATATCCTGATGCAGATGAATGTATATTAGAAAATATAAATCTTAAAATAGAACCTGGTGAAACAGTAGCTTTCATTGGAAGTACTGGTAGTGGAAAAAGTACTTTAATTAACTTAATACCTAGATTTTATGATGTAACTAGTGGTGAAATACTTGTTGATGGTGTGAATATTAAAAATATGAAACAAGAATATTTACATAATAAAATAGGTTATGTATCTCAAAAAGCAACATTATTTAAAGGTAGTGTTAAAAGTAATATAAAATTTGGTAAAGGTAATAATAAAAGAATAACTGATGATGAGATAATTAATTCATTAAAGATAGCTCAAGGATATGATTTTGTTAGTAAAATGGATAAAGGTATTAATGGTGAAATAGCTCAAGCTGGTACTAATGTATCTGGTGGTCAAAAACAAAGAATTCAAGTGGCTCGTGCTATCGCAAGAGATCCTGAAATATATATCTTTGATGATTCATTCTCAGCTCTTGATTTTAAGACTGATTATAGTTTAAGAAAAGAATTAAATAAGTATTCTAAAGGTACTACTAAATTAATTGTAGCTAGTCGTGTTGGAACAATAATTGACGCAGATAAAATAGTAGTATTAGAAAATGGTAAGTGTGTAGGAATTGGTAAACATACTGATCTTCTTAAGAATTGTGAAGTATACCAAGAGATAGCTGCTTCTCAATTATCAAAGGAGGAGTTAGAAAATGCATAATAAAAAAACAGAAGTTGCAAAAGACTTCAAGGGCGCAATTACTAAATTAATTAAGTATGATAAATCTTTAGTTAGATTATTAATTCTTTCATTAGTATTATCATTTGCATCAAGTGCATTAGCTATTATTGGACCAGATAAGTTAAAAGATGTTACTAATGTTATTGCTAATAATATTATGACTCAAATACCTATGGATGAAGTAAAGAGTATTGCAAGTATTCTTATAGTTATTTATGCTCTTAGTTCAATATTAGGTTACTTAGAAGGATTTATTATGGCTACAGTAACGGCTCGCTTTCAAAAGAGAATGCGTGATGATATATCTAAAAAGATTAATGTATTACCACTTTCTTTCTTTGATAAGACAACAGTTGGTGATATTTTATCAAGAGTAACAAATGATGTTGATAATATTGGATTCACTATGACGCAAAGTTTAGGAAGTATTGTTGGATCATCAACTTTATTAGTTGGTTCATTAATAATGATGTTTATTACTAATTGGATACTTGCTATTACAGCTATTTTATCAACAATAATTGGATTAGTGTTTGTAGTAATAATAATTATGAGAAGTCAAAAATACTTTAATGAAGTACAAAAATCACTTGGTGAAATTAATGGTCATATTGAAGAAGTATTCTCTGGTCATAATGTAATAAAAGCTTATAATGCTGAAGAAGAAATGAATGAGAAGTTTGATAAGATTAATAATCATTTGTTTGATTGTGGACGCAAGAGCCAATTCTTATCAGGACTTATGCATCCATTAATGGGATTTACTGGTAATTTTGGTTATGTTATAGTATGTGTTGTTGGTTCAATACTTGTTATGAATAAAACAATCGATTTTGGTGTTATTGTTGCATTTATGATGTATATTAAGTTCTTCACAAGACCATTAATGCAAATAGCTCAATCATTTACTGGTATTCAAAGTGCAGCAGCAGCTAGTGAAAGAGTATTTGATTTCTTAGAAGAAAAAGAAATGGATGATGAAAAGAGTTTAACTGATAAGTTAGAAATATCTGATGTTAAAGGAAATCTTGATTTTAAGAATGTTAAATTTAGTTATAATCCTGAAAAAGAGATTATTCATAACTTTACTGCTAGTGCTAAATCTGGTCAAAAGATTGCCATAGTAGGACCAACAGGAGCTGGTAAAACAACTATTGTTAACTTGTTAATGAAATTCTATGATATTAATAGTGGTGATATTGTTATTGATGGTCATTCAATTAAAGCCTTAACTAGAGAAAATGTTCATGATTTATTTACAATGGTACTACAAGATACATGGATATTTGAAGGTACTATAAAAGAAAATATTCGTTATAACAATAAAGATGTTACAGATGATGAAATAATAGATGCATGTAAAAAAGTAGGATTACATCACCTTATTAAAACATTGCCTAAAGGATATAATACGATTCTTACGGATGCAGATAATTTATCAGCTGGAGAAAAACAATTATTAACTATTGCTCGTGCGATGATTAGTAAAAAACCATATTTAATTTTAGATGAAGCTACAAGTAGTGTTGATACAAGAACAGAAGAATTAGTTCAAAAAGCCATGGATAAGTTAGCTGCAGATAAAACATCATTTATTATTGCTCATAGATTATCAACTATTCGTAATGCTGATAAAATATTAGTAATAAATGATGGTAAAATAATAGAACAAGGTAAGCATGATGAATTATTAGCAAAAAATGGTTTTTATGCAGAACTTTATAATTCTCAATTTCAAGAATTATTAGATTAAAGATATCTTTGGATATCTTTTTTATATTATCTATTGTATAATTATTTTGGTGATATTATGTGGTTATTAATGGCAATAGTTACTTTATTATTATGGGGAATAGCTGATTTATTCTATAAAAAAGGGAATAATGAAAAAGACAAGTATTCTCATTTAAAAACTGGTATGTTAGTTGGTTTTGTAATGGGGATACATGCTGTTATTTATATGATAGTTAAAGGACTTACTTTTGATTTTTTAGCAATGTTAAAGTATTTACCTGTATCTCTTTGTTATATTATATCAATGGTTATTGGTTATAAAGGGCTTAAATATATTAACTTATCAGTATCTAGCCCAATACAAAATTCATCAGGTATTATTACTAGTATATTGTTATGTATTATTTTTAAAGTAAGCTTATCTATTTATGAAATAATTGGTTTAGTTATTATGGCTATTGGTGTATGGATTTTATCATTCATTGAAAATAAAGAAAATAAAAAGATAGTATTAAAAAAAATCGGATTAACTGCAATTATCTTTCCAATAATGTATTTAATTATTGATGGCGCTGGTACTTTTTTAGATGCAGTTTACTTGGATCACTTAGAATTAATAGATGAAGATATGGCTTTAATTGCTTATGAATTTACTTTCTTAATTTATGGAATTATTATGTTTATTTATTTAAAGATAAAAAAAGAAAAAATTAAAGTATTTAAAGAAAAAGACAAGTTATTGGCTGCTATTTTTGAAACACTAGGTCAATTTACTTATGTATTTGCTATTTCATCTCATTCAGTTATTACTGCTCCAATAGTTGCTTGCTATAGTGCATTTTCCGTTTTGTTATCTAGAATAATTTTAAAAGAAAAACTTAATAAGTGGCAATATTTAGCTCTATTCTTAATATTTTTGGGTATTATTTTGATGTCTATATTAGAAGAAATATAAATCTTGTATAAATATTTAATAAATGTTATAATATGGGCAGAAAGGAGTATTTATGGACAGAGTTGGATTAAAAAATAAAGCAAAAGAATTAATTAGAGGTAATAAATGGTATATTTGGAAACCATTAATCTGTATTGGACTTATCATTATCCTTATTGAAGGTATTGCATTTGGTCTTGATTATGCTTTTGGTTTTGCTAAAATGGAAACTGTTGAAGTATTAGGAGTTAAAACTACTCAATATTCTACAGGAATTATATCTTTAATTGTAGGTATATTTACTGGATTTGCTGGTTGTGCATTGACAATTGCTTATGCATATTATGTGATATCATTTGTTCGTGGAAAGAGACTTGAACTTAAAGATGTTATTGACTTTATGAAAAAACATTGGGTTAAAGCATTTGTTGTTGGTTTTTTAGTTGGACTAATCATATTAGGTTGCACTATATTATTAGTTATACCTGGTATTATTGCTGCTATCGGATTAATGTTCTATCAAGAAGTATGTGCTGAAAATCCAGAAATGGGCGCCATGGATATAGTTAAAAAATCATGGGCAATGACTAAAGGTCACAAAATGGATTTATTTGTAATGGGACTATCATTCATTGGATGGGCATTGCTTGGAAGTTTAACATTTGGAATTCTTTATATTTGGTTAACTCCATATATGACAGTTACATTTACTCTTGCATACGAAGAATTACGTAAATAATAAAAAATATTAAAAAAATGATTGACTTTAATAGTCAATCTAGGTATAATCTTAATTGCTGACTTAGGTTGGCAATTAATTTTGGGGCATTAGCTCAGCTGGGAGAGCGTCACGTTTGCACCGTGAAGGTCAGCGGTTCGATCCCGCTATGCTCCACCATAAGAAAATAACTACGATTTCTCGTAGTTTTTTTTATTTCAATAATAGTTTTCCAACAACTATTAAGATACATGAACCAATAGCACTAGTACCAACAGCACCTAATATTCCACTCCAATGTAGTCCAATTAGTCCAAATACCCATGTTCCAACAAAACCACCAATAATACCAATAACAATGTTTCTTATTAATCCACCTTTTGATCCCATTAAGAAACCTGCTATAGTACCTGCTATTGCACCAATTACTAAACTTGTTAGGATTGCTTCTAAACTCATAACGCCTCCTTATGAATTAATTATAACATGAATTGATATAAATTGAACTAGTAAAAATATGTAAACCACTATTAAAATATTCTTTAATTCGTTTGACTTTTATTTTATTCGATGATAAATTTAGGTTAGAATGTGGTGATGTTATGGATAATGGGGCGTGTCATAAAAATAATAATAAATCTAAAAAAATTATTATTTTTTCGCTTGTTATCATATTAGCAGCTGTATTTGTATATATAAGAAAATCTAATCAAGCTATTTTGATTAATGAAGATAATGCAAAGAATACAGATTTAGATATTGCTAACTTAATAGGAACATGGAAAACGCATTCTAAAACTGAACCAAAAGATAATAGGTACTATATATACGATTTAGTATTTATATTTAAAAAAGATGGTACTTGTAATCTTGATGGTACAATGAGAATTAGATATACCGATAATAAGAATGGAAGCTCAGTTACTATTAATCAAATTGGTAAATGTTATTTAAATTCTTCTGGTGATAAAATGAAGATGGATTTGAATGATAGTAGAGCTTTAGTATTATACGATGATTGGACTGATTTTAGTTTAAATGGTGAATCAATGGCCTTATCTAAGTTTAATTACGATAAGTCTATTAACTAGTTTATTTGACAGTATTATCGTGGTCAGTTTGACATATACTTGCCATTTGTGGTATAATTTTTGAGTTTGAGGTGAATTGATGAGAAGTTTTGATTCAATAGCAGAAGAAATAATATATAGTGATAAATATCAATCATTAAAGAACGAAGATCATCATGGTTTATCTAGATACGATCATTCTTTAAGGGTTGCTAGAAATACATATAAACTATCTAAGAAAATGAAATTAGATTATGTTTCAGCTACAAGAGGAGCTTTATTACATGACTATTTCACGGATGAAGATTATCGAAATACTAAAGGTATGAAGAAATATAGTATGCATCCAGTAATAGCTTTAAATAATGCAATTCGTGAATATGAACTTAATCCAAAAGAAGAAAATATTATAGTTAGTCATATGTATCCAATGTGTAAGACAAAACCAAATTGCAAGGAAAGTTGGTTAGTGACTAGTGTTGATAAAGGTGTTGCAATATATGAATGTGCTCGATATAAAGCTAAAGAATGTATTGCATTTACAAGTATATTAATAATTAATTTTTTACATTTTTAGTTAATTAAATGTTGATGGAAAGTAGTAATTTAAATAAGTATTGATAGTGAGATGATGTTTGGTGGAAATCATTAATACATTTAAATGAACGTAGTCCAGAGTTTAATCGCCAAAGGCGTTATAAAAAAGAGAATAGAAATTTCTATTAATTAGGATGGTACCACGGTAATACGTTCCTATGTTAATAGGAATTTTTTTGTTAATAGGAGGATTTATGAATTTAATAACAGAAACAGAAAAATATTTATGTGAATTAATTAATGAACTAGGGTATAGTATTGATAAAGTAAATTTAGTACCTAGTGGTAAACCTGAATTAGGTCAATTTCAAATTAATGAGGCTTTTTCATTGGCAAAAGCTAATCATGAAAATCCAAGAGAAGTAGCTGAAAAGATAGTAAGTAAGTTAGATAATAGATTTACTAATGTTAATATAGCTGGACCTGGTTTTATTAATATATCT
>JAEEGL016176190.1_pt1 | contig 11321 bp, 9 predicted proteins | sample 9134231 | NCBI WGS metagenome assembly JAEEGL01 (sample SAMN16246548, study PRJNA631951) | gut metagenome | biome: gut microbiome; feature: rumen; material: fiber-attached | host: Bos | place: Iran: Karaj | collected 2018-10
GCCCAGCTTCTTATGGTATGACAGATACTATGGGACGTATGCACTCAGATGCTCAGTTCGCAGGTTCTTCATCAGTTCCTGCTCACGTTGAGATGATGGGTCTTATCGGCGCTGGTAACAACCCTATGGTTGGTATGACAGTTTCAACTGCTGTATCTATCGAAGAGGCTGCTAAGGCTGGTAAGTTCTGATAGTTTATCAGATGATAATAATAAGCGCAGGAGCTTGGCTCCTGCGCTTTTATAGTACTATCTTCTTTTATCCGGATATTTTTCGTAGAATTTGTCTTTATCCTTGTACATTCTCTCATCAGCATAACGCATGGCAAGGCGTAGATCTCGTCCTTCTTCATCATGATAATAACCAACCGCAAAGTATAGCCAGTCCGGATCGCAGGCTCTTTCCTTTAGTATTTCAATTTTTCTCTCAAATTCTTCTTTAGGACTAAAGGAGATAATATTAAATTCATCACCGCCTGCACGATATATTTTATCGTCAGGAAAGACTTCTTTTAATACGTTGGCAGCATCTATAAGGAGTTTGTCTCCCTCACCATGTCCGCCGTTATCATTTATTGATTTTAAGCCGTTCAGATCGCAGAATGCTACGTTAAACGGAGTTGGAACAAATTCGAGCTTAAGCGATAATTCATCAACATTTACGTTCATACAGTTACGATTGAATACGCCCGTAAGCATATCAACGTTACTAAGATACTCAAGACGCTGCAGAAACAAGTGATTTGCTACCTCTGAGGATAAGAAAAAGGAGAGAAGCTCAATTGTTTCTTTAACTCTCAATATGTGATCAACGTCAAAGTTGGTGATATACAGATATCCGATTATTTCCTGATGATGAATAAGAGGAACAAGGCATAGGCTTACAACTTTGTTGTCTTTTAGCGTTTTGATCCATGCGGGAGCTTTTTGCGCTATCAAATCCATATCATAATTGCTTTTGATGATGATACTGTTTGTCTCTTTTACCAGTTCAGCCCAGCTGCCTACGATTTCATACGGGAAATCTGCAAAGATGCCTTTGATGTTCAGAGCATCATTTTGAACACTGTAGCTTATAACCTCAAATTGTTTTATATCATCGTCGACAATTAGAAGGCTTGCGGCATAGGAACCAGTGTATTCTCTGATATCACTTACAACAATATCCATGCTATCATTGAATTTGTTTTCGTTTCTGAGCTCAAGGCAGGCTTTAATGACAAAGCTGGCTATATCAGGTGATACAGTTGCAAATTTACCTGTATCCATTTCTTTGTTGATGGTATACATGAACTGACAGAAAGCAATGTTTGGGTTCTCTGATTCACCGGCTATAGGTATCAGAATGTCCTGAGTCCAGTACCCGTACATTCTTGTGGTATCTACGTACGTACTGATATACTCTTTTTTCCAGGCAGCTCTATAGCAAACGTCTTCAAAGTTGGGCTCTTTGGGAAGATGGGCAGTATAAAGCTGACCTTCAATAGTATTCTCAAAGCCATCATACTCAGGGAGCGGGCCTTGTTCTGTTTCCGAGTAAAGGTCATAATAGCTCTTCTTAAATATTTCATTTATTGCATAGAAGCGTATTTCTCCGCATTTGTCACCCGGCAGTCTTTCGACGGAAAGGATGGTGCAGGGAATAGTAGATGTCTCAGCCAGATCTTTTAACAGTTCATAAGTGAGTTTTTTCATTTATTTCACCATATCGGGATAGTTATAGTAGAAATCATCCTGAAATTCCTGTTCGTATTCGCTTGCAAATCGCAAAGCGGCATGAAGATTGCCGTCCGTCATATCGGTAAAGTAGCCGACTGTAATGTATAACCAGTCAGGATCACTGGCTTTTTGTTTGAGTAGTTGTATTTTTTCATCGAAGCTTTCTTTGGTAGAAGGGAGAGATATAATAGCAAATTCGTCTCCGGAAGATCTGCAAACAAAGTCTTCTTTAAATACTTCTTTAAGGATTTTTCCTGCATCACTAAGCAAATCGTTTCCGGCTTCATGTCCTTTTTGGATATTTATAGTCTTGAGAGTTGTAAGTTTACAGAAGGCTACGCTAAACGGAGTGGGTTTAGCTTTGAGCTCCACAGCAAGTTCATCAACCTTGATATTCATGGAATTTCTGTTGTGTACACCTGTTCTGGAGTCAGTTAATCCCTGAATTTTTAATTTCTCGATAAATATGTGGTGCGCTACTTCCGAGGTGAGGAAGAAGGCAACCATTTCTATCGTATCCTTGAATCTGGATAACTGGCTAACATCAAAGTTAGTAATATACAGATAGCCTATGATCATGTTCTGATAAATAAAAGGAGCAAGGCAAAGACTTTCTACATCATTTTCCCGCAGAGTTTTAACCCAGGCAGGAGCTTTTGCTTCTACTTCCTTCAAATCTCGCTCGTTTCGTATGATTATGCAATCTGTTCCTGAAATAAGTTCCTCCCAGGATTCAACAACTTCATAAGGAATTTTGGCAAAGACAGCGTGAAGATCTTTACTGTTATTTCTGACGCTTGCGCTTATTACTTCAAATTCGTACACATCTTTTGAAACAGTCATGATAGAAGCGGCAAAAGAGTCCGTGAACTCACGAAGGTCGCGGGTGACTGTATTCATAGCTGAGTAAAAGTCATCATCTTTTCTAAGATTGATGCAGGTTCGGATAACAAAGCTGGCAATATCAGGGGAAATGATAGAGTATTTGCCGGCTTCCATTTCTTTGCTAAGAACATAACTAAACTGGCAATAACCTATTTCAGGGTCATCATCATTAGAAATAGGGATTACAATATCTTCAGTCCAATAACCGTAGAGTCTGGTAGTATCTACGTAAGCATGGTAATGCTCACCCTTCCAGGCCGCGTTAAACAGGATCTCTTCGAATTTGGGATCTCTTGGAATCTTGGAATCATATGGCTGACCTTCAACGTTTTCGCCTGTCATGCTGAATTTACTGTTGGTGGCAACCATGAGTATTTTACCGCAGCTTCCATCAGCATTTTTTTTGACGGATAAGATTGCACTAGGCATATTGCAGAGATTAACAATCGCTTTTAGATCTTCGTATTTGATTCCGGACATTCCAGCCTCCATATTGATAATGACGTAATAATGAATATATTTTTACTACTATATAATACCATATAGTTGTCATAAAAACATTTATTTGTATTTTAGAAACTGTTAAATAGTTATTAAATAATTAGGAAAAAAATAGACAGACAAAGCGTCATATGTTTGGGCTTGGAAAAGCAAACCGGTAGTAGGACAGAGCTTGGTAACACTTAGATTATGCCACTTCCGCGAGGTCTAAGAATGAAGTATAATATGAATTGAAAACAGTCTGGCAACAAAGGGGAGTATAGGATTGTTTATAAATTAGAACTTCTTGAATGTTTCATTTATGAACGCATAAGCTGATGACTGATTTGTACTTTGAGAGGAGGTATGATGATGACACATGTTTCATTTGCAGCTTTCTGGCTATTTATGACTGTGCTTCTTGCAGTCATTGAACTTTCCACACTTGGTCTTATTACTATATGGTTTGCTTTTGGAGCTGCAGTAACCATAATAGTTGCACTTCTTGGCGGCAATATATGGGTACAATTATTTACGTTTATAATAGTTTCCACTGTTATTCTGCTAACTGTGCGCCCTATAGCTACAAGGCACTTTAACAATCATATCAAAAAGACCAATATTGATGCGGTTGTTGGAAGGAAACTGATAGTCAAAGCTACTATTGACAACATCAAGGGAACAGGTAAAGTAGATATGGACGGATCTACATGGCTTGCTGCTTCCAGTATTGATGAAGTTGTAATTGAGGAGGGAACAGAGGTCAGAGTAGTTCGAGTTCAGGGAGCAAAACTTATTGTTGAAAGGGAGGTATGACACCATGTATGTAATTATTGCACTTATTATTCTCATTCTTGTACTGATAGCTGCTAATATTAAGATCGTTCCACAGGCTCATTCATATGTAGTGGAGCGACTTGGAGCCTACAAGGAAACCTGGGATGTTGGTCTTCATATCAAGGTTCCGTTTATCGACAGAGTAGCCAGACAGGTTGATCTTAAGGAACAGTATTGTGATTTCCCACCTCAGCCTGTTATTACTCAGGATAATGTTACAATGCAGATTGATTCTATCGTATTCTTTAGAATTTCTGATCCTATGGCATATGCTTATGGGGTTAAGAATCCTATCGGAGCTATTGAGAATCTGACAGCCACAACACTTCGTAACGTTATAGGATCACTTACTCTTGATGAGACTCTTACATCCCGTGACCAGATCAATGCGCAGATGCAGGATGCACTTGATATTGCGACAGATCCTTGGGGAATCAAGATCACAAGAGTGGAGCTCAAGAACATCAATCCTCCGGAGCAGATCAGAGATGCTATGGAGAAACAGATGAAAGCTGAGCGTGAGAAGAGAGAAAAAATTCTTTTTGCAGAAGGTGAGAAACAGTCACAGATCACTGTTGCAGAAGGTGAGAAACAGAGTAAAATTCTTCAGGCAGAGGCTGATAAGCAGGCTACAATTCTTAGGGCTGAAGCTGAAAGAGAAAAGAGAATCAGAGAAGCAGAAGGTCAGGCTGAAGCAATCAAGAACGTTCAGAGGGCTAATGCTGAGGGTATCAGAATGTTAAAAGAGGCTGGTGCTGATGAGTCAGTACTTACGCTCAAGAGTCTTGAAGCGTTTGAAAAGGCTTCAGACGGACAGGCAACCAAGATAATTGTTCCTTCCAATATCCAGGGAATTGCCGGTTTGGCACAATCTATCAAGGAAGTGATAAAATAACATTTTGATGATCCCTGAAACCAATAATACAAAAATGATAGGGATTATAAATATGTCTTCAAATAATAAAAAGTTCAGATCAAATACTGATCTGGTTTTATATTTCCTCAAAGGAAATAAGAGATTTTTCTTTTTAAGTATTATCTTTTCAATTCTGGTTACATTTTTTGACCTTATTAATCCTAAAATCATACAGTACACTGTCGACTTCTGCATCGATGATGCAGAGTCGGACAGTGTTCCGGTTTATCTAAAGGGAATAATGGATGCTCTTGGGGGGAGGGAGTTCCTTAGAGAACATCTGTATTACATTGCTGTTGTGGTAGCGATTGTTGCACTTCTTACGGCTACTTTCAGGTATCTCTTTAGATTATGTAATGCCCAGGGAGCGGAGAAGCTTATTCAGAGAATGAGAAATAAGCTCTTTGAGCACATTATGCATCTGCCTTTTACATGGCATGGAGAGAATCATACAGGAGATATTATCCAGAGATGTACTTCAGATGTAGATACCATTAAGATGTTTATTTCTGAGCAGATGCTGTCTCTTTTCAGAATAGTGATCAGAATTGCCGTTGCCATGTACTTTATGGTCGGAATCAGCATTCCGATGTCGATTGTCTCAGGGGCGTTTATTCCAATTATCGTAATATATTCAGGTTTTTTCCATAACAGGATCAGAACCGAGTTTGAGAGAGCTGATACAGAAGAAGGCAGGCTTTCTGCAACAGCGCAGGAAAATCTTACTGGCGTCAGAGTAGTCAGAGCCTTTGGACGTGAGAAATATGAAAAAGACAGATTTGTTAAACAGAATGCGGAATATACGCAGTTATGGATAAATCTGATGAGGACACTTGCGGCCTTTTGGTCTTCGAATGACCTTATATCCGGACTGCAGGTTATGCTTATCACTGTACTTGGCGCTGTTTTTTGTGTTCAGGATTCAATAACGGTTGGTGAATACATTGCGTTTGTTTCCTATAATTCGATGCTTGTATGGCCTGTAAGAGCCCTTGGAAGGATTATTTCCGAGATGAGTAAGGCGGGGGTATCTATAGACCGTATTGCCTATATCATGAATTCGGAAACAGAAGAAGATAAAGAAAATGCACTAAAGCCTTCGCTTAAACAGGATATAACATTTGAGCATGTTTCTTATGCCTATGAAAACGGCGGTGCTGATGTTTTAAAGGATGTTTCTTTTACTATTAAGGCGGGAACAACTTTTGGAATACTTGGTGGAACCGGCTCCGGCAAATCTACCCTTATGTACCTGATGGACAGGCTCTACGATCTCAAGGAGGGCTGCGGAAGAATACTTGTTGGAAATACAGATATAACAGATATCAAGGCGTCCTGGCTCAGGAGCAACATAGGATTTGTTCTTCAGGAACCTTTCCTTTTCAGCAGGACCCTTTCTGAGAATATCGGGATAACTCAGAAGAAGACGGATTTTGCAGAAATTCGTGCAGCTGCAAGAATAGCAGCTCTTGATGAAACAATAGAGGATTTTTCCAAGGGATATGAAACCTATGTGGGTGAGCGTGGTGTAACACTCTCCGGTGGTCAGAAGCAGCGTACTGCAATTGCACAGATGCTGGTTTCCAAGCCGCCAATAATGGTCTTTGACGATTCACTTTCAGCGGTTGACACTCAGACAGATGCAAGAATAAGACATGCGCTTTCTGAGAATACTACAGATTCTACAGTGGTACTGATTTCACATAGGATAATGACACTTATGCATGCCGATAACATAATTGTTCTGGATCATGGCAGAATTGCAGAACAGGGTACACACGAACAATTACTGGCTCAGGGCGGCATTTACAAAAAAATTTATGATATTCAGATGCAGGGAACATGAACGAAAAAACTAATATTAAATTACCTTTATTTGGAATACCTAAACTGTTTCCGTATATTAAACAGTATGGCCCTAAGATCATCTTTATGATAATTCTTGGAGTTTTAAGTTCACTTGCGGATTCGGTTTTTCCTATTTTTAACCGATATGCCATTGATAATTTTGTCGGAAGAAAAACCCTTGAAGGATTAACTGTATTTATAGTTTTATACTTGATAGTGTTAGTCCTTCAGGTTATTGACAATTTCATATGTACGTATATTTGCGGACAGATAGAACTATCTGTGGACAGAGATCTTAGAAATGCTGCCTTCAGTCATCTTCAGACTTTGTCTTTTGCCTATTTTAATCAGAATAATGTTGGATATATCCATGCCAGGGTTATGAGCGATACAGGTAAGATAGGCGTTATGGTGTCATGGAGAATGATGGATATAGTATGGCAGGGAGCCTATGTAATCTTTGTTCTTGTGATGATGCTTATTTTGAACTTTAAACTGGCTCTTTTAGTTATGATACTGGTGCCAATCGCAGTAGTTCTTGTTATGTACTTTCAGAGTAAGCTTGTTGTCCTCAATCGTAAGATAAGAGAAATCAATTCTACCATTACCAGCAATTTTAATGAGGGCATAACAGGAGCTAAAGCTATCAAGACTCTTGTGGTTGAAGATAAAATACAAAGTGATTTTGAGGAAGATACCGAGAAGATGAGAGCCACTTCGGTACATGCTACTCATTATTCAGCTTTTTTCACATCGGCTATCACTATGATGTCTTCAGTTGCGCTTGCTCTTGTTCTGTGGCGCGGAGGCATAATAACCATGGATGGTATCATTCAGATTGGAACTCTTTCTGTTTTCCTCTCTTATGCGCTTAGCCTTATGGAACCTATCCAGAATATCATTATTACTCTTTCTGAGCTTATTGCCGTTCAGGTTAATGTTGAGAGACTTACAAGACTTCTTGAGACTGAATCAGATGTATCTGATTCTCCTGAAGTAATAGAAAAATATGGCGATACCTTTAATCCCAAGAAAGAGAACTGGGAACCTCTCTTTGGAGATGTTGAATTTAAAGATGTTACTTTCAAATATCCGGATGGGGATGAGTATGTTCTGACAGATTTTAATCTCAAAGTGCCTCAGGGGACTAATGTCGCTATAGTTGGTGAAACCGGTGCCGGTAAATCAACTCTTGTTAATCTTGTATGCAGGTTCTTTAAACCGACTAAAGGACAGGTACTGATAGATGGAAGAGATGCTGCAGAAAGATCTCAGCTATGGCTTCATTCAAATATAGGCTATGTTCTTCAGACACCGCATCTTTTCTCGGGAACAGTAAGAGATAACCTAAGGTATGGCAATCCTGACGCCACAGAAGAAGAGATTTGGAATGCACTAAGGCTTGTTTCTGCCGATGGAATTGTAAAGCGTATGGATAAAGGGCTTGACAGCGACGTCGGAGAAGACGGAGGAATGCTCTCAACCGGTGAGAAGCAGCTTTTGTCTTTTGCCAGAGCACTTCTTGCCGATCCTAAGATCCTTGTGCTGGATGAAGCTACAGCATCTATTGATACAGTTACAGAGAAGGCTATACAGGATGCAATTGTAACAGTAACTAAGGGAAGAACCTCCTTTGTCATAGCCCACAGATTGTCGACTATCGTGGATGCGGATATTATTCTCGTAGTTAATGATGGCAAGATTGTAGAGAGGGGATCCCACGCAGAACTCATGGATAAGAAAGGTTATTATTACGACCTCTTTACCAAGCAGTTTGATGAAAGCAGTACAGACCAGGTATTTGGGTGATTTTTGATCGGCAGTAGCACATTTCAGAAGCGAATTGAAATATAGGTGTGCTAAGCGGAGGATTTGATGGATATAGCAGTTTTTAGCGATATACATGGTAATTACAGCGCTCTGCAGGCCTGCATTGATCATGCAGTAGGCAGGGGAATTACTAATTTCATGCTCCTTGGTGACTATGTCACAGATTGTCCGAGTCCTCAGAAAACGATGGAAAAGATATATGTTCTCAAGCAGTATTTTAATACTTATATTATTAAGGGAAACAGAGAAGATTATCTTCTGGATTATCACAAAAGCGGTGCAGGAAACTGGAGAAAAGGTTCTGCGTCAGGAGCTCTTTTATATACTTATGAGAATCTGACCCAGAAAGACTTTGATTTTTTTGATTCGCTTCAAAGCTATGGACAATTTGAGATGAAGGGGTATCCGTCATTTGAGTATTGCCATGGCTCACCCGGCCAGATAAATGAACTCTTATACAGAGAAAAGCGAAATACTAAGAAGGTTCTTACACATCTTAAGGGGAATTACCTAGTTCATGGACACACTCATATTCAGGGGACCTACGTTTACAGGGGTAAAAAAGCTATCAATCCCGGTTCAGTAGGTATACCCTGGTATTATGGCGGAAAGACGCAGTTCTGTATCCTTCATGGTAGTAGTAAGGGCTGGGAAGAAGAATATATTCAGCTGGAATATAACAGAAAAGAGATCATAAGGGACTTTAAGTCTTCGGATATCAGCAAATATGCTCCTGCCTGGGCTGCTGTTAGTATGCATACCATCAGAACCGGAGTAGACCTTAATCAGACAGTTCTTTTGCGTGCTATGAGACTATGCGAGCAGGAAAGAGGTAATGTGCGCTGGCCAAATATTCCTGAAAAATACTGGGCCATTGCATTAAAAGAAAACTATATAGATCTGCACGGCAAAGAAATACCGCACACAGATGAATAAACTGGGCCGCCTGTCTTATGAGAAAAGCCTGGAAATACCTGTTTTTGTCTGCGTCGTAATTCATTAAAATTCAAAAAAACAAGAACTTGCATCCTTTCAATGTTGCTTGGAACAGTCAGCAAGTTCTTGTTTTTTTTCATTTACATATATCTTAGATAGTTGTATCCATGGAGACGGATGTATCAGCTGCAGTTGTTTTGTTGGCATCTTTATCATACTGCTTAAGCTGATCATCGAGCCATGAAGATTTATATTTGGCGTAGCTGTCAGTAGATACAGACTTCTTGGAGCCACCTATATTGTCTACAAAGCTGGACTTTGGAATAGTCTTTGTCTTGGATGAACTTATTGCTGCTGTACCTGAATCAGATGCTTCTGATGCGACAGTAGTGGAGCCTGTTTCTCTATAGGCAGTTAGAGCTGCCTTATTACCAACTTTATTAACATAGGATTTCATAAGGGAACCGTAGGAGCCATTCTTGATACTGGCATAGTCGCCAATCAGTCCGCTCATACTGGACATATAATCAAAATTTCCGGACAGACTGGAAAAGAAATTAGTGCTCATATTTGTCACCTCCTTGAGTAAAGCGTTTGCTCAAGTTGCAAACGTCAGAAAATCCCTTTTCTGACAAAATAACTACAATATCTTACGATTATTATTGGGCAAAGACCCTATAATTGCAATTAAACCGCTATTAAAAAGTGATTAAAAAAGGCTGAAATAGATGTATACTGTTTAAGGGTGTTTATTAAGTATTTTTGGAGGTAAAAAAATGGAACAAAAGAAAAACACATGGCTTAGTGCTCTTATTATCGGAATCAGCGTTATGGTGAGCTGCGTAGCTCTGGCATTTGGACTTTCACATTTCAGGTCTGAGAGTACACATGTAATCACTGCTACAGGAAGTGCCAGCGTTGATTTTGAGTCTGATATCATCATCTGGAGAGGTTCTTTTTCAAGAACTGCATGGACTTCACAGGAAGCGTATACTGAGATCAAAAAAGATGCTGATATGGTAAATACATATCTTAAGGACAACGGCATAAGTGATGATGAGATAGTATTTGACTCTGTGGATATTCGCAGAACATATCATGACAATTATGATGATAACGGAAATTATATAGGATCTGTTGCCGATGGATATGAACTTACACAGAGTGTTACAGTATCATCTTCAAATCTTGATACAGTTGAGAAAATTTCCCGCGACATTTCAAGTCTTCTTGATAAGGGAGTTGAGCTGACTTCAGGTTCTCCCGAGTATTATTATTCAGATCTTGATGCTCTTAAGCTTGATCTTATTGATAAGGCTTCAGTTAATGCCAAGGACAGAATTGACATTATTGCCAAAAATACTGGTGCGGGGCTTGGAAAACTCAAAAATTCAAGTCTTGGTGTGTTCCAGATTACTGCCAAGAATTCCGGAACAGGAAGCTATACTTATGATGGAGCTTTTGATACAGAATCAAGATTCAAAACTGCATCTATTACAGTTAAGCTCGAGTATGACCTTAAATAAACTTGACTTTTTGTATTAATAGCACTAATATATGTTCTTAGAGATTAGCACTCAATAAAACAGAGTGCTAACAAGATTTAAAAATTATGATTTTAATATATAAGGAGGCATTATTATGAAGTTAGAACCACTTGCAGACAGAGTTGTACTGAAGGCTCTTGAGGCTGAAGAGACTACTAAATCAGGAATCGTTCTTCCTGGCGCTGAGAAGGAGAAGCCACAGCAGGCAGAAGTTATCGCTGTTGGTCCTGGCGGAATAGTAGATGGTAAGGAAGTTAAGATGCAGGTTAAGAAGGGTGACAATGTCATCTATTCTAAATATTCAGGAACAGAAGTTAAGCTTGA
>JAEEGL016365482.1_pt1 | contig 11321 bp, 8 predicted proteins | sample 9134231 | NCBI WGS metagenome assembly JAEEGL01 (sample SAMN16246548, study PRJNA631951) | gut metagenome | biome: gut microbiome; feature: rumen; material: fiber-attached | host: Bos | place: Iran: Karaj | collected 2018-10
ATATCGGTGGTGTCTCGTTGCAGGAGACCTGCGACAGCGAGGGACGTGCCATCGTCACTGCCTTCGAGAAAGCCATCATGCTGCATGTCATCGATGAAGCTTGGAAGGAGAACCTCCGCGAGTTGGATGAGTTGAAGCACAGTGTGCAGAACGCCAGCTACGAGCAGAAAGATCCTTTGCTCATCTTTAAGCTCGAGAGTGTGCAGCTCTTCGACAAGATGGTCAATAAGATCAACAATCAGACCATCAGCATCCTGATGCGTGGACAGGTACCCGAGCAGCAGGTGCAGGCTCCCGATGATGCTGCCCAGCAGCGTGCCGCCTACGAGGCTCAGCGCCGTGCGCGTGCCGCTGCCCAGCAGCGTGCGCAGTATCAGGCCAGTCGCGGTGGCGCTTCGGCTCCCACTCCCGCCGACCTCAACGACCCCGCACAGCAGGCCGCCGCAGCACAGGACACCCGTGCCCAGCAGCCCCGCACGCCGTTCCAGGCTGAGAAGCTGCCCAACCGCAACGACCCATGTCCTTGTGGTAGCGGAAAGAAGTTCAAGAACTGCCACGGCCGCAACCTCTGAGCATCAATCACTAACAAATTCCATAAACAACCTATGAACATCACACGTCAACTAATCCTTACCTTCATTCTGCTGCCGCTCACCTCGTTGTGGGCGGCACCAGTTGTCAATCCGCGTCCGTTCACCATTCCCGCCATCCATGAGTGGAAGGGTGGGGAAGGCACCCTGTCGCTCACCCCGCAGAGCCGCATCCTCTATGCCGATGCCCGCCTGCGTACGGCGGCGGAGGCTCTGGCTCGCGACCTGAAGCTCTCCACGGGTCTTACCCTCCCTGTGGCCGCGGGCAAGAAGGTTGCTGCCGGCGACATCCTCTTTGCCTATAAGCCCCAGAAGAAGCTTGGTGCCGAGGGTTACACGATGGATATTGCCCAAAGCGTGCGCATCGAAGCTGCCGAGCGCGGTGCCTACCACGCTGTGCAGACGTTGTTGCAATTGTCCATTCTCCATTCTCCATTCTCCATTGTTAATTGTCAATTGTCAATTGTTAATTGCCCCCTCCCTCGTGGGCGCATCACCGACCGACCCGACTATCCCCTGCGTGGGCTGATGATGGACTGCGCCCGCAAGTACATCCCGCTGGACTACCTGCGTCGCCTCGTACGCACGATGGCCTACTACAAGATGAACACGCTTGAGGTGCACCTCAATGACAATGGTTTCCCCGCTTATTTCCACGAGAACTGGGACGAGACCTACGCCGCCTTCCGCCTTGAGAGCGAGCGCTTCCCGGGCTTGACCGCCGAGGACGGCAGCTACTCGAAGGCTGAGTTCCGGCAGTTCATCCTCGATGCAGCAGCCATGGGCGTGGAGATTATCCCCGAGATTGACGCTCCCGCCCACAGCCTCGCCTTTGCCCACTACCGTCCCAGCCTCGGCAGCAAGGAGTTCGGCATGGACCACTTCGAGCTCTCCAACCCCGAGGTCATCCCCTTCATGGACAGTCTTTATGCCGAGTATCTCGAAGGTCCGAATCCTGTCTTTGCCTGCCCTCGCGTGCACATTGGCACAGACGAGTACAGCAACAGCCGCCAGGAGACCGTGGAGCAGTTCCGTGCTTTCACCGACCATCTCATCCACACTGTCGAGGGCTATGGCAAGCAGGCCGCTCTCTGGGGCGCCCTGACCCATGCCAAGGGCGAGACCCCCGTGAAGGTCGATGATGTGTTGATGTTCTGCTGGTACAACGGCTTTGCCGAGCCCGACTCCATGCGAGCCCTCGGCTATCAACTCGTCAGCATCCCCGATGGCCTGAACTATATCGTGCCTGCCGCAGGCTACTACTACGACTACCTCAACGTTCCCCACCTCTATAAGAACTGGACGCCTGCCGTCATTGGCAACAAGACTTTCCCCGAGCGCGACCCGCAGATAGAGGGCGGTATGTTTGCTGTGTGGAATGATATCATTGGCAACGGCATTGCGGTGGCAGACATTCACCATCGCCTGATGCCTGCCCTGCAGGTGATTGCCGAGAAGACGTGGGCTGCCGACACCGTGCGCACCTGCGAGGAATGGCAACGTATGGCTGCTGCCGTCGGCGAAGCCCCGGGCATCAACGACCTCGGTCGCTACCCGAAGGGCGTTGTCCTTGAGGCTGCTACCGTGGAAACCGGCTCCACGCGCGATATCCCCTTCATCGGCTGGCCCTACCGCGTGAGTTTCGACATCGAAGCGGCCCCTGAAACCCGTGGCACGGCCCTCTTCCGCTCCGCCGATGCCGAGTTCTATCTCGCAGATCCTGCGACGGGTCGCCTCGGCTTCATTCGCGACGGCTACCTCTTTAGCTTCCGCCACGCCCTGCGTGCAGGCGCCAAGGAGCACATCGCCATCGAAGGCGACCACCGCGAGACCCGTCTCTATGTGGATGGCCGCCTCGTGGAAACGCTCGGTCCCGACACGCGTCTCTTCCCCAGGAATAAGCCTTTCAAGGGCGTCCGTACCCTCCAGTTCCCTCTCCGCCAGACTGATGCTGCCCTCCGCAGTCGCGTCACCAACCTGCGGGTAGAGAACACGGCCCAAGGCGAGTGACAACAGACAGCATAAAATCAGTCATTATTGAAAATAATTAGGAAATAATTTTTTTTGCGGAGCTTTTTTCCCTACCTTTGCCCCCAAATCACAACCCTCTTTAGAGGATAGTGAGATATTTGTCTGCTTATGTCGCTTGAGTTCAGTACGTTACAGACAAACGTTTTAGACGTCAGTCCCGTGGCCTCCATGTTCAAAAATGTGGTGTCCCCAGACTTTTGTCTTTTTCCAACCACCTCATGTTTAAAGTAAACGAGCCACATTGGTTTGTGATGCGCATACGCAATTCCAGCATCGTCAGATTGCAGACGATGATGGAACGCCTTGATAAGGAAGAATACATTGAAGAAACCTACGCGCCACTCGGCTTTATCAAGGTCACAAAGACAAAGATGGATTTTGCTCCCTTCCTTCTGAACTATCTCTTCGTACGCTCAGACTTTCAAAAAATTGTCAAGGTGAAAAGCAATCAGGTGCTGTTTGAACCACTCCGCTTCGTGATGCATCCTGTCAGAGACGATAACTTTATCTGTCGTTTAGAGCCTCTTTTTATTTCCGACAAGATGATGCATGATTATATTCGTGTGACAAAGGAAGAGAATGATAAAATCGTGTTCCTTGAAAACATGCAGTTTGTCGCTAAGGTCAGCAAAGAGGTTCAAATTACAGAGGGCGAATTTGCAGGAGTCATCGGACGCATTAAGAGAATCAAGGGACTGCGTTGTGTTGTCCTCCCTATTGGAAATGAGATGGCAGCCGCCGTTGTGGATGTACCCAACAAGCATCTGCGCTATCTCACAGACGAAGAAGTAAAGGCAATTGAAGCACAAGAAAATAACAAGACCAGAAACTGATACTCAAACTTATATTTTATATTTTATATTTAGTATTTATTATTTGGTATTTTATATTTAGTATCTGTTATTTAATATTTAGTATTTATGAAAAAATACACGTATTTGATATTGTTGGCAGTGGCGTTGTTCACGTCGTGTAAGACACCCACAAATATCGCGTATCTGCAGGATGTCAATGAGACCGCGCCGATAAAGACACAGGGGGATGGATATATCCGCTTTATGCCCGGCGACAAACTCAGCATCTTCGTCCATAGTCGCGATGAGAAACTCATGGATTTGTTCAATATCTCAGGCCGCAATGGCGGTAGCAGCATGATGATGGCTGGTGGTCAGAACTATGCGCCCTACACGGTTGATGACAATGGCGAGATTGAATTCCCCGTTCTGGGAATGGTAAAAATTGAAGGCCTGACGCGTGACGAGGTGCAGAAGAAGATCAAGAATGAGCTCATCTCACAGAGCCTCTGCAAAGACCCGATAGTCAACGTGGCGTTTTATAACTTGAATTTTTCAGTTCTTGGCAATGCTGGTACAGGCGTGAAGCAGATCAACAAAGACCGCATCACCCTTTTGGAAGCTATCGCTATGGGAGAATTAGACATAGATGGTCTGCGTAAGAATGTGTTGGTCATGCGCCAGGAGGGCGATCAGCAGGTTCCCTACCGCGTTGACCTCACCAGTGCCGAGAGCGTCTATAACTCCCCCGTCTATTACATCCGTCAGAACGATGTCATCTATGTCGAGCCCAATGATAAGGCCAAGCGCGGCAGCACCGTCATGGGTAGCTCAGCCTACACCCCCACTTTCTGGATTGGCCTCGGTTCTACCGCCCTCTCCCTCAGTCTCCTCATCTTGAACCTCATCAAGTAATGAACGTAAATAAATTGTAAATCGTCAAATTGTAAAATCTCAACTGATGTCACAGACAAATACCAACTCCCCATCTCCCGCCGCCCGTCGCATCATGCCCAACGACTCCCTAAGCATCATCGACATGCTGATGCTCTGCCTCCGTCATTGGCCGTGGTTCGTCCTATCCCTTTCCATCTGCCTTGGCGTCGCCACGCTCTATCTGCTCCATACCCCCAAGGTATATACCCGTACCACCTCGATACTGATTAAGAGCGGTGGTGAAAAGTCCACTGACATCAAGCTCATAGAGGATTTGGGCGTGAACAACATCACGTCCAACATCTCCGATGAGATTGTCGCCATCCACTCCCCCTCCGTGGTGTATGACCTTGTCAAGCGTCTGCATCTCGACTTCAGCTATTTCCATCCGGGCTATTTCCGCGATGAGCCCCTCTATGCGGAGTCGTTGCCTGTGGAGGTGGAACTGCAAGATTTTGATGACAATACCACCGCCAGCTTCTTGTTGACCTTGAATGGCGATGAGACCGCCACACTGACCAAGCTCGTGCTTCGTGGCGAGAAATTAGATGACACCTGCCAGATGAAGGTCGGTGAGCCGTCGCGCTCGCCGCTAGGCACCATCATCATCAAACCTACCATCTATTATGAGAAGGAGTCACAGGAGGTAATTCTGGTTCAGCGTCTCGGCTACGAAGCGGCAGCTGCTCAATATGGCGGTCGCATCACGGCCTTCTTGCAGAATAATACCAAAAATATCATCGACATCATCTGCACCGACAACTCCATAGCCCGTGCCGACAATATCTTGAAGACCATTGTCAACATCTATAACGAGAACTGGGTGCAGAACCGCAATCAGGTCAGCGTCTCCACCAACGAGTTCATTAAGGAGCGTTTGGCAGTCATCGAAAATGAATTGGGCGATGTGGAAGGTGATATAGCCTCTTATAAGAGTTCGCATGGTATGTTGAGCGTGGAAGATGTGGCGAATCAGGCCATTAACAAGGAAGTAACTACAGACCAGGAGAGCCAACAGCTCAACAACCAGCTCTACATGATTCGCTATGTACGCACCTACGTCTCCGATCCCTCCCATGCCCGTCAGTTGATTCCTGCAGGTACCGGTATTGGTAATATGGCTGTTGAGGCGCAGATCGCCGAGTACAATACTCGCGTTTTAGAGCGCAACAACCTCGTGTCTAATTCCAGTGAGCAGAACCCTTTGGTTGGCGACATCGATATCAACCTGACGAACCTTCGCAGTGCGATTTTAAAGTCTCTCGACAATGCCCAGATGATTCTCACCTCACAACTGAATTCTGTTCAGAAGGTTCGCAGCCAGGCGTTAAGCAAGCTTTCAGCCGCGCCGCAGCAGCAGAACCACTTACTCTCCATCGAACGCCAGCAGAAGGTGAAGGAGAGCCTCTACCTTTTCCTCCTTCAGAAGCGAGAGGAGAACGAACTCTCACAGGCCTTTACGGCCTATAATACTCGCATCATCGCCGACCCGTGGGGCAGCGGTCAACCCACCTCGCCAGACCGCAACCGCATCCTGCTCATGGCCCTTGCCCTCGCCCTCGCCCTTCCTGCAACCTTCTTCATTCTGCGCGAGATGAACAACTCCAAGGTTCGCGGTCGCAAGGATTTGGAGAACCTGACAATCCCCTATATTGGAGAACTGCCCTTGTGGAAACCCAAGAAGGGCGAGGAGAATGCGGACGACGGCTACCGCTTCGTGGTGCGCCAGCATAGTCGTGATGTTACTAATGAGGCCTACCGTGTGGTACGTACCAATCTGGAGTTCATGACCAATCAGGAGCAGTGTAAGATCATCATGGTCACCTCCTTCAACCCGGGCTCAGGAAAGACATTTATAACCGCCAATCTCGGTGCCTCGTTCGCCATCCGCGACAGCCGTGTCATCTGCATCGATCTCGACTTGCGCCGCGGCTCCCTTTCCGAGTTTGTCGATAGTCCCGAGCAAGGCCTTACCAACTACCTCAGCGGCAAGGTTGATAACTACCAGGATCTCATCGTCCACCACGAGCTGAAAGCGAGGAAGAAGGTCAACGATAACGAAAACCAAGACCAAGACGGTGGGGTGAAGGTGGACGCTAATGTCAAAACGCTCGACTTCCTGCCGATGGGTAAGATACCACCCAACCCCACAGAGTTGCTCTATTCGCCCAAACTGAAGCCCATGCTCGACGAGCTGCGCCAGCAATACGACTATATCTTCGTTGACTGTCCCCCTGTTGAGATAGTTGCTGATGCCACCATCATCAGCCGTGAGGCCGACCTCACCATCTTCATCGTCCGTGCCGGGCTGCTGGAGCGCAGCATGCTGCCCGAGTTGCAGAAGAATTACGACGAGAAGAAGTACAATAACATGGCCATGCTGCTCAACGGCACCGATGCCGAGCACCACTACGGCTACCATCGCTACGGCTACGGTTATGGTCGCTACGGCTATGGTTATGGCAAACGTTATGGTTACGGCTACTATGGCTATGGCAGTGATGGCAAGAAAAAGCACAAGAAATAGCAGTTACGTTTAACGTTTATCGGAACCGGAATCCGATAACCGAACAGCAAACCCTCTATGCTTAAGGCCAAAAGCCTTAAGGCTTTCCGCTGTAACCTATAAGGCTTGTCTCCTTCTTCTTGTGTCTTCTTCTTTGACGACCTCTCTTTCTTCTTCTTTCTCTTGAAGAGATAGGGGTGCAGGGGAAAGGGTGCTTTCTCTTTCTTCTTCTTTCTCTAGGGGCAATTCACAAATGCCATTTGGGAAATACCGGATAATGAAATTGAAGACTGGTTAAGAGGGTTTAAAGAAAAATAATTATGGTTATGGAGTTGTTTTACATGCATCCATGTTTTATATTAACAGACAATAATAAGTTGCAGAAATTCTAACCTAGATAATCAAATTTCCATCATATGAATCCAAGTGAAATAGTAAGTCACATTGAGCCGAAGAAGAAGTGGCTTGACGTGGATGTCAAAGGTCTGTGGAACTATCGCGACCTGTACCGAATGTATATCAAGCGTGATATTGTCACGCAGTACAAGCAGACCATCCTTGGTCCGGCGTGACTTCTCATTCAGCCGTTGCTCACCACCGTCATGTATATGTTCGTGTTTGGCGGTTTAGCAGGTATTTCGACCGACGGCATCCCCCAACCATTGTTCTACATGGCGGGCATCACTTTGTGGAACTATTTCCAAACTTGTTTCATCTCATGCAGCAATGTTTTTTCTGCCAATCAGAGTGTATTCGGCAAAGTCTATTTCCCCCGTCTTGTCGTACCCCTTAGCAGCATCACCAGTAATCTTGTCAAGATACTCATCCAACTCTTGATGTTCGCCCTCATCTATGTCTATTACATTGCCACAGGCAAGTTCGCGTTATCGTTATCGTTCTTGTTCCTATTAGCCCCAGTGTTCATAGTCATGATAGGTCTTCATGCCATGTCCTGGGGCCTTATCATAACATCACTCACAACTAAGTACCGTGACCTCAACATGCTCATCGGTTTTGGCGTTCAATTGCTGATGTATGCGACCCCTGTCATCTACCCTATGAGCTTCGCCCCCGCTCAGTATCAGACATACCTCAATATCAATCCCCTCTCTCCCATCTTTGAGGCATTCAAATACAGTTGTCTTGGCGTTGGCACATTCTCCATCTGGGGGCTTCTCTATAGCGCTGCCCTTTTGTGCATCACCATGTTCTTCGCTGTCATCTTTTTCAACCGCACCGAGCAACGCTTTATGGATACGGTTTAAAGGCACGTCAACGTCAACGGGAACGTCAACATGAATACAGCGAGAAACTTTCATAATTATAAAGTGTGGCAAGACGCAGTAGATTTCGCCACATCGGTATACGAAGTGACAGCAAAGTTACCTTGGTTTGAGAAGAAGGGACTATGTGATCAGCTTCAACGAGCAGTGGTTAGCATCAGTAGTAACATTGCAGAGGGTGCAGGAAGGCCAACTGATTCTGATTTTGCACATTATCTTGATATGTCTTTAGGGTCAGCTAATGAGGTTGAAACTCAACTCCTCATATCACGAAACTTGAATTACATTCCAATGGAGCAATATGAACTCCTTGTGGAAAATCTAACAAGCATTCAGAAACAATTAACAGGTCTCATCTCATCAATACGACAGCGTTAATCAAAGTTTACGTTGACGTTGACGTTCACTAAAAAGTTCTCGTTAATCAAAAGTTGTTAATCAATAGTTCACGTTGACGTTCACGTTGACGTTAATCAAAAATAGTTTATTTATGAGTTACGCAATAGAATTTGAAAATGTCGGCAAGCAATACCGCCTTGGTCTTGTAGGCACAGGCACTTTGTCGCATGATTTGAATCGTTGGTGGCAGACCACCATACTACGTAGGGAAGACCCTTATTTGAAGATAGGCGAGGTAAATGATCGCAGCATTAGTGGTCATAGTGATTATGTCTGGGCTTTGAAGGATGTCTCCTTCAAGGTCGAGCAAGGCGATGTTGTAGGCATCATTGGTAAGAATGGTGCAGGAAAAAGCACCCTGCTAAAGCTCCTCAGTCATATCACCGCCCCTACCACTGGGCATATCACATACCGTGGCCGCATCGCTTCCCTGTTAGAGGTCGGCACTGGCTTCCATCCTGAGATGACTGCTAGGGAGAATATTTATATGAACGGGAGTATCATGGGTATGACCCGCCATGAGATAACAAGGAAACTCGATGAGATTGTCGATTTCGCTGGCATTGCTCGATACCTCGACACCCCTGTCAAACGTTTCTCCTCTGGCATGACCGTCCGTCTTGGTTTTGCGGTTGCCGCCTTCCTTGAACCTGAAATTCTCGTTGTTGATGAAGTCTTGGCAGTCGGCGATGCCGAGTTCCAGAAAAAAGCCATTGGTAAGATGCAAGATGTAAGTAGAGGAGAAGGACGTACCGTGTTATTTGTAAGCCATAATATGGCAAGCATACAAGCTCTTTGCAACAAAGGAGTTCTTTTGAATAATGGAATGATACAATACCAAGGGGACATAACAGCTACCATCAACAAATATCTCAGTTATAATTCTTCTATCGAAGATGGAAGTAAGATTATTGATATATTTAAAGTGCGTAATAACAATATGCACATTTATGACTTTACAATTAATGGCAGTCAATCTGCAAGTATTGTATTAGACTACCCGCAACGTGTATTACATATTGAGATAAAAGGATATTATGAAGGAAAAGCTAATTTAGATTTAGAGACATATTTGTATACGGATAATGAAATTTTACTTGCAAAAAAGAAGCCTGCTCAATACAATGGGGAAACAATCGCTGTTGACAATAATGAATTTGAAATAAAGCAAATTATACATTTACCTAAGGGATTAACAAATGGAACATACTATCTGAAATGGGATTTAACTCATCCCATGATAGAGTGTATTGGGGTAACAGAAAAACTTGTCAAATTAAAACTTACAGGTGGTTATACCCCTCAAGGTATTTCTTTAGAGCAAAATGGCAATAATGGGTATGGCTTAATCTCTTTGGATTTTGAGTAGATAAGTATGTGATATAAAGATATTTACGATAATTACATAGAAGGATGAAAGTTGTTCTTTTAGCAGGTGGCTTTGGCTCTCGTATTAGCGAAGAGTCGGTTTTTAAGCCCAAACCAATGATAGAAATAGGTGGTATGCCAATTCTTTGGCATATCATGAAAGAGTATTCTTTTTATGGCCACAACGAATTCATTATTTGTGCTGGATATAAACAAGAATACATAAAAGAGTGGTTTGCTAATTACTTTCTACATAACAGTGATGTCAGTTTTGATTTCCGAGAAGGGAAAAACGAAATGATTGTCCATCACAGTAAATTGGAACCTTGGAAGGTAACAGTTGTGGATACTGGATATAACACCATGACAGGTGGGCGCATCAAGCGTGTGCAGGAATATGTGAGAAATGAAACATTTATGATGACCTATGGTGATGGCGTCTGTGATGTGGATATCAATAAGCTCCTTGAGTTCCATAAGAGTCATGGCAAAATAGCGACCCTAACTGCTGTGAAGATGAAGCAAGAAAAGGGTGTACTTGATATTGAAGGAGGCGCAGTAAAGTCCTTCCGGGAAAAGAATTCTATGGATGGTGCTCCAATTAACGCTGGATACATGGTATTGGAACCTGCAATCTTTGACTTATTGGATGGAGACTCGTGCGTTTTCGAGCGCGAACCACTGGAGACACTGGCTGCTAAAGGCGAGTTGATGTCCTATATCCACGAAGGTTTTTGGCAGTGCATGGATAATATCCGTGAGAAGAATCTGCTGGATAAACTTTTGCAAGAAGGAAAGGCTCCTTGGAAGAAGTGGGAACGTTCAGTACCAAATGTTTTGTAAATAAAAATAAAAAAGTAGAATATATGGCAAGAAAAGAAGAACTAAAGGCTCAGATTCTTGAGCTGACACGAGAATATTATAAGGAGGTTCATGCCCAGAAGAAAGATTTTGAACCAGGTAAATCATTCGTTCACTATGGAGGCCGCTTTTTCAACGACGAGGAGATGGTGAATCTGGTGGATTCATCCCTTGATTTTTGGTTGACCCAAGGCCCTTGGACGCACAAGTTTGAACATCGTTTGGCTGATTGGTTGGGTGTGAAGTTCTGTGCTGTAACCAACTCGGGCTCTAGTGCAAACCTGCTTGCATTCTACACACTGACTTCTCATAAGTTGGGTGATCGTAGAATCAAGAAGGGCGATGAGGTGATTACTGTGGCAGCAGGATTCCCCACAACCGTTACTCCTATCATCCAGTATGGTGCTATTCCCGTGTTTGTGGATGTAGCACTCCCAGGATTTGATATTGATGTTAATCAGTTGGAGGCTGCTTACAGCCCCAAGACCACAGCTGTGATGATGGCTCATTCGCTGGGCAATCCGTTCAACTTGAAGGCTGTACTTGCTTTCTG
>JAEEGL017409093.1_pt1 | contig 11321 bp, 10 predicted proteins | sample 9134231 | NCBI WGS metagenome assembly JAEEGL01 (sample SAMN16246548, study PRJNA631951) | gut metagenome | biome: gut microbiome; feature: rumen; material: fiber-attached | host: Bos | place: Iran: Karaj | collected 2018-10
GGAGAACACGAGTCGGCATGACTTCGCCGAAAGCTCGACGGCTTCCACGCTGTTCGTCGCCGCAAGCGACGAAAGCGCCGCAGGCAACACCGCCGTACAAATTGCGACCCATCGTCTCATAGTCATATTAATCCCTCCTTGTTGAAGGTTCAAAGCATGATGGCGACACGTCGGAGACGCCGCGCCCTACCGGAAGCGAAAGGACGAAGACGCATCCGCGCGGATTGTTCGCGTGCACGGAGAGCGAACCGCCCATCGCCTCGGCGAACTCGCGCGCCGTGCAGAGGCCGATGCCGAATCCGCCCTTGCCGGAGACGAGCACTGTCTTGGCCCGGTAGTACCTGTCGAACGCACGGCGCATCTCCGAGGGGGACATTCCCTTTCCCTCGTCCACGAACTCGACCCTGACGAATCCGCCCTCGGCGAGGAACCTTACCCGCACCGGGCCGAACGGCGCAGCGTACTTGAGGTCGTTGCCCAGCAGATTCCACAACACCTGTACGGTCATCGTCTCGTCTGCGAGGACATGCGGCAATCCTTCCGCAACCTCGATCAGCACATCCTCACCGCCGAAGATGTCGCGGTAGTCCTCCCTGAAGAGCGCGTACGCCTCGTTGTAGCACTTCACGATGTCTATGCTTTCGCTCTGCGGCTTCGCGCGCCTACCACCGAGATGCAGAAAGTCCTTGATGTTCTCGACGAGGCGTATCATTCTCTCGTTGAGTGTCCGAGCCTCGTCGTCGCTGCGTCCGATCATGTAGCGCATCCCGACGAGCGGAGTAGTAAGGTCGTGCGCAGTGGCGGCGAGGAAGTCGTCGCGCGTCTTGACGTATTCGATAAAATACCGGATGCTGAAGAACGTCATCGAGACGAGGATGAAGAGGAACAGCGACCCGCCAATCCAGAATATGGCAAAATAGTTCCGTTCAGGTTCCCTCTCAACTAGTTTCGCGACGCATCCCCGCTTCACGCCATCATACCAGACCAGCACCATCCCTTTGGGGACTGTCCCCCATGATATTGACAAAATGGGATTTAAAATGGGGTCTGTCCCCAGACGAGTGTAGGACGAACCTTCGGGGACTGTCCCCCAATAGCCAGGGCGCAATTTCGTGTCTTTTGCCCAATCCTGACCTTTTCCGCGAATTATCTGAAAGCCGGTCTGCGGATTGCCGCGCAGTTCGTCAGCCTTGGCACGGTATTCGGCACGAACACGCAGGTGTTCGTTCTGGGCTATTGACGGAACTTCGCTTATCAGGAACCAGACACCGAAGGCTACGACGGCTATGGTCGGTTGGCTCAGGGCTATGATGCTGCCGAGCGTGTGCCTGTTCAGTCCAAAGAGGTTCATGTGCGCATCAGTTCCCTTGCCCGGGCGAACTCTGCGGATAGGTCGATCTTCCGCGATCCATCCACGTAGCCAGCCGCGCGCAGGTTATCCACGAAGCGTCGGAACTTATGCGGGCCCGGCTTCAGGTTGTCGAGCGCGACGACCTCCGCCGAGCCGAATGTACACGCCTCGGAGAGCATTCCCGTCGATTCCGCAGTCACGTAGAGCCTCTTCGCAAGCTTCACGAACGCCGGAATCGGATTGAAGTGGTCCTTCGAATAGATGAGCTTGTAAGCCCACGGGTACGAATCGACGACGGCCTCCACGTCGGCGGGAGTGCGGCGCGAAGTGGTGACGCAGAGCTGCGCGCCGCCGTTCGCGGCAAACACTTCGTCAAGCCGGGCCTTCATCCAGTCGGCGGACATCGACGAGCACTTGTTCGGTCCGCCGACGATCACGCCCACGAGGTTGTCCGTCGCGCCCGCATACCGCTCCTTGAACGCGGCGACGCCCTTCTCGTAGAACGCCGCGTCGTTCGCAACGAGGTTCGCCGGAATCTCCACGACGTTGGGGAGCTTCGCCGGATTGTCGAACGACGGTGCGAGGATGCAGTCGAAGGTCGAGAGGTTGTAACCGCGCGGATAGAGGACGACGCCGCACTTAATACCAAGGCGTCGCGCCACGGCCTTCGCGGCGAAGAAGGTGCCTGAACCAGTGCCTATGACGGCGGAATAGCCATTTGCCGGAAGGTTCCTGCAAAACTCACATAGGTTCGCAAATGTCCTGTCAGCCGTCTTGGCTCTCAAAAGTGCCTGGTTCATCAACCAGAGCGGCGGCAAGTGGTCGTGGATGTAGCTGCACAACTTGCCGACTCTGCCGAAATTGAACCGCACCTCGACGAGGTCGAACTCGCACCCCAGTGCACGCGCAAACGCCTTGGACTGGTTCTCGTGCCCGGCCTTGCCGTCCGTCAGTATTATCGCCTTCTCCATGCTCAGAACACTCCGTGCCTCGGTGTCAAGACAAAACGCCGCAGGCTCACACTACCGGACGGATGTACTTCGACTTGAGGGCACGCCAGAGGACGACGCAGAACGCCGACAGCGGGATCGCGAGGAGGAGCCCCATCACGGGCCCTAGGACCTTCCCCCAGAAGAAGAACGAGAATATGACGCCGGCATAGCCGAGTCCTGTCTTGTTGCCCTGTATCTTCGGCGTGATGAGGTAACCGTCGAGCAACTGGCCTATACCCCACACGACGAGGACGAGGACGATCCGCGTGGCGGAGCCTCCCGCGCCGAAGTAGGCAAGCGGGAGTGCGATGGGCAAGAACACGATGGTCCCAAACAACGGGACGAGGTTGAGGACACCGAGTAGGAATCCGATGAGGAATCCGTACGGCAACCCGACTAGTGTGAAGCCGAGTCCGTAGTAGATGCCCTCGAGGATGCAGATGACGGTCTGCCTCTGGAAGAAGCTGATGAGGATGTCGACGAACGCGTCTATCTGCGCGGCGACGAATCCACGAGTCTCAGGCTTCAGAAACGGCATCTGCGAGACGATGTCGCTTCCGCGCCTCGGCCTGGACGTCAGGAAGAACACGAAGAAAATTAGCGTGACGAGCGCGGAGATCATCCCGCTCGCAAACTTGATCGCGCCGCCGGAGCCCGCCTTGAGCGCCACGCCGCCGTAGTTCGCGTAGAGGTCGCCGATGTTCTCGACCCTTATGCCGAACTGATCGAGGAGCGCGATGGACTTGGGGAACGTCGTGCGCAGCCACGCCAGCACCTGATGGACCATCGCCGGCCCCTGCTTGACGAGATTGGATATCTGGTCCACCGTCACCGCGCCCGCATACCACAGGAACACGCCGAGCGGTACGAATATCGTCAGCAGCATCGCCGCGAGCGCAAGCGTCGGGTTCCTCACGCGCGTCCTCCACCATCCGTAGTATGGCTTGAAGAAGAGCGAGAGGAAGAACCCCAGCACCACCGGCACTATCGCGGACGAAGCGAACGACAGCGCCTTCAGCACCATCCACGCGACAAAAGCGGCAAACACGAACACGAACGACAGCGACAGGAGGGTTAGCCCAGCCGCGACGGTCTTCTTCTGTCCATCAGTGAATTCTATCATCGCCTTGTCTCCTGTCAGGTCACCGGTGTTCCACATCCGGCCGGCGACGTCGGAACAAGCGCCCCGCCGCACGCGCCCGGCTCGCCGGCGAAAAGGATCATTCCCTCCGAGACGCCGACGGACATCTTCCTCGGGGCGAGGTTCGCGACGAACACGACTTCCTTGCCGACGAGCGCAGCTGGGTCGGGATACGCGGCGCGGATTCCCGAGAATATCGTGCGTTTCCCTATCGCGCCCGCGTCAAGCACGAACTTGAGGAGCTTCGAGCTCTTCGGCACTACCTCGCAGCTCTCGACGACGCCGACGCGCAGATCGAGCTTCTCGAAGTCTGGGAACGCGATCTCACCCTTCAGCGGTGGTACGTCCTTCGTCACCTCGCAAGCCGTTGCCTTGGCATTGACCGACGAACCGGACTGTCCTTTGTTCTTGCTCGCCCTCGACTCGTGGGCGACTTCGCCGGAGTCGGCGGGCTTCACCGTCGCTGCGGCGACCATAGCATCGACCTGCGCCGCCTCGATGCGCGACGCAAGGTACTCGTACTGTCCGAGCGTCTTGCCCTCGATTGCCGTGTCGCGCGAATCCCACGTCCACTCGCATTCGCCAAAGAGCTTCATCGCCTTGTCGGCGTAGGCGGGGAGGATGGGCTTCAGGTATATCGCGAGAATGCGGAATGCGTTGAGCGCGGCGGTAAGCGTGACGCGCGCGGCCTCCGGGTCGGTCTTGACGGCCTTCCACGGCTCCTTGCGGTCGAAGTACTCGTTCGCCGCGTCCGCAAGGCGGCATATCTCCACGACAGCCTGGCTGAACCTGCGGTCCTCGTAGTGCTTCGCGACAAGCTCCCCTCCGTCGCGGAGGCGCTGTAGGAGCTGAAGCTCCTCGTCGTGTCCGGCAAGGATCGCGAGACGTCCCTCGAGGCGCTTGCCGAGCATCTGCGCGGAACGCGAGGCGATGTTCGTGACCTTGCCTACGAGGTCGGAGTTCACCCGCTGGACGAAGTCCGAGAGGTTGAGGTCCATATCGTCCGTCGTGCCGCCGAGCTTCGCGGCGTAGTAGTACCTGAGCGCCTCCGGCGGGAGATGGTCGAGGTACGTGCGGGCGTTGATGAACGTGCCCTTCGACTTCGACATCTTCTCTCCGTTTACGGTGAGGAATCCGTGAACAAAGATCTTGTCGGGCTGTTCGAACCCTGCGACGTGGAGCATCCCGGGCCAGAAGAGGCAGTGGAAGCGGATGATGTCCTTGCCGATGAAGTGGTAGTGCTCCACCCCGGACCCGCCGTCCGTCCCCCACCAGTCCTCGAACCTCTGGCCGTTGCGCTCGCACCAGTTCCTGAGCGAGGCGAGGTAGCCGATCGGAGCGTCCACCCAGACGTAGAAGAACTTGCCTGGGTACCCGGGAATCTCAAAACCGAAGTACGGCGCGTCGCGCGAGATGCACCATCCGCGAAGCGGCTCCTTGAACCATTCAAGCAGCTTGTTGGAGACGTCGCTCGTCGTGTGCGCGGGAATCCACTCCTCGAGGTAGGCGTGCTGCGGCTCGAGCTCGAAGTAGAGGTGCTCGGAGTCCTTGACGACCGGCGTCCCGCCGCACGTCGTGCATACGGGATTCCCAAGCTCCTCGGCGCCGTAGGTGGAACCGCAGCGGTCGCAGCTGTCTCCGTACTGGCCTTCCGCGCCGCACTTGGGGCACGTGCCCTTGACGAAGCGGTCGGGCAGGAACATCCCGCACTTCTCGCAGTAGAGCTGGGGCGAGGTGCGCTTCGTGACGCCGCCGGACTTCTCCATCGCCGCGTAGAAGCGTTCGGAGAACTCCCTGTTCTCCTGAGAGTTCGTCGTGTAGTAGTTGTCGAACGCGACCTGGAAGTCGGTGAAGTCCTTGAGGTGTATCGCGTGCATCCTAGCGATGAGGTCCTCTGGCGAGACGCCTTCCTTGCGCGCGCGTATCATCACGGGCGTACCGTGCGTGTCGTCCGCGCAGACGTAGACGCAGTCGTTGCCGCGCAGCTTCTGGAACCTCACCCAGAAGTCGGTCTGCAGGTACTCGACGAGGTGGCCGAGGTGGATGTCACCGTTCGCGTAGGGGAGCGCGCTCGTGACGACTATTCTTCTCTTCTTCTCTCCTGACATGATTGCCTTCCGTATGCATTGCAGTTATGCAATATTATACCATAAACTATCCCCCGCGTACCACGCGCTGGACGCGCGTCCCTAGCGAGCAGATGATGTCGTACGCATGCGTGCCCTTGAGCGCAGCCCAGTCGTCGGGCGTGATCGAATCGCCCCCGCAACGGCCGAAGCATACGACCTCGTCGCCCGCCTTCACCCCCGGGACGCCCGACACGTCGACCGTCGTGTAGTCCATCGAGATGCGCCCTATTATCCTGCAGCGCTTCCCGCCGATCAGCACGAAACCCCTGTTCGTGAGCGCGAGCGGAAGCCCGTCCGCATACCCAGCCGACACCGTCGCCACCTTAGTCGGCTTCGCGAGGCACCACGTGCGTCCGTAGCCGAGCGTCGTCCCCGCCGGAAGCTCCCGCACCTGCGCGACCCGCGTCTTGAGCGACAGCACAGGCTCGACCTTCAGCGCGCGGCGTCCGTTCGGATCGAAGCTGCCGTGCAGGTTGATGCCCGTCCGCACCATCGTGAACGGAGCCTTCGCCGCCGCCGGGAAGTTGTTGATCGCGTCGGACGCCGCCATGTGCACCTTGCGGAAGGAGAAGCCGTCCTTCGCGCACCTCGCGACTACGGACTTGAACAGCGCGATCTGCTCCTTCGTGAACGGATCCTTCGGGTCGTACGCCATCGGACAGTGAGAGAACATCCCCTCGCAGTCGAGGTGCGGTAGCGCCTCGACCTCCCGCACGACATCCGGCGCGTCCTTCGCGAGTATGCCGAGTCGCCCCATCCCAGTGTCGATCTTGAAGTGCACGCGCGCGACAGTGCGCGCTTTCGCGGCGGCGGCGGATATGAGCCGCGCCGTTTCGACGTCGGTCACGGGAAGTATCACTCCGGCCCTCACCATGGGCCCTATCTCGTCTGGGAGGATGGAGCTGAGTATCTGCACATTCGCCGCCTTCGCATCGCGCCCCAGCACGGACTTCAGCTCCAGCGCCTCGAACGGCTCCGCCACGCCGAAGTCGCGGCATCCCGCCGCGAATAGCGCCTTGGCGTATGGACCCACGCCGAGCCCGTAGGCGTTCGCCTTCAGCACGCACAGTACCTTCCTCGGCTTCACGTGCGCGACGATCTTCCCGTAGTTCCTGACGAGCGCGTCGAGGTCGATCTCGACGCGCACGCGCCTTGTGAGTTGTTCGTTCCTTTTCATTGCAGTTCCTGTCGGTTAGCGTCCTGTGGGCACGGAGAACGTCCTGCCGCACATGTGGCAGGTTATGTCTATTGTCGGCGGGAGCGTCGCCCTTTCCTCAGGCGAAAGCGCCGCGAGCATTGCCACTGCGCGTTCCGCCGAGCAACGACACGCGAACGACAGAGGAACTGTCCTCCGAAGCTCCGCGCGTTCGAGTCCGAGCCTCTTCAGTATCGTGCGCGGCGCACCTGCGATCGCGCCCGCGCCAGAACCTTTGCCAAGCAGGTCGATGGAAAGCACGCCCGTGTCCTTCGCGTCGGGCATCTCCTCCACCATCACCCCCCGCGCCTCAAGCACCTCGACGTCGTCGCTCACCGCCGCCTCGAGGAAGATCACCGCCTTGCGCTGAAGCGATCCCGCGAGGTATCCGTCAAGCGAGTTGGATATCCCCTGCGAGAGGATACGTCCCGGCACGGACCTCGTCACCTGGAGCTGCCGTTCGCCCACGACTTTGCGCGCGTCCGGAATGCCCATCCCGTCGAAGTCCTCGAGGACCTTGCGCTCCGTATAGCCGCGAAGCGTCCCCGCCGCCGTACACTCGACGTTGAATCCGCCGAGCGGCCCCTTGCATTTCATCTGGAGTATCAGCGTCTCGTCCGTCTCCGACGTCTCGCCGCCAAGCAGCGCCGCCGCCGCGAGCGCCTTCGTGAGGAAGTACGCGCTCGTCGGACCCGCGAGGTGTCCGCGCGCGAGCGCCTGCGCCGCGTCTGTCACATCGACAATCGTCACCGCGACGCGCTTCTCCGCGTCATACCACTCTTCCCTCTGGTTTTTCATTCCATGCGACCTCAAAAGAACCACTGCAGTCCAACGGACAGGCAGAACGCCATCTCCGCGTGAACGTCGATGCCGAGCGTCGCGTCGGCGTCGAACCTCAGCGAGAGGGAATCCGTCAGGTGACAGAATGCGCCCACGCCGACTGACGGCCCTATCTGTCCGTCGTGGATCCATCCCCGCGCGCCCACCGTCACGAACGGATCGAACCGCTCGTAGCCGAACAGCATGTTGAACTCATTCCACCCGTGAAGATGCCACAGCGCGCGGGCAGATAGTCCCGCGACGTTCTCCATCCACGCCGCCTCGCCCTCAAGTGCAAGCGCATCCGTGGCGTAGAACCCCGCCCTCGCCGCGCCGCCGGCGAGACGCCTCATGCGCGCGCCTCCCTGCGGAAGCAAAAGTTGGGCCGCGCCGCCAGCGTACCATCCGCCGCAATCCTCACCCTCGCCTCCAGGTGCAACCATGCACGCCGCCGCTACGGCGGCGAGCAAAACCGATTTGCCGACAGTGTTCATTTCGTCCTCCCCACGAGGCGCGACGCGAGAGACTCGAGGAACGACACATCCCCGGGCAATCCCTTGAGCGCGGCGATCGCGGCCGCCGTCGTCTCGCGCACAAGCGCCTCGGTCCTGTCCTTCGGATACGGCGAATCCCCGTCGAGGAGGTCGTCCTCGTACTGAAACGCAAGGCCGAGGTTAAGCGCGAACTCGCGCAGCTTCGCGACACTTGCCTCGTCGCCGCCGCCAGCGAGCGCGCCCATCTCCGCCGCCGCGACGAAAAGGTCTGCAGTCTTGTGGCGATAGATGAACTCAACGTCACCGTCCGCCTTTACCTGTTCCCCGGCCACAGCAATATCCTCCACCTGCCCACGCACCACACCGACGCCCGCCGCTCCGAGCGCGGAGACGACCTTTGCGGCGTTGCGCGGAGCTCGCGCGGCGACGGCGAAGGCGAGGGCCTGCAGCGCGTCGCCTGCGAGGATAGCGTTCGCCTCTCCGAACTTCGCCCACACCGTGGGCTTGCCGCGACGCTCCGTGTCGTTGTCCATCGCAGGCAGGTCGTCGTGGACGAGCGTGTAGTTGTGAAGAAGCTCGATCGCCGCCGCCGGATACGCCGCGTCCTCCGCCTTGCCACCGGACGCCACCGCGCTCGCAAGGCAGATCAGCGGACGTATCCGCTTGCCCCCCGTCCCGACTGCGTAGCGCATCGCCGCACTCAGCTCCGGCGGACGCTCAGTCTCCGCCGGCAGCACCTCGTCGAGCGTCCGCTCGACGATTCCAAGAAAATCATCCTGTTTCGCCATTGTCTTCTCCTCCCCATATTTTACCATAACTTTGCTTGCGCCGCGCACGTCGTCGACGCCCCTTGTGAGGCGAAGGCTTCGCCGGTTTCCTCTTCGCCATCCTCGCCGTCGCCCTGCGCGGCGCGTCAAGCAGTACCGTGTCGGGCGAGAGCATGTGCTCAAGCGCGGCGAACATGCGCGAGAACACAGGTTCGGTGTCGGCGAGAAGTGCCGCGACAACATCGTGGCGCGGCTCGTCGAGGAGCGTAGAGGTCGGCGTCGGGTCCTTCGTCCCCGTAGCCTGCCTCAGCCGCGTCGCCATCGCCTTGTACCGCATGAGAGTCTTGTACTTCGGCGATAGCGCCGGAAGGTTTTCCGCGAACCAGCCGCGTATGCCGCTGTTGCGACCTACGACCTCGCCGTCCTCGTCGAACCTGAGACAGCTGTCCACGTAGCACGCGAGGTCGTCCAGAAGCCCGCCGAGGCGGATCATCGCCTCGCGCGAGGACTTGCGCGCCTCCCATGCGGCGAGGATGTCGGCAGGCGTCGGCATCGGAGCTGTGGTGTTGCGCCGAAGTATTTTGCGCCGCTCGGCGGCGAGCGCGCGCCTGCGTGCCTTCTCGCGGGCGTAGTAGAATGGACGGCGGACTATCCTGAGATCGCGCATCAGCTCGCGCTTCATGCGGTCGCGCTCCGCAGGGTCCGCGAGCCTCTTCACCTCGTCGCGCATAGCGACGCCTATATCCATGGCAATGCATGCGGCAAACATGAAGGGATTGAAAGTCGAGTCGAACTCCTTCCCGGCGTTGCGCCACGCGAACCAATCCTCGCCGTGCCACTCGCCGTCCGCGCGAACCCTCATGCGCGGGCGATACGTGTGGATGTCGAGATACCGGCCCGTGTAGGTGCCGGCCTCGCTGTACGTCCAGCCGTAGTGGTACGCGTACCAGTAGGCGGAGTGCCCGTACGCCGCGCGGTTATGATACTTCCCTGTCATATATGCAACTTGCCGGCCATGTCATATGACTTGCCTGTCATGTTTTGTGTGATATCCCTGCCATGTTATGTGATTTCCCTGCCATGCGGGATATAGTATACCATAAAATGAGAATTATATGCGGAAAAATCTTGAAGGAAGTTTTTGCCTCTTGAAAACCGCGTCTTAGACCTGCATTGTGCGTCTTAAGCCCATACATTGTGTAACCTGGGCTAGAGTAATTGTGATATAATATGGCCATGGGGAAAAGTAAGGAAAATAAGTACATAGGTAAAGAGTCCATGGGTAAAAGGTCTATTGGCGAAGAGTCAATAGGCAAAGAGTTCATGGGTAAAGAGTCTATGGGCAAAGGCAGGAGATGTGAGGCGGTCGAGTATGTCGACCGTGCGAGCGGGAAGCGCGTGGTGGAGTCCGTCATGGGCGACGGTGCGCTTCGCTTCGCGTACGAAACGCTGCTCGGGCGCACCTTGTGGCCCGTCCTGTTCGGATCTCGCATCCCGTCCGCACTGCTCGGACGACGCTACGACTCGCCGCGCTCGCGGCGCGACATCGCGCATCTTGCGTCCATCCCCGGTTGCCGCGCCGAGGAGGCGGAAAAGCCCATCTCAGAATACGCCTCCTTCAACGACTTCTTCACGCGGCGCCTAAAGCCCGGAGCGCGCCCAGTCAGCGAGGGGTTCGTTAGCCCCGCCGACGGAAGGCTCATGCTATACCTCGGAGCAGACGCAGACATGCCCTTCCCGCTCAAGGGTGCGACGCGTACCCTGCGCGAGGTGTTCAACGGCGATGCGCCGAAGGGTGCGTATGACATCGCCGTCGTGCGCCTCGCCCCCGTTGACTACCACCGCTTCCACTTCCCGTTCGACTGCGCGACCCCTGATCCAGTCCGAGTCGTCCCTGGCAAGTACCACTCCGTGAACCCGATAGCCCTCCTGAGGTATCCCGACGTCTATGCGGACAACGAACGCCAGATCGTGAAGTGCCGCGCGGCGTTCGGAGACTTCTATCTCGTCGATGTCGGCGCGTTCGGCGTCGGGACGATTGTTCAGACATATTCGGGCGACAGCCACGCCAAGGGCGACGAGAAGGGATACTTCAAGTTCGGCGGCTCAACAGTCATCGTCGTCCTGCGCGCTGGTGCGGTGCGGTTCGACGACGACCTCGTCCGGAATTCAGCCGCAGGACTCGAGACGCGTGTCCTATGCTGCGAGAAGATCGGCAAGGTCGGGCAATGACTGCAAAACCCTCTTTTCTGAAATGTTCAGCCGTGCGGCGAAGAAATAAGAAGTGGTTGTTCAACTGCTCAAAATCGCCGTCTCTGAAAACACGAAACCGAAGCGCTGAAGATGACGCTTCGGTTGGTGCAACAAGTTAACTGGTAGAATATATGCGAGCGATGACAGCCAATGACAAAAAAATCTTATTTTTTTATTACC
>JAEEGL010181099.1_pt1 | contig 11320 bp, 16 predicted proteins | sample 9134231 | NCBI WGS metagenome assembly JAEEGL01 (sample SAMN16246548, study PRJNA631951) | gut metagenome | biome: gut microbiome; feature: rumen; material: fiber-attached | host: Bos | place: Iran: Karaj | collected 2018-10
TGAAAAATCATATTGTTCGTGCGGCCAAAGATCGCGCACTGGTAATTCGCTAAGTTTTCCTATGGTAGTCATAGGATTATTATACTACTCGACGTTCACGCCTTTGGCGAAGAGCTTTCTTCCGGCAAAGTAGAGACCGGCGGTTACGATGACGTAAAGTATATTTGCTATCAACATGATGTTGCGGTAGGCCGAAAATTCAATCGTCGTATCGGTAGCATCGCCAAACATCACTTTAACGCTATCGTCAAAAATGCCTACGATAGCAATAATTGCGACAAGGATAGTCTGAAGACCATAGTATAGTAAGATGCCGAGAATTACAGATATTAGAACGCGATTATTATTGGAGCGATGACCGACGACGATGCTGAATATACCAACATACACAGTATACATTGCTTCCAAGACTGTCGTAATAAATAAGCTTACGAGGATAAAAGTCATATCACTGTTTTTAAAGACATTCTGTAGATATTGATAGATATCATCATTCCAGAAAGCAATAAAGAAACCAATAATTACTACTAGGAACGAGACCAGAACCGTGCCTACAGTAGAAATAGCTTTACTGTCGTAGAGCTGGTTTTTAGTAACTGGCAGAGTATGCGTGAGATAAGCTTCGTCTTTATAGAAATTCTGACGGAAACGAACCCAAATGCGAATTGCACAGTTGATAACAGTATTTACGAATGCCGCAATCGTACATCCGCGCAAAATACCATGGATAATATCACCCATTACGGAACCAGTCATGCCATCTGCGAGACGCGTGAAAATAGCAAAGATTAATGTAATAGCAAAGAAAATTGCCATATGACGATTAATCCAAATAAAATCATATTTAACGAGCTTTTTTAGCATGGAACATCCTCCTGAATAATTCATCAATCGATGCTTTTTCTTTTGCGCGTAATTTGTCTGCGCTTCCGGTTAACGCAATTTTACCTTTGTCGATAAAAATGACTTCGTCCAAAATGCGTTCAATGTCAGAAATTAAATGCGTAGAGATAATTACACTCGAGCCTTCTTTGAAGTTAGATAAAATCGTGTCTAGAATATAATCGCGCGTGGCCGGATCAACGCCGCCAAGTGGCTCATCTAAAATATACAAGTCTGCATCGCGTGACATTACTAGAATAAGCTGCAATTTATCTTGCATACCCTTCGACATTTTTGCGATTTTTACATTTGCGTCGAGATCAAGATCTTCTAATAAACGATAAGCGCGCTCACTATCAAAATCGTCGTAAAATTCCTCGAACATTTTTATCGCTTGGCACACACGCGTATTCTTGTCGAGATATGTGCGTTCCGGTAAGTACGAAATGTGTGCCTTGGAATTCACGCCAATTCCCTTCTTTTTGAAGGTAATTGTACCGCTATCTGGCGTAAGTAAATCGTTAATAAGTTTAATGAGTGTTGTTTTGCCGGCACCATTCTTGCCGAGCAGACCGTAGATTTTGCCTGACTCAATTTTGAGATTTACATCGTCGAGCACAGTTCTGCGGTCGAATGTTTTCGTAAGATGTTTGCATTCTAGCAAAGTCATCTGCCGCCTCCTATTTCTTGCAAGACATTAATTGATTCGTCGAAAGTGGCGCCAATTTTTTGCGTATCGAAAAGGTAGTTTTTCGCCAGTTCAGTCGCGAGTTGCTTTTTATATTTCGCGATGAGCTTTTTATCTTCCGTAACGAATTTACCATTCGTACGTTCAGTAAAAATCAGCTGTTGCTCTTCAAGTTCTTGAAGTGCTTTTTGCATTGTGTTTGGGTTTACCTGGGCCGTGGCCGCAAGCTCGCGCACAGACGGAAGTCGACTTCCCGCCTCGCATTGACCAGACACGATGGAGAGCCGCAACTGTTCTACTAGTTGAAGATAAATTGGCCGTTCGTTATCGAAAGCAAATTTAATAAGCGTCCTTTCATTGTATTACTTGCTTAATACAATGATACATAATTATTTATGATGCGTAAAGTATTTAATTTGGAAATATAAATACAAAAATCGCTCCCGCCGCCACTAGGGCGCCGGCGACAATACAGACAAGAGCAACCTCTAGCGGCCGATCGTCCGTGTATAGAACGGCATCAAGAGGAAAATTTTTATTGCAAGATATAGCTATTCTTTCACCGATTTTATCCCCCTCATCATTCAAATGGCTAACAAGGCGATACTTTTTGCCATCTACGGCATACTCGATGATAGGATAATTCGCCCTAGTAATAAATACACTGAGTTTGTAATCGACAATTTCGCCTTTAACAACTAATCGCGATGGGTCACTTACTAGTTTTTTATGTTTGAAGTATTTTATGATTGATTTTATCATTAGGGCGATAATAATTATTACTGCCGCCGCGATATAAAATATGCCGAACCTTTCTTGAATAAAAATAGGCAATTGTTCATAAAATAGACCAGCTATCATTAATGGGAAAAAGATAATAATAGCCGCTAAAAATGTAGGTACTTTACTCTTACTAACATCCCAGGCTATGCCGATTTCTTCTGAGTCTTCGACAAATTTGTCGCCGCCGCAAGCTGGGCAGATCTTATCATTATATTTAGCTTCGTAGTGGCAATTAGTGCAAATCATTAGCATTATTATAGCAAGTTTTTAGATGTTATAATGCAGATATGGCTATTGAGAGAGTGATAGACACTAGCTTACACGAAGACGATAACGAAGAGCGCGCCGTCGAATTTTCTCTGCGTCCGACGAATTTTGAAGAATATATTGGTCAGCGTCGCTTAAAGACAAATCTAAAACTTGCAATTGACGCCGCCAAAAAGCGCGGCGACGTTATGGACCACGTATTACTGTATGGTCCACCTGGGCTAGGCAAAACGACTATGGCCGGAGTAATTGCTCATGAAATGGGCGCAAATTTTCGCGCCACTTCTGCTCCGTCAATTGAAAAAGCCGGTGACCTTGCTAGTATTCTGACGAATTTGACAGATGGCGACATTTTGTTCATCGATGAAATACACCGTTTGCGTCGAGCAGTTGAGGAAATTTTATATTCCGCAATGGAAGATTACAAATTAGATATTGTAATCGGAAAAGGTCCGGCTGCACGTAGTGTAAAATTGGACTTACCACGCTTTACGCTAATTGGCGCAACAACTCAAGCCGGTAATTTGGCGGGGCCCTTACGCGATCGTTTTGGGCATTCTTACCGCTTGGAATATTATGCAAATGGCGATATCCAACAAATTATTGAACGTTCGGCGAATATTCTGGATACAAAAATTGAGCCCGATGCGGCAAAACTTTTAGCAGAGCGTTCGCGTTTAACTCCGCGTATTGCAAATAGGCTTTTGAAACGTGTGCGCGATTACGCAGATGTGAATGGTGATGGAATTATTGATGTGCCGACCGCAAAATCCGCACTAAAGATGCTCGAAATTGACGAACTCGGTCTCGATCCGGCCGACAGAAATATGCTGACTTTGATGTATGAAAAATATGGCGACAAACCAGTCGGATTAAACACGATTGCAGCACTCACTGGAGATGAAGCATCGACGATTGAAGACTATTTGGAACCATTCCTAGTGCAGCTCGGCATGATTCAACGTACGCCGCGCGGTCGCGTCGTGACTGATTTAGCTAAGAAGCATCTGAGTCTTTAGCGTTACGTTCTTTAAGCCATTCTCGAAGCCTAATAAATTCTTCGTAATGATTATCCATGAATTTGCAACGATGGAATAAGTTGCGAATTTCCCATGGCTGGAACCAGCAAACAAACGATACTTCAGATTTTTGCAGTTTTAATTTAGTGAGATTAACATTCTTCTCGAGATAATAATCGGAGTAAAAAACTTGATCTTCATCACTGCGACCAGAATGAAAAAGTTGGAATTCTTCTAGTGGAACATCAAGACCAAGTTCTTCTTTTACTTCGGACTGAATGGCTTGAAGACTGGTTTCGCCAGATTTGGCGTGACCGCCAGTTGTAGCATACAGACCATTTTTTGCTTTACTACGTTTTTGAATTAAAAAATGGCCAGATTTACTACGAATAAAAACCATAACAACTTCAATATAACGACCCTTCGGAATAGGGTCGTCTTTAATTATTTTCTCGCCAGTTAGTCTATGGTTTTTATCGTATAAATCGCGATATTCCATGGGGTTTATCCGAAGATAGAACGTTTTGCTTTGCTAAATTCTTGAATAAGCTCTTTTTGTTTCTTATTGATATTCTTTGGGATTTCGACATTAATTGTGACGATATGCGGACCACGCTCTGATGAGCCAGGCTGAATCGGTGCGCCATGGCCGGAAAGTTTGAAGTTAGTGCCAGGCTGAGTGCCGGCTGGAACTTTCATTGTAATCTTGCCGTCAACCGTATCAACGTTTACTTCTGTACCAAGCACAGCGTCGACCATGGAAATAGTAGCTTCAGATAGAATTAAATTGCCCTCGCGCGTGAGTGTCTTATGGGCGCGAACACGAATTTCAACATACAAATCGCCGCGTTGGCCACCTTCTTGTGGGGCTGGACCACCCTTACCGGCAAGACGAATTTGTTGTCCGTCATAAATGCCAGCTGGAATTTTAAGTTTGATTGATTCGCCGTCAACGGAAATATTTTTAGTGGTGCCAAAAATAGCTTCTTCAAAATCAATTGTAGCTGTCGTACGGTAATCACGGCCACGACGAGCACCGCGAAAGCCGCCGCCAAAACCAAACATGGCGCCAAGAATATCATCGAGGCCACCGCCGGCACCGCCAAAATCAAAGTTAAATGTCTGTCCATTAAAGTCAAAGCCGCCGCCGGCAAATGGATTACCGCCAGCTCCAGCACCTGCACCACCAACACCAGCATGACCAAATTGATCATAACGTTGGCGTTTGGTTTTATCACTCAAAACGGAGTAGGCTTCGTTAACTTCCTTAAACTTCTCTTCGGCTGCTTTGTCGCCCGGATTTTTGTCTGGATGGTATTTGATAGCTAGCTTACGAAAAGCTTTTTTAATTTCATCGTCAGATGCACCTTTGCTGATGCCGAGAACTTCGTAATAGTCTCTTTTGCTCATGGATTAGATTATATATTTTAGCAGTCACATGGTCAAGAGTGCTAATTCATCAAAAGAATGCCACAAATGATGAGGGCGCCTGCAAAAAAATACTGCGCAATAATGCGTTTCGTGATGCGTTTAGAATGAATAAATTTCGGAAAAATCTTGCCTAAGAAAATCGTAATGAAGAACGAAGTGAAAAGACCGGCGACCTTGCCGATTGGCGAAACTAACGAAACAACTGGTGCCGCTATGAGACCAAATTTATAAAGAATTTCAGCAATGCTAAGCGTGATGTTGTCGCCGAAAAGAAGCCCCATGTTTACGTTATGTTTTTTGCCACGAAAGAATGTTTGAGCTAGGGCTTTGCGCCAAGAATCAAAGAAGATGAGACAGATGACGACCGCTAGAAGTGATCCGAGCTCGAAGAAAAAGAATGATTGCGCAAATAATATATAGTTCGCAGTGGCGCTGCCGAGGAATTTTGCAAAAACAATATCCGATAAGACCGAAAAAAAGCAGCTAACCACCGTTAATCCAGCAACTTTAAGATTTGGACTTTGTCGTTTTTGCCCTTTTGAGCTGCCGATAATAACTATGGAGGTGGCAGCCATAATAAAAATAAAGCCAAGACCTTGATTAATGGTAATCATTTCGCCAAGAATAGCCACGCCGAGACCGAGCGATATTAGCGGACCAACTTGGCCAAAGATAGTAATATCCGTATTGTCGCCAGCTTGTAAAGCCTTGTAGTAGTAAATGGAGCCGATAATATTAATTGCGCCCGCGAGGACGAGACCAAAAGCGTTGCCGATTGGCATCATAAAAGTTGCGCGGCCGAAAATTGCCATCAAAAGAATCATCATCAAAATGAAGCTCGGAATATGAGCCACAACTAATGCACCAGCACGCTTCTTTGGAAGGGCCATATCGGTTAGATAGTTCTGAATAAACCCACCGAAGCAATAAAAAACCGACGCTAGAATTGGAAAAATAATCCAATACATATCTTTATTTTAGCATAAACAGATTATTTTTCGGTGCGGCGAGCAACCGAAAACGGAGAGTCATCGGAGGCAAAGGAGTCTTTAATGCGACGGCCAAATAGGACCGACATAAGCGTATCGAGCGAAACTGAACCAACGACGTGCGCATCGCGGTCTACCACTACAATATAGCTAACTTCGGTACGGATAATAGTTGCGAGAAGCATCTTTAAAGAATAGTCTGCGCGTGCAAAATAAACATCTTTTTCAATGAAATTATTAATTGGCTGATCCTCGGTTATTTTTAGCGGGTCAATATTTTTTGTACTTACGATGCCGCAAACCTGGCCATCCTTGTCTAGCACCGGAAAATGGTCGGAGCCGGTTTTATACATTTTATCCAACAGAAGTGGGCCAAGAAAATCCGCTTCTGACAAGAACATCATATCTTTGCGCTCAGTCATAATGAGCGAAACCGGCATCTGATCAAAAGTCATTACACCCGCTATGAGATTGCGCTGATCATCGGTAAGAATTTCTTCCGGTGTGCGTTTGAGAACACCAATAAATTCCCTCTCAGTTTTTGGCACATATGGCTCTTTTTTGACGGGTTCACGATATTTCGCCAGTTTTGGGTCGAGCCAAGCAGTGAACTTTTTCATCACTTTATGCCCGAAAGACTCTTCCATTTAATTCTCCTCCGTATATGTTAAAATTGTATCATGAATAAGGTTACAATTGCGGCCATCGTGGTAATTTTGGCCCTGTTTGGTGGGTTAATTGTTTGGACTACCATCCAAAAACACGAAAATCCTACAGATGTGAGGGATTATAATTCTGCGTCCATTATTAAAGGCGACAAAAATAATGGAGATATTAGTGACCACGTCCGCGGAAATGAAGAGGCAAAGGTAATTGTCGTAGAGTATGCCGATCTGCAGTGTCCTGGCTGTGCGGCCGCTATGCCAAATATCCATAAATTATATGAAGAATATGGAGATCGCGTAGCTTTCTTGTATCGCAACTTCCCAATTACTGGTCACCAAAATGCACGTGCTGCTGCTGCCGCTGCAGAAAGTGCTGGTTTTCAAGGTTATTATTGGCAAATGGTTGAAACAATTTACGCTAACCGCGCGGACTGGATTTCGGAAACTGGAAATACGCGCACGGATGTTTTCGTTAGCTTATTTAAGGATATTGCCCCAGAAGGTGATGTTGATAAATTCCGTAGCGATATGGGTAACCCAAATATTGAAACAAAGATTAATTTCGACTATTCGCTAGGTCGCACCGTAGATAAAGTTACCGCAACGCCGGCATTTTACGTAAATGGTAAGGCAATCGATGTTTCCACCGCTGAGACCCAAGACGACTTGAAGAAAATGATTGAGGATCGTATCAACGAGGAATTAAAAAAAGCTGGCCTAAATACTGGCCCGAAAGAATAATGTAACCTAACAAAAAGCGCCCTTACGGGCGTTTTTTGTTACATTTCGATGTATTCATTCCATCGAAGTGTATCCACTCGGAGCGTCCCCTTGCGAGTACGCTTTTTCATGGTGTTCTCCTGCTTAGTAATGACCTACTCTCTTACGACATTTTCCCCAAAATCCGATATGCGGATCCGAGAGCAGTGATTAAGATTTTAGCAAAAAATACACGGTAGGACAAGCATAACTTTTTTCTACCCCTAGCGGCGTTTGAGAGCTTCTCTAATGCGTTCTTCGACCGAAAGTTGGGTATCAATACCTTCTAAAGCTTTCGTGGCATCCGCAAGCGTAAAGCCAAGCGCCATCAATGCGTCTAACGCTTCGTCGTTAGCTTGAAGGATTTGCTGAACGGGTTCGGTTTTGCGACCATAATATGTCGGCAAGCCTACTTTATCACGAAGATCAACAATTACGCGTTCGGCAGATTTTTTGCCAACGCCTGATGCTTTGGAAATATACGCTGCGTCAGCATTCGCGATTGCGTTACGAACTTCCTCTACTGGCGCAAGACTAAGGATGGCCATGGCGGCTTTAGGACCGATGCCCTGAACGGAAATCAGTAGCTCGAAAAGTTTCTTAGCGGCCAGACTCGTAAAACCAAACAATTCTTCGGCCTGCTCGCGAATATGATGATAAGTATAAAGTTTTACGTCGTCATTAAGATTGAGGTTTTCGAAGTCAATAGTAGTAAGCCCAACCTCATAACCAACCCCTTGAACATCAATAATGACGGAGTTTGCGAACTTTTCGGCCACTTGGCCACGAACATGTGCAATCATGTTTCTATTATATCTGATTTTATTGATAGGCGATACGCGTCATGAGGGCGTGCGTAATAGCAGCCGCCAATGCATCGGCAGCATCATCTGGTTTTACGACCTGCTCCATTTTTAGATAAACCCGAACCGCCTCTTGCATATCTTTTTTCTTAGCCCGTCCATAGCCAGTTAGCGTTTGTTTGATTTGAAGCGGAGTGTATTCATAAATTGGAATATTGCGCTGACGGCCGACTAAGACACAAACACCGCGAGCCTCGGCGACCGTAATGCCAGTAGTAATGTTTTGATTAAAGTATAATTTTTCGATGGATATTTCATCTGGATGAGTTTCGTCAATAATTTGGTTTAAAGATTCATAGATATCCAGAAGGCGATCGGCGAGCGGTGTATGTGCCGGAGTAGTAATGACGCCAGCCGTGACCATGCGTGGTTGTTTATGGGTAACATATTGCACGACACCGAAACCGCAAATACCGGTACCCGGATCTATGCCTAAGACACGTTTCGTCGACATATCTTTAGTATAACTTGTTTTATCTCTTTACGATATTGATAAACAGCATAGCCGGCTCCGGCAATAACTAAAACCGCGATAACGCCAGTAGCAATGAAGATTTTAGAGTTATGATATTCGGATTCTTCTACTGGCTCGATAGGATACTCCATGGCTGTATTTGTACGCACTTTTCGGCATCGATTCGTCTCCGGATTGCGCTCATACCCTTCAGCACATTCGGCCGTAGTTTTAGAAGAGATTTTTTTGCAACGTCCAGTGAGGATATTCAGATAGTATCCATCTTTGCAAATAGTAGTTTTTTGCGAAGCAACGTTCTTACAGCGCCCCGTGAGCGGATTAAGATATTTCCCTTCTGGGCAAGTTATTTCTCTATCCACGATTTCGTTAACACAATTGCCGGTTTCTGGATTGATAACTTTTCCGGGTGAACAAGTTTGGAATTCTTGATAAATATTGTCCGCGCCAGGAGTAAGATGATATGTCTGCAGTCATTGTTCGTCAGCGGTGCCGATATTAAAAAGCGCATATGAAGTTCCCTTTCTTTGACCGTGAGGCAAAACTACGTCGTTCCCGGAAATAGAGTAGATATTATATGTAGTGGGATTTTTTGTGAAGGTGATTTCGGGATTTTTATAGATATAATATGCGCCTGGCGAGATAATTCCTTCCAGATTTAACGGAATATTTTTATATAAAATGACACAAAACGATGCGTCTTGTTCAAAAAATGATGGATTATATAGTTCTATAAATTGCTCGGAGACAGACTCTTCGTAATATGAATAAATTTCCGTGATGATAAGATGACATTCATGGGGTTCTTCCTCTATGATTTGTTCCGTAATTACAGGTTGGATTTCTGGGTAATACGGCTGCTGCACGTAGGTATCATCTATGCGAACGAGTGAGTAGTTTTCTTCTGGCTTCGTGGCAAATTTTGGATTAGACATGACGCACTCAAACTTACCCCAGCAAAGCTCGTCTATAACTTCTTCGTCTCGCAATAATTGTAACTTGCCAGCCGTCGAGGCAAGACCGGAACTGGAAAAATAATAAAGATACGGGCTATCTTCCCAATCTGAGTATTGTGGACTTTTTGAGAAGCCTAAAACGAGGTGGCTCGATACGAGCGTTTGATTTTCAGAAAAAATTATCTGCCCTACTTGATTCCCGGAACTATTAAAATAAAGAATCGAGAATCCAGCGAGCGAAAGATCTTCCTCGGTTGTGCGCGATAATTCAATGAAATCGAAGTTTTGCGATGATGTGTCGTCTTTATAGCCTGCATTTACGGCGTAAAACTGCAGTGGCGAAGGCGAAACTTCGTCGTCTGCAAAAACCGAATTAACAGAGGCAATTGCGGCGATAAATAAACAAAATGTAATGATAATTATTTTTCTCATACGAGCATGTTAGAAATAATCGAAAAAATCAACAAGCGTAAGTGCAATAATTGCATAAGCATGCTACACTTGAAGCATGAGCGATTTACTCTGTATCGCTACAATTGTCCTGGCGGGCATTGTTCAGGCTTCCTTGCAACTTAGCTTGGGTGGTCTGATTTTGCTATACCATGCAAGCATGGGCCATCATCGTCGTCGCAAGACACGCTATCTAGCGCGAAACTACATTCTTGGAGCTGGCGTGATTTCATTCTTAATGGTGTGTGCCTTGGGTTTTTTGATTTCATCATTGTTTAATGGCGCATTAAAGATAGAATGGCTGATTATTTGCGTTGGCATCTTCTTGGCGAGCGCTTTGGTAATGTGGCTATTTTATTATCGTCGCGGGCACAACACAGAATTATGGCTTCCGCGCTCGTTCACGCGCTATATTCAACGTCGCGCAAAAACCACAGGCGATGGCATTGAAGCTTTTTCGCTCGGGATGTTGAGCAGTTTTGCCGAAATGCCACTTAGCATCGCTCTGTATTTCGTAGTCGCTAACTGCATCCTAAATTTGAGCGCACAATACCAAATTGCGGCAGTAATTGGATATACTATTATGAGTATAATTCCGTTGCTAATTCTAAGATTACGTGTACGTACTGGCCAAAATGTTGTTGAGGTTCAAAAATGGCGCGTACGCAATAAGGCGTTTGCGCGCATTATCTCTGGTAGCGGATTCTTAGTATTGGCAGCCTTCGTAATGGTCTACTGGGTGCTATAGATGAAAAAAAGAATTACTTACGAATACTCAAGCCGAGGCATTCAGCAGAATGTCTTACGCTATGCGCGTAGCCAAAATGTACCAGAAAACTGGGCAAAACAGATCGCCGAAAGAGTATCGAAAGCGACCGATGCTTGGATTGCTGATAAAGACATGGTTACCGAAGATGATTTAAGAAAAGTCATCTATAAAGAAATCAAGATTCTTGACCCGGATCTCGCTTTTGCTTATAAGAATCATGATAAAATAATATAAGATGAAGAACCGTTTTGATTACGATCTGGCAGTTCTCGGGAGTGGGGACGCCGGAGGCGAAGCGGCATTAATTGCTGCTAAATCTGGGTTAAA
>JAEEGL010447116.1_pt1 | contig 11320 bp, 7 predicted proteins | sample 9134231 | NCBI WGS metagenome assembly JAEEGL01 (sample SAMN16246548, study PRJNA631951) | gut metagenome | biome: gut microbiome; feature: rumen; material: fiber-attached | host: Bos | place: Iran: Karaj | collected 2018-10
CACCGTCTGCGGGATAAACACCGCAGTAAACCATTGAATGAACTTTCTTGTATCCGGGACAGGGTCCTTTACAGGGATTTTTTAATTCGGTAACAGTATCACCGACTGCAGTATCCCTTACATTTTTAATGGAAGCGGTAAAATATCCAACCATTCCGGCAGAAAGTTCATCACAGGGGATAAACTGTCCTGCACCAAAATACCCTACTTCAACAACTTCGCATGTTGCTTTTGTAGCCATCATAAGTACCTGGGTACCTTTGCTGATTTTACCTTCCATCATTCTGCAGAAAACAATAACACCTTTATATGAATCATATAAAGAGTCAAAAATAAGTGCTTTCAAAGGAGCATCGGGATCACCCTTAGGTGCCGGTATTTTATGAACGATTGCTTCAAGCACTTCATCAATACCTATACCGTTTTTAGCGGAAATCAAAGGAGCATCCTGCGCTTCAAGACCTATAACGTCTTCTATTTCGTCAATTACCCTCTGCGGTTCTGCAGACGGTAAATCGATTTTATTGATAACAGGAAATACATCAAGATTGTGATCAAGAGCAAGATAAACATTCGCAAGCGTCTGGGCTTCAATACCCTGTGCCGCATCTACAACAAGAATTGCACCGTCACATGCAGCAAGCGATCTGCTTACTTCGTAATTAAAGTCAACATGACCCGGAGTATCAATAAGATTAAATACATACTCATTGCCATCCTTAGCCTTGTAAATAGTACGAACGGCCTGAGATTTAATAGTAATTCCTCTCTCGCGTTCAAGATCCATATTATCAAGAACCTGTGCCTGCATTTCCCTGCTGGTAAGAAGGCCGGTACTTTCAATGATTCTGTCGGCAAGAGTCGATTTGCCGTGGTCAATATGTGCAACTATACAAAAATTTCTGATTTTGCTCTGATCAATCATTTTCTTTCCTATAAAAAACTCTTCCACATGACGGTATGGAAGAGTTTTAAAAATTCCAATTTAATATTATGATTAGTTCATTTTATTTACAGCAAGAGAAAGACGAGAAACTTTTCTTGAAGCGTAATTCTTATGATAAACGCCCTTGCTTGTAGCTTTCTCGATAACGCTGGTTGCATTGATTAATGCAGCTTTAGCAGCTTCCTTGTCGTTAGCATCGATTGCAGCGTAAACTTTCTTTACAGCTGTCTTAACGCTTGAACGGATAGCTTTATTTCTCTCAGCATTTCTTGCAGATACTTCAATTCTCTTCTTTGCAGATTTGATATTAGCCAAGACCTACACCTCCATTTTAATAATCTTAAACATTAAAGCCGGACACGGACGATTTAATGTATACATACATTGTTATATTATCCGCAATTTGTGAAATTTGTCAACAAAAAATTATATTTTCAATCATATTGTCTAAAATGATTAATATTTATAATTTCTTTTTCTTGATTGAGGGCTCTCCAAAGGTTTTGTAATATCTGTGGCTTCTCTTGCATCTATTACAACACTAATGGGAACCGAAACTATTTCCTCCGAGGAATCTCCTGTTGCTTTTTTACTCTTGCCTTTTTTGTTTCTTTTCTTTTTGTTGTTCTTTGATTCCGAAGGAACTGCTTCTTTTTTCACTTCAGGCTGTTTAACCGGTTCTTCTTCCTTAACGGGGATATATTCACCGTTTCTGATTACAGCAATTACTTTTTGTTTATCGCTGAAAACTCTTTCAGGTTTGTCATCCCTCTTTACTTCTTTAGGCTGTTCTTCAACCTTTCTTGTAATCTTGGTACTCTTGATTACTCTGGCGTTCTTGAACACTATCGAAGTATCATATTCTTTTCCGAAATAAACAGGTTTCTTGGCCGCCTGGCTAACTGAAGGCTTAGGTGAAGGCGAGATAGAATCATTTATAAATTCAGCCTTGTCTGAATCCATATCATCTACAAAACCATCTTTATCTTTATGTTCAGCCTTTCCTTCATAAGCTTCGTTATTTGTTACGGATGCTGCTTTAGAAGTTCCTTCACCGAATAATTCTTTGATAAGATTGGTCTTTTCTTCCATAGTGAATGAATCATCCGCATTCTTATCATCAGCAGGCTCATTTACGAATTCTTCATTTGATGAAGTTTCAGCAGAAGCAAATTCGTTCTCAATGCTTTCACTTGCAGCAGCAAATTCATCGATAACCGTATTATCGTTTGTGCTTGCAGTTACATTATTAACCGCAGATTCAGTTTTGCTCTCGATAACATTGTCTGAAACTATTTCAGCTTCGTTAATTAAGTCAGTTTTTGCTACAGTATCGGTTGCAGGAACTTCTTTTACTTCTTCCGTCTTCTTCTCTTCAAAAGATTTAACTTCTTCTTTTCTATCGGAATTCATTGAACCGAAATAAGTAGGTTCATTTTTAATGATTACATTTTCAGGTTTCTTTTCTTCTGTCTGCTCGGTACGTACAGGTTTATTTCTGTATCTTAAACTCTTTCTGGGATTAAGCTTACTGTGATCAACCGCACCGTATTCTCTTTCGAGTTCAGCAAACATCTCATCCTCAAGTTCTTCAGGTGTCTTTTCTTTCTTTATCTTTGAATAGTCATACTGTGAACCGGAATCCTTAATAATAGTATAAGAATTGTCGTTTTCGCTTCTCGTTGTCGAACCGAAAGAGTTATCTTCCTTTTTGATTTCGCTGTTTGCAGTATGCTGAGATGTATATCCCTTGCCGCCGTCAAGATCATCAAGCACATGGTCCATAGCACCTTTTCTGCCAACGTTGCTTAAAGCAAATCCATCTCCGAAAAGCGCACTTGATGTACCTCTTACAATTCTGTCATCGCGTTTAGCCGGCTCAGTTAAGCTGTCTGTTGTACCATGGAAGCCAACACCCCATCTGTTAACAATTGCTCTGCTGGCTGCCTGTTCGTCAATCTTCGAAAGAGAATCGTCATCATCAAGATCTTCTTCGAATTTAGCGAATTCATCTGTATCTTCTTTCACATCAGATGAAATCTCTTCTTCAACAGTTTCTTCCTCTGCTTCATCATTTCTGACATCATCTTCAAACGAAATATTTTCTTCCGAAACTTCTTCGGTTTCTTCTTCGATTTCTTCTACTTCTTCTTCAGTTTCTGTTTCTGCTTCGGCTTCAGTTTCTTCTGTTTCATCGAGCTCTTCTACATCTGCTTCTTCTTCGATTTCTTCTTCAACTTCCGCTTCTTCTGTCTCTTCGAATTCTTCGACTTCTTCTTCGGCCTCTGCTTCTTCTGTCTCTTCGAATTCTTCGACTTCTTCTTCAGCCTCAGTTACTTCTGATTCTTCCTCGAACTCTTCAACTTCTTCTTCGACTTCTTCTTCAGCTTCTTCAGTTTCTTCCTCGAATTCCTCGACTTCTTCTTCAGCCTCAGCTACTTCAGTTTCTTCAAATTCTTCGACTTCTTCTTCAGCCTCAGTTACTTCTGATTCTTCCTCGAACTCCTCGACTTCTTCTTCAGCCTCAGTTACTTCTGATTCTTCCTCGAACTCCTCGACTTCTTCTTCAACCTCAGCTACTTCAGTTTCTTCAAATTCTTCGACTTCTTCTTCAGCCTCAGTTACTTCTGATTCTTCCTCGAACTCTTCAACTTCTTCTTCAGCTTCTGCTTCTTCTGTTTCTTCGAATTCTTCTGTTTCTTCTTCAACTTCAGTTTCTTCTGCTTCTTCGAATTCAGCAGATTCTTCAGTTGTTTCTTCAGCTACTTCGTCGATAACTTCTTCGAATTCGTTTTCTGCTGTTTCGTCAACAACTTCTTCAATTACTTCTTCCTCTGTTACTTCTTCAGCAACATCGGATTCACCGTTATTCTTTTTAACGTACTCTTCGTACTTATTCTCTCTCTTTTCACCTGAATACTCAGATTTCTTCACGAAAACAATACCTGCTTCAGAATCGGACTCTTTATTCTCATTATCCAATCCTTCAGGTCTGGAAATAACAGTATCAAAAGGATTAATACTGTATTTGCTGTAATCAGCATTTGAAGATTTTTCAATTTCTTCCTTGTCAATGTATCTTTCGTGAGGATTAGGTTTGCCTGAAACAAAATCAGGTTCAAATGTTTCTACTCGGGAGAAAGTTACAGGTGCTGCATCGGCATCCGTATTCTCATTAACTTTTTCTCTAGAAATAACCTTTTCTGCTTCGTTAACGCCTTCCGCATTTCTCTTATCCGAGAAATTAAGAACTTTGGCAAACATGCTCTTAATATTGCTTCTTACGCCGGCTCCCTGGCCTCTGGTAAATGCACCGGAATTGCCGATAATACCATGAGATTTTCTTGAGAAACTTGTTCTCGCACCGGGCAGACTAATCTCTTCATCATTTTGAGCCTCTGTTTCATCTGTTGCTTCTTCAGTCTCTTCTGACTTTTCTTCAACATTTTCAGATGCTTCTTCAGTTTCTTCCTCTTCTGTATCAACTATTTCAAAGTTGAAGTTTTTCTCACCGTTTTGTAAATCAGCATTAAGCAAATACTTCTCAAGAATTTCCTGAGCTTCAGCACCGCTGATGGTCTTTGTATGAGAACCAACGCCTGTATTTTCTTCGGAATCTTCGATTTCTTCAGATTCCACGATTTCTTCTTCAGTTTCAGCTGCTTCAGATTCCTCTTCGAATTCTTCGGTTTCTTCTTCAGTTTCTGCAACTTCAGTTTCTTCGAATTCTTCAGTCTCTACTTCAGTTTCTGCAACTTCAGTTTCTTCGAATTCTTCAGTCTCTACTTCAGTTTCTGCAGTTTCAGTTTCTTCTTCGAATTCCGATTCTTCATCAGTTTCCTCAGTTTCATCTTCTTCTTCGAATTCCTCAGTCTCTTCTTCAGCTTCTGCTGCTTCAGTTTCTTCTTCAAATTCTTCGGTCTCTTCTTCAGCTTCTGCTACTTCAGATTCCTCTTCGAATTCTTCAGTCTCTTCTTCAGTTTCTGCTGCTTCGACTTCTTCTTCGAACTCAACTGTTTCTTCGATTTCTTCTTCGAATTCAACAGTTTCTGCAGATTCATCTTCTGCGGTTTCTTCGAACTCTGCGGTATCAGTTAATTCTTCAGATGCTTCTTCCGAAACAGTCTCTTCTTCTACAATTTCTTCTTCAACAGTTTCTTTTGCTGCTTCTGCAGTTTTAAGTGCTTCTTCCTTTGCCTTCTGTCTCTTTAACTTTTCAGCTTCCATCTCTCTTTCGAAAGCTTCTACATCAAAGACAGGATATCCGTCAACGTAAGTTTCCTCAGAGAAAGGATCTGCCGAAGCTGATTGTGATGCATCAGTTGTTTCAGCTGCTTCTTCAGAAACTTCTTCAGATTCATAAGTTTCAGTCGTTTCAGATTCGGACTCGTCAAAAGATTCCTCCTGAACTTCATCTTCAAGAGAACTGAATTCATCATTATTTACATCATCCGAAACTTCTTCGGCTTCTTCTGAAACTTCCGCTTCTTCTGCAAACTCTTCCTCAGTTACTGTTTCTTCTTCGAACTCTTCCTCAGCAACTGCTTCTTCAAATTCTTCGGTTGCTTCTTCAGCAACTGTTTCCTCTTCGAAGGATTCTTCTTCAGCAACTGCTTCTTCTTCGAAAGATTCTTCTTCAGCAACTGCTTCTTCTTCAAATGTCTCTTCTTCAGAGATTTCTTCTTCTACGGCATATTCATCTTCAAAAACAGCTTCTTCAGTTTCAAACTCTGATACTTCTTCCTCTTCAGAAATACTTTCTTCAGATTCATATTCTTCAGTCTGTTCAAATTCTTCTTCTGCCTCAGCAAACTCTTCTTCGGTCTCAGCAGATTCTTCTGACTGTTCGAATTCTTCTGCTTCAGCAAATTCCTCTGTTTCAAAAGTTTCTTCAGATACTTCTTCCTCCGCGGATTCTTCCGAAACTTCTTCAAATGAAACTGCATCAAAATCTTCAGCAGCATTTTCTTCTGCAGCTGTTTCATCAAATGCAACTTCTGTATTTTCTTCGTAAGTAACGTATTCTTCGTTCTCGAATGAAACCTGTTCGCCTTCGTAAGCAGTTTCATTCTCTTCAAATGTTACGTTTTCGTTTTCATCTTCAAATACTGCAGGCGCCGGAGCAACTTCCTGAACATAAGATTCGGAACCGTTTCTTGAAGAGTAAAGTGCGCTTCCTGTAACAGGATTTACTTCAGGTTCCGGATCTACAGTAATGGGAATAGTCTTTCCCGGTCTCGCTGCTATAACAACTGAATCATTAAGAATAACGGGCTCGGCAAATTCATCCTTAGGCTCGGCTTTCTTAATAGGTGTCATCATAGGACGACGCATTCTTCTTGCAGAAACATGCTCACCCGAGTTGTCGGACTCTTTGTTCTCAATCTTCTTCTGAACGGGAACTGCATTTCCTCTGTATTCGCCTTCACCTGAAAGCAATGCCGAATTGTATGATTTCTCTGAACTTCCTTCGGGAAGATCATTAATGTTCCAAACATTATCCTTGGAAACAACATTATTGAGAATATTGTTAACAGCTTCGAATGAAGTCTTCATAACTTCATCGATAGAACTGAATCTGTGCTGACCGTTACGTCCTACACAGTAAAGGTTGCCAAAGCCGTTAAGGAATTTCTTGATATAATCAAGGCTTTCATATCCGTCATAATACGCCGGGAAAGCTTTACCGTATTTAACTTTGTTATATCCGATAAGCGATTCTTCGGACGGAATAATACCAAGTTTGGTAAGGTCTTTTACAATTGCCTGTTTCCAGTCACGGTTGCTCATAGACCAGTAATAATCGCCTTCGTTGCAGTAATAGTTCATTCCGAGGTAATAATGGTTCTCGTTTCTTATCATGTAAGGCGAGAAGTTGTTATAAACCTGGATTCTCGAAACTTTTACATTGGGGTTGGAAATATAGATAACCGAATCGGCTGTAATATCGCCGATAGTTTTCAATTCGGGATTGTCATTCTTCCAGTTAAACTGGGAAAGTTCAACGCATACGCCGACCATGCTGCGGTAAGAAAGATTTTCAGCAGCAAGAGTAATATTGCCTTCAACACCTTCCATACCGAGAATAAGATCTCTGATAGGCATCGAAGAAATGACATAATCACAGTGAACAACAAATTCATCGCCGTCTGCGCAGCATTTAACCGAAGTGATTTTATTCTGACCGATTGTCAGGGATGTAACCTTGCAGTTCTTATGAATGCTGCCGCCCATTTCAATAAATCTGTCGGCTACATTTTCCCAAATCTGGTATGCACCGTATTTAGGATAATAATATCTGTTCGCATAGGGTGCGGGAAGTTTTTCCGAATCACGGTTTGCCTTCTCTGTCGAAATAACGGGTGCAATAAGACTTTTCTCGGAAACAGGACCTAAAGCACTATTGATTCGTGCAGGTTCTTTGCCCCAGATTTTGGTAAGATATTCTTCCAGGAATTTAGAATAAAGCTGCTTGCCGTATTTTCCGATATAGTAATCTTCCAGGTTGTTTGTTTTTGACTTGAAAACACTGCCTCCAAGCTGTGAAAAACCTGACTTGATTGAAGTAGCAAAGCCTAAATTCTTAATGGCATCTTTATTGAAATAAACAGGATTATCGTAATATTTGGTGTCCTTTAAAATTCTCATGTTCTTTTCACGCGACAAAAGAACATCGTCGGCCTCTTCGGGATCGGGACCGCCGTTTCGAATCTTACAGTATCTGTCTAAAATTTTATCGTCTTTGGATGGTGTACCCTGAGCAGGTAAAATTGAATTCCAGAATTTCTTTACCGCAGGGTTGTTTGAAACATACATATGACCGCCCGCATCCAAAACGTTTTCTTCGTTTTCAAAGCGTGCGCAAAGACCACCTACAACAGAGGCTTCCTCTATTATAGTGACATCGTAATCCGATGATTTGGAAAGCAAATCATATCCGGCCGTCAATCCGGCAGGACCAGCACCAATAATTATAACCTTTTTCATTCCCCAAACCCCTTTAACATATTATTGGTATTTTTTATTTGTCTTTCTTTTTGTTTTCCTCTTTTTTTCTCACCTCGTCGATGAGCTGCTCTATAAGCATTTTTTTGATGAAAACGTCGTAGCTCAAAAGACTAATTAATAAGAATAACCTTAAATATTCTCCTTCCTCGCCTTCGATTTCGGAGAAAGTTTCCATGCTTGCCCGATATTTATCCTGAATATCATTTCTGAGAAGACCGATTCTTTCTTCTCCTATTCTGAGGATTTCATCATACATTTCATCAAATGTAATTTCCCCATGACCGTCAAAATAATTGTCGGTAATGGGATTTATTATCGAGTAAACGTCATTGATGGATAAATTGCTCTTAAAGAAATAGATAAAAATAAGAGTCATCATGTGCTCTTTTGTATATTTCTTATTAACCGGACGGGGAAGCAAATGATTCTTTGCATAATTGTTAATCATGGTTTTCGTAAAAACCTTCTCTTCGCCGGAATCGGTATTTCTTCTGGTATAGTCGAGTTTTTCGTCTAAAAAAGAAAGCACCTGATCCATATATAAATCTATATTTGGAATATCGTTGCTTTTAATATTGAGTATTCTGTCCATCTCATCGAGGATGGAATTTAAAACTTCATCAAAAGATCGTTCCGTATACTCTTTAGGCTTATTTTTCGACCCCATAATTATTACCGCTTTATCCATTTTCTGTCCGTGCATGTACAACAATTATTATACCCAAAAAAGCGTTAAAAGTAAAGAATTACGATTGAATAAAATGAACTGTTATGATATACTTCGTTTGAACACTTTAGAATTGTAAAGTTTTAAAGTTTTTATGTGTTAAAGCAGGAGGTGGAATGATGAACCCTAAATTGAAAACAGACGCTATGGACTCTCTTTTTGACGCCATTCTTTGCCTGGAAACAAAAGAGGACTGTTATACATTTTTCGAAGATTTATGCACAATAAACGAATTACTCTCACTCTCACAGAGATTTGAAGTCGCTACCATGCTCAGAGATAAAAAGACTTATATGGAAATAGTCGAAAAGACAGGCGCATCCACCGCAACCATAAGCAGAGTCAACAGATCTTTAAATTACGGTTGCGACGGTTACGAAATGATTTTTAACAGACTTAACGATAAAAACAATAAGAAATAATTAACCTGATATTTCTATCATGTCAAAAGGATTGATATAGGTATTCTCGTATAAAATATGATATGCGAGGGTACCTTTATTTTTTGTGGACTCAAAAATCATCTGTCCTTTAAGTACTTCGTCGCCCTGTTTGATTTTGGGTTCTTCGGAGTATCTGTACACGGTCTGATATCCGTTCTGATGATCGATTTTTACAAGATATCCGTAAATATCATCGCCTGAAACCTCGGATACCGTTCCGTTTCCGGTAGCTATGATTTTCGCTCCCTTTTCCAGTGAAATTTCAAGCGTATACGGATTCATAAGAGAGTCTTCAAATTCATTTCCGACAGTTTCGCCTTCATCCTCTCCTTCTGCGGGATCCGACAATATGGTTGCCTGGCCGCTTACGGGAATTCCGATAGGCATTCTCTTGGCTTCTTCTATCGATTTGTTCTCATTTTCGATGGTAACATGCTCGGCAAGAAGAGCAACTTTCTGCTTGAGATTTGAAATCTCAGTCTCGTAATCTTTGTTCTGTTCTTCTGTTATGGTTTTAAGGTCATTGAAGTCTGAATTTATCCTGATGAAAGTTACCACAAAAACCACGTTAACGGCAAGAAAAATCAAGGTCATCATCAATAGCCAGTACATTAAAACGCTATTGTTTTTCCTGTTGTTATCATTGTCTTTTTTCATTGATTAATTCCTTTAAAACACCTTTACATTCAATTTTTATTATGATATTCTTTTCTTGTTGCGGATGCAACAAGATTTTTTACGGAGGTATACCGGCATGAAAGGTACAGTTAAGTGGTTTAACAACCAGAAGGGTTACGGATTTATTTCCGACGAATCCGGTAAGGACATTTTCGTTCACTACTCAGGAATCGTTTCTGATGGTTTCAAAACGCTTGAAGAAGGTGCTGCTGTTGAGTTCGAAGTTATCGAAGGTGACAAGGGCGTTCAGGCAGTAAATGTAACCAAGTTATAATTAGTCATTTATAAATATGTTTTAATATATTGATTTAATATAGAAAAGATGTTTAGAAAGTAGATTAAATATTAACTAGATTCAAAAAAGGACCGAACTTTTCGGTCCTTTTCCTTTTCTATCTTATCATTTTCAAAACCATTTACTGTCCGTCCGTATACTTATCTCCTGATGTTAAAATGTCTGTCTGTCCGTATACTCTTTTGCCACTTTCGAAAATTTCAGATTTCCGCCGAAAATATCAAGCGCTGAACCGATTGTGTAATCTATTCTGCCATCTGAAGCATCTCTTATTGCTTCTATGTCTTCGTATGAACGAATACCTCCCGCATAAGTAATCGCGTTTCCATTATATAACGATAATTCTTTAATTATGTCGAGTTCGGGTCCGTTCTGTTTTCCTTCCACGTCTACCGCATGAATCAGGTATTCATCGCAGTATGATGAAAGTTCGTTTAACAGTTCTGCATTCATAACTGTTTCCGTTATCGTCTGCCATCTGTCTGTCGTTACGAAGTATTTATCTCCTATCTTTTTGCAGGAAAGGTCAAAAACTATGTTTTTCTTCGAAACGGAATCATTTAATTTCTTCATTCGTTCAAATGAAAGTGTTCCGTTTTCAAAAAGATAAGAAGTAACGATTATATGTGATGCTCCGATCTTTAGAAAATCCGAAGCATTCGCATCCGTAATTCCTCCGCCTATCTGCAGGCCGCCGGGATATTCCGAAAAAGCCTTCATCGCTTCATTCTTAGAGGCTTCGTATTCGGGGGTACCATATTTGTTAAGTATAATGATATGTCCTCCGAAAAGCCCGTTTTCTTTATAAAGATTCGCAAAGTAATCAGCCCCTTTTTCAGAAACAAAATTTTCCGTAGGATTACTGTTATCCCTTAAGCTGGAGCCGACTATCTGTTTGACTTTTCCGTTATGAATGTCTATACAAGGTCTGAATCTCATAAATATACCTTTAAAGTTATCCGATTACATCCTGCATTGTGTAAAAGCCGCTTTCTTTTCCTGCAAGGAATTTAGCAGCAGCAATCGCACCTTTTGCAAAAAGAGCTCTTGAATAAGCCGTATGACTGAATGTTATTACTTCATCCTCTCCTGCGAAAATAACATCGTGATCTCCGACACTCGTACCGCCTCTAACAGCAGAAATACAGATTTCTTTTTCTCTTCTTGCTTAGCTTCTGTCAGATCTGTCGTAAACATACTCGTTCTCGTTGTTCAGCGGTTCG
>JAEEGL012843989.1_pt1 | contig 11320 bp, 9 predicted proteins | sample 9134231 | NCBI WGS metagenome assembly JAEEGL01 (sample SAMN16246548, study PRJNA631951) | gut metagenome | biome: gut microbiome; feature: rumen; material: fiber-attached | host: Bos | place: Iran: Karaj | collected 2018-10
GCGATGATGATCCGTCCCCCGGGGGCCAGATGCTTTTTCAGGATCTCCAGGAAATCCCTGTAAGGATTCTCGCCGCCGATGTAGAGGCCGCCGTACTCAAAGGCCCCGATGAGAAAAATATAGTCGTAGTCAGCGGGAAGCTCCTCTTCCACCACCTGGAAATTTCCCACATGGATCCGCACATTGTCGGCATAGCAGTGACGATAGGCATTGATCCTGCTGCGGCGTAAGGACAGATCCACGCAGTCCACCTGCCCGCCCATCTCCGACAGAGCGCCGGTGATGGCTCCGCAGCCGCTGCCCACTTCCAGGCATTTTTCCGTACCCTGCATAGGAACCCAGCGGACGATATTTTCTCTCAAGTGAGACAAATGGTAGAGGAAGGGCCAGTTGCAATGGGCCTCAATGGCATCCTGATAGGTGCCGTCGGGGCGATCCTGCACCACGGAAAGCATCTCCTGCTCCACCTCGCCGTCGGAGTAGAGATCCTCCCCGGGATAATGATCCAGATTAAGTATGATCTGTCCGATCTTCTCTTCCTTCATGAACCTCGTGAACCTCAATCCTAGTTTCCATATCGTAGTAGCCCACCGTGTCCTTATCGGAAACCACGGTGACCCGCATCACGTCGTAGAGCCTGTGGTACACCACAAAATCATCCCGCTCGTAGCCTGTGCATCCCAGGGAGACCAGATACTCGCCGCCCTGCAATGTCATGCGCTGGGTAAAGGTGATCTCCAGCACTTCCCCTTTTTTGCCGGGACGCAGGAAAGCCTTCTCCAGCATTGTGTTGGTGCCCGTGATCTCCACGCCCTTCACATTCTTGAAGGAGCTGGCAAAAATAGGCTCCGGCAGGTCTTCCTTCAACTCCACCTGCATATGCACCGTAAATTCCGACCCCTTGATAACGGAGGTGGTGCGAACCCCGTTCTCGTCGGTGATAAAGCAGTCGCTGATGACAGCCCTTCCGTCCCCGTACTCCAGGGCCTTCACATCGGTGCCGTCCTCACTCATTTCCTGTTCCACGCCGTCGTACTGACCCACCAGCACCTTCTTGTAGGCGTCGATCATCTTTTTCGGCGTGCCTTCCCCCAGCATCACGCCCTTGTTCAGCAGATACACGCGGTCGCAGTACTTGCTGATGTTGCTCAGGTCATGGCTGACAAAGAGGATGGTCCTGCCCTGGGCCTTGAACTCCTCAAACTTCCGGTAGCATTTTGCCTGGAAAAACACGTCGCCCACGCTGAGGGCCTCATCCACGATGAGGATCTCGGGATCGATGTTGATGGCTACGGCAAAGGCCAGACGGACAAACATACCGCTGGAGTAGGTCTTGCAGGGCTGGTAGACATAGTCGCCGATGTCGGCAAAATCCAGGATGGCCTGGAGGCGCTGATCGATCTCCTCCTCCGTAAAGCCCATCATGGTACCGTTCAGGTACACATTCTCGATGCCGTTGTACTCCATGTTAAAGCCGGCACCCAGCTCCAGCAGAGCGGAGATCCTGCCGTTTACCTCCACCTCTCCCGCGGTGGGAGTGATGACGCCGGTAATGGCCTTCAGCAGGGTGGACTTGCCGGAACCGTTGGTTCCGATGATGCCCACGGTCTCACCCTTCCGGATCTCGATATTTACTTTATTCAGGGCGTAGCGCTCCTCGTAGAGCTTCTCCCCTTTGCGTTTCCATCCGAAGGAATCACGGATCCTGTCCCTGGGCTTTTTATACAGCCGGTAGACCTTATCCAGATCCCGCACGGATACTGCGATATCCTGATTCATATACTTACCATCTATTTTTTCTCTTTGATCCTTACGGATTGCTCCGTTTCTTCGAAACTCCCGCAATCCTACATATGATCCCCTGGATCAAAGCACGTCCGCGAAATGACCTCTTAACTTCTTAAACACGGAAGTTCCGATGAGCATCAGCACTGCCGTTGCGACCCAGAAATACAGGGTGTGCAGCGGCTTTTCAAAGAACCAGCGATGTCCGAACACCGCGTCCCGATACCCGTCCACCACATACACCAGGGGATTGATCATCAGGATCTTCCGGACCACGCCGTTATTGATGCGCTCCAGATTCCACATGATGGGGGTGGCCCAGACCAGCACCTGCAGGCACACATTGATGAACTGCCCCAGATCCCGGAAAAACACCACCACAGCGGAGGTAAAATACACCAGCGCCAGCACCAGAGCCATGGTGCACAGACTGTAGTACAGCACCTGCACCATATAGACGGTGGGCGGATACCCGCAGATGCACTGCAGGATCACCAGCAGCACCAGGAAAAACACGTGGGTAAACACCGCTGCCGTCACCTTGATCACGGGGAGCACATCGATCTGGAACACCACCTTTTTCACCAGGTAACTGTAATCCGTCAGAGCTGCCGTACCGCTGCTTAAGCCCTCACTGAAGAAAAACCAGGGCACCATACCTGCGGTCAGGAACAGCACAAAAGGCACTTCCGAACCGCTGGTGCGGGCATCCGGCATGATCAGACCAAAGACCGCATAGTACAACGCTATGGTGACCAGAGGCTGGATAAAGGCCCAGAGGATTCCCAGCAGGGACCCCACATATCTTTTTTTGAAATCATTCACCGCCAGCTTTCGGATCAGGGTGCGGTTCGTGATGATATCCCGAAAAATCGTCATTTCCAAAGATCCTTACTCTCCCGTTTACTCATCGTAACCCGGGACGATATCCTTCCAGGAAGATACGCCGATAACCTGCAGGCAGGTTCTGTCGATCCATGCCTTGTGGGCAGGATCGCCGTCCTCCAGATAGCTCCACACGGAACCGGCCATCTTTCCTGCGATGGAGAAATCACATTCTCCGCCTGCTGCCAGCTCGTTGTTGGCATTCAGAATAAAACTGTCCACCATGTCGTTGTATTTTGCCACATAGTAGGAATAAGCCAGCGCCGCAGCCTGGTTTGCCTCACCGGAGACATTGCTCTCGAAGCCGTTCTCCGTCAGCATGACTCTGTGCTGCGCACCATAGGTGTTCTTGATGTAGTCCGTCACCATCTTCAGGTTCCGGGCATCAAACATCTCGCTGTCCGTGGACATCGTCACACTGGGGTTGCCGTCCCAGAGATTGCTGAAATTCACCTTGGCAGGGTACATATGGGTGCTGACAAACCAGTTCACGGTACCCTTCTTGTCCAGGTTTGCCACCACATTATCCAGGAAGGCCTTGGCAGGCAGTACCTGTCTGGGGGCAAAGGTCAGGTTCCAGGAATGGTCGATGGCGATGGAGCAGCGTGCATCCGGATTGTACCGGGTCACGATATCGTACATTGCATAGAAGCCTTCCGCATATTTTGCAGCCTTCGTCGCCACATCATAGGAGGACTCGTAGCAGTAGTAGGAGGAATTCGCTTCGTTGCCGTAGATGAAGTTATCGATGTGGAGATTGTACTCCTGCAGCTTGCTTGCCAGCTTCGTCCAGAGGGCACGCATGGTGTCGCCGCCCTCACCGGAGGTTGCGGGGAGATAGTATCCTGCGCCTGCCGGTGCGTCCGCATCGCAAAGGATCTGCTGGAAAGGATAATTGGTCCATCTGAGGATAAATACCGCATTCACTGCGCGGCCCGCCTCATTCAGTTCCCGGACTTTGGAGAAAAGCCTGCCGTTGGGATCGTCCAGATCTCCGGTGAAATAGTAGGTCTTTCCTTCAAACTCGTAAGGCACACCGAAGGTATCGTTCCAGACGAACTCATCGATGTAGAGATTCATAAAGCCCTGGGGATAGGGATCAGGATCGCCCTGTACGCCACGGATACCAATGCCGTGGGTGAGGGGATTGGAATTTCTGGGATTGTAATGTCCCTCCTCTGTGTAGGTGAGGCCGTAGCTCTCCACCAGGTTCCGGAACTCCTCCGAGCAGGAGAAGCCATAAACGATCTCATTTCTGGGAGCGTCCCAGCCGATCTGGTCCATCCAGTAGGAGTAGCCTCCATCATCCGCCGGGCGTCCGAAAAAGGCGTTGTACAGCAGGCGGATGTAGTCTCCGTCACTGATGACTTTCTGCGTAAATTCAGGAGAACCGATGAAGTCCACCGCAGCCACATGGCAGGGATTCACCTCTCCGTCGGCGATCTTCTGGGTCCAGCCGTTCAAGCCGTCGGGCTCAAACTCTCTTTCCAGAACCACGGTATACAGTCTGGCAACGAACTGCGCAATGCCGGGATTGGCGGGCTGAGCGCCCTCTTTCATATAGCCCCGCAGGATGCCGAACCGGTCGCAGAGAATGGTAAACTCCTGAGAGTTCACAAAGCCACGCAACAGTTCATCCCTGCTGCCGCCCTTGTTTAACACATCCAGCCATCCGGCAAAGCCGCCCTCGTCGGGCTCTCTGTCGAAAAATGCGGAATACAGCATGGTGACATAGTCTTCATTGGTGATCTCACGATCCATGAATTCCGCGCTGTGGAAAAAGCTGTGGGCCAGGTTGGCACCGTCGGACTGCTGATTCTCCAGCTGATCCACCCAGTGATTCCATCCTTCTTCCTCGGGCTCACGCTGCAGGGTGATCCGGTAAAAACGTGCCACAAAGGCACGCAACTGATCACGGTCAGCATATTCGGGAGCCTCTTCGAAAACGATGTTTTCTTCATCAAACTCATGTACCGAGACAGCCTTTGCACTGCCAGCGGGAAGTGTTGCAAACAGACAGATGCTCAGTACGAATGCCAGCATTCTCTTAAGATTCTTCATCCCTTTTCCTCCGATCCGTTAAAAACACGATATACCAAAAGGTTCGTCAGATCACTTCCGGATCTCGTCGATGCCGCCCCAGTTCAGGTCTCTGTCGTTCAGGATCAGTTCCATATCCTCGGGGATGGGCCATTCGACACCGATCTTCGGATCGTCATAGCGGATGCCGCCCTCGTCGCCGGGATGATAAAAATCGGAGCACTTGTAGCAGAACTCCGCATCCTCGCTCAGTACCAGGAAGCCATGAGCAAATCCCTTGGGAATGAAGAACTGCTTTTTGTTCTCCTCGGAAAGCAGCACGCCGTGCCACTGTCCGTAGGTCTCGGAGCCTTCTCTGAGATCAACGGCCACATCGAAGACCTCTCCGCGGATCACGCGCACCAGCTTATCCTGAGGATGTGCGATCTGGAAATGCAGTCCCCGGAGCACGCCGCGGCGGGAGGAGGACTGATTGTCCTGCACGAAGGTCACATCGATGCCTGCTGCCGCAAAATCATTGTACTGATAGGTCTCCACAAAATAGCCACGCTTATCGCCGTACACCGTGGGTGTGATTTCCAAAAGTCCGGGAATGGCACAGGTCTCCACCGTAATTTTTCCCATTGTTTCAAGCCTCCTTGTATGCGTAAGTATCATTTCTGTCCCGCGCTGCGGGATCGTAAGGTTCTAAGGGTAGCGGATGTCCAGGTCCACATTGCCGGAGATGCCGTCAACGCTTCCTCTGGAGGTATACTGCCACATGTTGTAATAGCCCGTGTACAACGGCGTGCTGCGGTATTCCGCCAGCCATGTCTCGTACTTGTCCAGGCGTTCCGTTTTCAGATTGTTGTAAAACCAGTTTCGGCTGGCGTAAACGCCGGCATTGTATCCCGCATTGGTCACGGTGCGGCAAAAGGCTTCGCACACCAGGGTTCTGGTATCCGTATCCAGGCCGTCCGCCCTGCCGTGTCCTCCGGCGCCCTCGGTGTCGATGTAGATGGGCAGGTCCAGTCCGTACTCCCGTACCAGGGAAACGGCTGCGGAAGCTTCCTCCACTGCCTCGGCCTCATTTACTGCCTGGGTGAAGAAATAAACGCCCACCTGCAGTCCGGCCGCCTTGGCCCCTGCAATGTTCACCTTGAAGAAAGGATCCTCCACCAGCGCTCCGGAGCTGGAACCGCGATATCCGCAGCGGATGATGGTAAAGTCCACACCGTCCTCTGCCACACGCTTCCAGTCGATCTCTCCCTGCCACTTGGACACGTCGATGCCCGCCAGGGTACGGTTGTCACCGGGCTGAAGCTCCATGATCTCCGTTTCGTCGGCGTCATCCAGAGCATCCGCCACGGCGGTATCCTCTATGAGGGGCTCGATCTCATCCTCGGTCCGGATCAGCACCGAGATATCCTCGATGACCACATATTCCACCCGGTCCTTCACTCGCACCTTCACGGGGCTGGAAGGCACCTTGTAGCCCTCCACGGGAAGGAGCTCCACCGTATAGTCTCCGGCGCTTAAGCCCCCGGCGTAGATGATGCCGTCCTGGTCCAGATCCCGGTAATCGGCACTGGAAGCGGAAGCATCCGTCAACCGCACGGAGAAGTTCTGTCCCGTCACGGGATTCCCGTCATAGTCCACCACCTGCACCCGCAGATCCTTCTCCACGGAGGTGGTGATGAGGCTCAGATGATTGCTGGTGTCCGTGGTTCTGGCCGATGTTTCCACCGGTTTATCGAAAAAATCTTCGTCCCACAAAAACGCGGAAAGATCCGTCCCTTTTCGGTGCGGATCCGCGCTTACCTCCTCTTCTGCCTGTTCCTGCTCCGCAGCGGGAGCGGGACGGGAAGCGGAAGGTTTCTTGAAATAGCCGTTGGAATACAAAACCGCCAGTGCCACCAGGATGATCACTGCCACCGACCCCAGGAGGGTCAGCACTTTCAGTTTAGAGTCCATTGGCTACCTCAACCAGATATTTGCCATAATCGGTCTTCATCAGGGGCTCAGCCAGCTTCAGCAGCTGCTCCTTATCGATGAAGCCGCGCTTGTATGCGATCTCCTCGATGCAGGAAATGTAGAGGCCCTGACGCTTCTGGAAGGCACTGATAAAGTCAGCCGCCGTCAGAAGCATGTCGTGATTGCCCGTATCCAGCCATGCAAAGCCTCTGCCCAGAGTCTCCACATGAAGGGTGCCTCTGTTCAGATACTCGTTGTTCACGCTGGTGATCTCGATCTCGCCTCTTGCGGAAGGCTTTACGTTCTCCGCGATAGAAACGACATCGTTGTCATAAAAGTAAAGTCCGGGCACCGCGTAATTGCTCTTGGGCTCCGCGGGCTTCTCCTCGATGGAGATGGCCTTGCCATTCTCGTCAAACTCCACCACACCGTACTCTCTGGGATCTCTCACATAGTAGCCGAAGATGGTAGCGCCGGCCTCGGTGGTGGTTCTCTCATAGACGCTGCGCAGCACCTTGGAAAAGCTCTGGCCGTAGAAGATGTTGTCTCCCAGCACCAGTGCCACGGGATCGTTTCCGATGAACTGCTTGCCCACCAGGAACGCATCCGCCAGTCCTCTGGGCTGTTCCTGGATCGCATAGGAAAAGCTCATACCCAGCTGGCTGCCGTCGCCGAAGAGTTCCTCGAAAACGGGAAGATCTCTGGGGGTGGAAATGATGAGCACCTCCCGGATCCCCGACAACATCAGGGTGGACAGAGGATAGTAGATCATGGGTTTGTCATAGACGGGCATGATCTGCTTGGAGATCGCTTTCGTCAGTGGATAGAGTCTGGTGCCGCTGCCGCCGGCCAAAATAATACCTTTCATAGTCCTCTCCTTCCGAAGATCATCTGTTCTTGTACATGTCGTCGTAGTATTTCTGATAATCCCCGCTGGTGACATTCTTCATCCAGTCCTCATGCTCAAAGAACCATCGAATAGTCTTCTTGATGCCTTCCTTGAACATGGTCTCGGGCTCCCAGCCGATCTCTGCCTTGATCTTGTCGGGTGCGATGGCATAGCGGCGATCATGGCCCTTGCGGTCCGTCACATAAGTGATGAGATCCTCGGTGATATGTGCCTTGCGAGGATCGGAATCAGGCAGCATCTCCCGGAGGGTGTCCAGAATGATGTGGATGATCTCGATGTTCTGCTTCTCGTTGTGACCGCCGATGTTGTAGGTCTCAAAGAGTCTGCCCTGCTCCTGCACCATGTCGATGGCCTTTGCATGATCCTCCACATACAGCCAGTCGCGGACGTTCTTGCCGTCGCCGTAAACGGGAAGCTTCTTGCCCTGCAGTGCATTGTTGATGATCAGGGGGATCAGCTTCTCGGGGAACTGGTAAGGGCCGTAGTTGTTGGAGCAGTTGGTGATGTTTGCAGGGAAGTGATAAGTATCCATGTAGGACTTCACCAGCAGATCCGAACCCGCCTTACTTGCGGAGTAAGGGCTGTGGGGATCGTAGGGAGTGGTCTCATAGAAAAATGCGTTGTCGTCGTCGGGCAGGGTGCCGTAGACCTCGTCGGTGGAAACATGCAGGAACTTCTTTCCCTCGGGATAGGTTCCGTCCTCACGCTCCCATGCGGCTCTCGCACAGTTCAGCATCACAGCGGTGCCCAGCACGTTGGTGTGAACAAAGACCTCGGGATTCTTGATGGAACGGTCCACATGGCTCTCAGCCGCAAAGTGTACCACGCGGTCGATGTCGTTCTCCGCAAAGATCTTCGCGATGGCCTCCTTGTCGGTGATGTCCGCACGGACGAATGTGTAGTTGGGAAGATCCTCGATGTCCTTCAGATTCTCCAGATTTCCCGCATAGGTCAGCACGTCCACATTGATGATGCGGATGGCATCCCCGTACTTTTTCAGCATGTAGTGGATGTAATTGGAACCGATAAAGCCGGCTCCTCCGGTAACCAGATAAGTTCTCATATCGTTGTCATTCTCCTTACTCTTTTTCTAAATCTTTTCTATAGCCCCGGCGGAAGCGGATACCATGCTCCTGCGCCGCCGCTGTTTTTTACTCCGGGCCACCCATAAGTATACCATAGAATGCCGCTCCGGAGAAATGCACATATGATCAGCCTGTGCCCAAATCGCCTCAAAGGCGGTACAGCCCGCTACTCTTCCTTGTCGTAGTAATCGATGAAGTATTTGATCCGCTCCGCGATGATCTCTCTGCCCTGCTGATTCAGATGAATGTGATCCGTCAGATAGTCGGAAGCGTTGTTGCAGTTCACCAGATTAAAATACGCATCCAGGAAGGAAACGCCCAGGCGGTCCGCACAGACACTGTATTCCCACAGAGCGTAGTCCGAAGGCTTGCCGTAGGAGTTGGAACGGAGCTCCGCATCGGAAAAGCTTCCGTCCGGCTCCGGGTAGTAGGCGTAGGTAGGGCTTACGACGATGAAACGGATCTGGGGGTGATAGACCCGCAGGATGGTCACCGTGGCGCCCATGGAGCCCACGAAGGCCGTCAGATCCTGGTAGTCATTGTCGTAATGGATGGGCCTGTCCGCAAAATAATCGGATTCATCGTAGAACAAGATGCACACATCCACATCGTCCAGGTCTGCCGCCAGCAGATTGTCATAAGCGATCCGCGCATCCGGCGATGCTGCATCTCCCAGGGTGGCCGCAGCCTCCTCCGGGAAATCATTGGTGCTCCCGTCCATGGTGTTGACGATCATCCAGTAGGGAATGTAAGCATCCTTCGGATGGTTCACCGGATCGAAGAGCAGTTCCTCTGCCGACTGATAGGATCCGGAGATAGCACAGTTGATGACCTTTGCTCCGGTCTTTTGCTCGATGAGGGCAGGCAGGGATGAGCTGCTTCCCCTGTCATCCGCAAAGGGATCGTTGCCGAAGAGCAAAATGGTGTCCACATCCTGATGCACCAGATATCCCTGTTCATCCAGCAGCGGCATGATGTTGTCGAAGTTCTCCTCCTCCACCTCGTCCACGGTACCCACGGAGTGGATGTCCACGAAGGTTCCCAGCTTCCCGAACTGTTTTACCAGAAGCAATACGATGAGCACCAGAAGTCCCAGGAAGATCAGGTGGAACACGTTGAAGGAAAATCCCTCCTCCTGTTCCTCCATATCCTCCTTGGCATCCAGATCGATCATCTCCAGATAATCCGGCGCCGCCTCCTCGGAAGGAATCTCATTTTTCTGTTTTCTGTATTTTTCGTCTTTGTTTTTTGCCATAGATCACCCGTCAAAGGTCAGGTCAAAATTTCCGTTCTCGTTTCGATAAATGACATATCCGTCAATTTTCATGTCTGCAGGAAAGCCATATGCGCTCAGATCACCGTCGATCTCGCGTTCCTCGGAAAGCACGATGTAATGGCATCCCCAGGATGCCGCGCATTCTGCCAGGCGCTCCGCGTCAACCACATTTGCCTGCATCAGCCGTGCCAACTCATGGAAGGAGTTGAAGTCCTCCAGCAAAGTATCCCGGCCGTAGGGCATGCAGACATAGGGCGTGTACTGCCGCACGAACTGCAGGAATTCCTCGGGGAACACCGCCATGACCTCCCTTCCGGGAAGGACGATGGCATCGCACACATCCACCACATAGGAGGGCATGTGCATCGGATTTTCCGCCGGGTGAAAATAGGGACTGCGGTAGACCAGGTTGCCACTTATGCAAAGGAGCAGTGCAAGGGCTACACCCGTCAGCACTTTTCTGCATCCCACAGCCTGTCGCACCAGATCCGCACAGGTAGCCGCAATGGTTACCGTTACCGGAAGAAGCCAGAGGATGCGGTAGTAGATCTCATCCCCCGCAAACCGCAGGAACAGGGCTGAGAGCCAGGGCTGAAAATACAGCACCAGGAGCAAAGCGGGCATGTACACAAAGAGGCACCGCTTCACCGGATCCTTCTCCCGGAGCAGGCCGTAGACCAGGGCTGCCAGGTACAGGATCATGATGAGGCCGGTTCCCATATATTGTTGAAAGAGTTCAATGATGGTATGCATTCTGTTGTATTGATTTTGCCCCCGGTATCACATATAGTTACCGGTACTCGCCAGGACGAAGTAAAGTACTCCGTAAAACAGCGGCGGAAGGGTCGCAAGGATCAGTACCGGAAGATGTCTCCAGGTCTTAAAGCAAAGGATGCCGCACAGGACCGCCGCGCCCAGGAGAAGACTCACCAGAGCTGCGGACAGCATGGAACAAAGTCCTGCTGCCAGGGTAGCGGTCACAAAGGTAAACGCAAAGAGAAGGGCACGCTTCCCGTCCCGCTTGCGCTCGCTGATCTCACGGAAAAAGAGCAGCAGCAGGAAAAAGAGCAGGGGCAGTACCAGATTTGCCAGGGCCGCCTTCCCCTGACGGCTCCTTGCCACCAGGAAATTCTCGGGGCTCTGGGTGGAGTAATTTCCGAAAAAGATCAGGATCTGCACAAACACCAGGTAGACGGAAAGGCTCCGCCTGTCCTCGCCGAAAAGGCTTTTGCCCAGAAGCGCATAGAGTGCGAAGGTGCCTGCCATCATCACACAGGGGAATCCGCTGTGAGCCACCGTAGCAACGCTCATCCCCGACAGTCTCGAAAGAATGGAAAGCAGCATGGGAAAAGGCGCCATGCAGTAACGCAGGTTCAACAGCCCCGA
>JAEEGL013409682.1_pt1 | contig 11320 bp, 6 predicted proteins | sample 9134231 | NCBI WGS metagenome assembly JAEEGL01 (sample SAMN16246548, study PRJNA631951) | gut metagenome | biome: gut microbiome; feature: rumen; material: fiber-attached | host: Bos | place: Iran: Karaj | collected 2018-10
AAAATGTAGGAGTTATTACAACGAACTACAGGGGAGTCGCAAGCCCATTACCTTTAGGTGATGGGTGGTTGACACGCTGTCTCCTGCGCATAACGCGTCAGCTGTGATCAGGTGTTACATCATTGCCGCAGCATTGCCACAGCATTGCGGCAGCAATGATGTTGCAGTGCTGTTGCGATGCTGTTTACCGGACAGAGAAAGAGAGGAACCTTGCCTCTTCCCCGGGCATACCCTGGCAGAAGACGCCGAAGAAGCAGCCGGTGAAGGTGCCGGCCATCACCTCCGTCGAGAGGAGCTGGGTCCGGCCCCGGCCGATCTCGGTGTCTCCCGCGAAGAAGACATATTCCTGCCGGCTGCACTCAATGCGGAGAGACAGCGGTCCCTCCAGCACATGTACCGGCGGGGTCTCCGCGGCGAGATCCGCCGCTCTCCTGCGGAGGATGGCCGCACGCTTCCCGTCCCGCTTCGTGAGAATCAGGTCGTAATGGTGCTCGTTGGTGTGGAAGACGGTGATTCCCGCCTCCGCTCTTTCCTCCGCAGGCGTGAAATCGATCACGGTTTCGACAGCTGCCGCCATCGAACACTGCCGGACACCGGCAAAGGCGGGCGCGCCGTATCCCTCCAGCGTATCCTCATTTGCCGTGAGCACAAGCCCCTGGTCAAAGGCACAGCTGCCGCCGGCAGGATTGCGCAGGTAAGCCCAGCGGGCAGGAAGCACGGATTCCTCCGTGAAGTCCTCCGCGAACCGGAAGTCATACTGCTTCGCAAAACCGTCGGCGGAAATCTCCGCACCCCGGATATCTCTCGCCTCCGACACCGGCGTGACCGCCTTTCCGCCGTTCATCACCGGCCAGCCATCCTTCCAGTCCACCTGCGCGAGCATGGTTTCCCGTCCGATGTGGTGGAGCTGCGACCGGGAGGGGCGGACGCCGTGGAAGACAACCCACCAGCTGCCGTCCGGGTCGTCCACGAGGTCCGCATGACCTACACAGCCGATCTCCTGGTAGTCCGGTCTGGACATTTCGGCAAAACTGGGATTCACATTCCGGTTCGTGAGGACGGGATTGGCCGGGCAGCTCTCAAAAGGTCCCCACACGCTGTCGGAGCGCGCAATGACCTCAGTGTGTCCGTACTCGGTGCCGCCTTCGGCGATCATCAGATAGTAGGTGCCGCCGATCCGGTACATATGGGGTCCCTCCGGGCATCTGCCCCCGGTGCCGTACCAGATGGGTTTTGTCTCGGAGAGCCTCTCCCCGGTGTCGGGGTTGATCTCGAACTGGCCGATGCACTGCCCCTTCTCCGTGAAGTGCGTGCCCTGGAAGTAGCAGCGCCCGTCCTCATCCCAGAAAAGCGAGGGGTCGATGCCCTCATGATCCACGGGCACCGGATCGGACCACTCCCCGCGGATGTCGTCGGTGTGGACGATGAAATTATAGGTCACCTTTTCGCAGACCGCCGGATTCATGTTGGTGGTGATCATGTAGAAACGGCCGCCATGGAAGCGGATCGTCGGCGCGAAAATGCCGCCGGAGGTGCCTGTACCGGCCAGCTCGAGCTGGCTCCTTCGCGTGAGCACATAGCCGGTCTGCTCCCAGTTCAGGAGGTCCCTGCTGTGCCACAGCGGGACGCCCGGGAAGAATTCAAAACTCGAATTGACCAGATAGTAATCCTCGCCCGCGCGGCAGACACTGGGATCCGGATAGAAACCCGGAATGACGGGGTTCATAAACTTCATCGCTGTTCTCCTTCGTTCAATGCTTCTTCTGCGGGGGCAGGCCTGCTGCAGAGCAGGCCCCCGCACTTAAGCCTGGCTGTTCATCACATAATTCATCAGGTGGGCGACGCCCTCCCGCATCTCGTCGATGCTGACCCGGCCTTCCTTGTATCCCTTGAGCACCTGGTGGATCACAGGCGGGCCGCCGGGCATGACGACGTCGTTTCCGGCATGGACCGCGTCCGCGCCGTCGACCACGATGTCCATATCGCCCCAGTCGGTGACCACGACCCCGTCGTAGCCCCACTCGCCGCGCAGGATCTCCGTGCAGAGCACGTGATTTCCGCCGGCAAAGGTGCCGTTGAGCTTGTTGAAGGAGGTCATGACCGTCGTCGGGCGGGCCTTCGTGATGACCATCTCAAAGGGCTTCAGGTAGAGCTCGCGGGCGGCCCTCGCGCTGACGACCGAGTCCGCCGCGTCGATCTTCTTTCTCTCACTGCCGCGGCGGTAGGTCTCCTGTTCGTTCAGGGCGAAGTGCTTCGGGCAGGTCGTGACGTGGTTATTCTCCATCGCGCCCTTTGTGATCTCCGTCCCCATGATACCGGCGAGGAAGGGATCTTCCCCGAAGTACTCGAAGGCCCTGCCCTCGATCGGGTTCCGCACCAGGTTCATGCCGGGCGCAAGCCAGCTGTCGACCCGCAGCTCCTCCGCCTCGCAGCCGCAGGCGGAGCCGAATTCATAGGCCAGCTCCGGATTGAACGTGCAGGCGACCATCATTCCGGTCGGCCATGCGGTCTTTCCGACAGATGCTGGGCCGTCCTTGTAGCTGGCCGTCCGGATGCCGTATTTGTCAATCGCGGGGTTGCTGTAGCCGAAGCCGAGGTCCGGGCGCGTCGTCGTGCCGATCGGCGAGCCGTCCTCGTAGTACAGGGTCGGCGGGCTGTCCTTCGCGGCGATTCCGCCGAAGGGAAGGCCAGGGCCGTAGCCGTTAAGGAGCACCGCCAGCTCCTCCACCGACATCTGATTCACAAAGGCTTCCATCGAAACCTTTCCGGCCTTCACGTCATCCAGTACCGATTCTACGGCTTCGCAGCCAAAATCATAGCCCCTGTATTCCGGCCACCCGCAGCGAAGATCCGCCGCCGTGAACTTCAGCTCCGGCACCGCCGCCTCCGCTGCGCCATATCCTGCGGTGAGCTCCTTCTCCGGTGCGATGAGTTTTATCTTATCCCTGTTCTGCGGCAGGATGCCGATATCCGCCGTGACGGTCCTCGTCACGATGGTCTCCGGAACCTCGATCACCGCGGCCGTCTCGAGACGGTCCGGCCGCCCTCCGACGAGCACGGTGTACTTTCCGGCCTCGATGAGGTAAGTTTTGGTTTCCTCATCGAAGGAGGCGAGCTCCGTGAGCGCAAAGCGGAGGCTTACCAGGCTCTCCTTCCCGGGCGCGATGATTTCCGTCTTCGCGACCGCCTTCAGCTCCTTGTAGGGCTTCTTCAGCTTCCCGAAGGGCGCGTGCACGTAGAGCTGCACCGCTTCCTTCCCCGCGAATTCCCCGGACAGGTTCTTCACGCAGACCTCCGCCGTGAAGCAGCCGTCGTCGATCCCCGCCGCGACCGGCACTGCCGCGAATTCCGCGTAGGAGAGTCCGTATCCGAAGGGGTAGGCGGCCGGCTTCGCAAAACTGTCGAAATAGCGGTAGCCCATGTAGATGTCTTCTTCGTAGACGGTCACCGGGCTCATGTCAAAACCGGTGCTGCCGTTCTCCTCCGCCGAGAGGCCGTAGTCCTTATACTGAAGGATCGTCTCGGGCCTGTCCTTGTCCGACGAGAAATTCTTCGCGGTCGGATAATCCGCATAGGAAAGCGCCGCGGTCTGGTTGAGTTTTCCGGAGGGAGACACCTTTCCGGACAGGATGTCCGCCAGCGCTCCGGCCGCCTGTTCGCCGGCGGTACCCATGAAGAGGACTGCTTTCACCTGCGGATACGCTTCCACTGCCGGGATGTCGATCATTCCGTTGACGTTGAGAACCGCGATCACCTTCGGGAAGTGCGCCGCGGTCTTCTCCAGCAGCTCCTTCTCCGAGGCGGTCAGCTCATAGTCGTCCTCCACCCGGCGGTCGCACTCCTCGCCGCCGGTCTGCCGGCCGATGAAGAGGATCGCCGTGTCCGTCTCCTCCGCCGCGGCCGTAAATACCCGTTCTTCCGGTATTTCCTCCGGGACCGCCGGGCTGTATCTGCCAAAGAGCTCATAAATCATGCCGCTCGAGACAAGGCCCTCGAGGTTCTTGAAGAAGTCCTCCTGCGCGCCTTTGTTTTTCTCCGCTTCTTCCGCAGACCTCGCTGCGATCTTCTCATAGAAGACTTCCGTCGCGAAGGCCGGGGTCAGCCCCGCCTTCCGGAGCTCCCCGCGGATATCGAGCGTGCCCTTGCTGAAGCTCGCCCCGGATCCGCCGCCGCCGATAATCGCGGCAAGCTGCGTCCTTCCTAAGAGGGCGGCGCACTTTCCTTCCGCAAGCGGGAGCACGTGATCCTCATTCTTCAGGAGCACCATGGATTCCTGTGCGATCGCGCGTGCGAGCGCTTTGCGGTTTTCTTCATTACTGTATTTCTGGTTCAAAACTTTCACCTCGCTGAATGCGGCGCCCGCGTGCGCAGCGCATTTTGCGCGCACCGCTGGCGCCGTTTGTGTCACTCTCAGAACTGCCTAGTCGTCTTGTCCACACTCTCGCCGAAGGCCGTAAAGTTCAGAAGGCCGGGCGTAATTCCTTCGGGTGCGCCGAGAATCCGGATCCTTACGCGGTTGGCGAGGACAGGATCAATCGGATGATACGCGACCGACAGGTCGGTTTCATTGCCGCTCATGTCTACTGCGGTTTTCCAGTCCTCCTCGGAGAGCGCGGTCTCAATCACGTAGCGGTAGGCTCCGCCCTTCACGCCCTCCCCGAGGTTCATTCCGATATCCTTCCACATGACGCGGAAGGCCGCGACATGGAAGCGGCCCTGAAGCAGGACGGCAAGCGACGGCTCGGCGTCTCCCTCCTCCGGCTGCCACCAGGTGTGCAGCGCTTCGTCGATCGCGTACAGCGGATCGCGTCCCGGCGCCCGGGAGCTCGCGTTCGTCGGCTTGAACATTGTGAGCGGCACGAGCTCCGTCGCGTTGCCCCGCTCCGGATACTGCATCACGCCGGGCATCCACTGCGGCACATCGATGCCGGTCAGCGCGTACAGGTTGCCCTCCTCGTCAAAACCGGCGGGATCCATGCCGATCCGGCGTTCCATCGTATCGTCGACGCAGACCGGGATCGTATAGAAGATCCAGAGCGTGTCCTCCGGTCCCTTCACGAAGGAGCCGTGGCCGCCGCCCTTGCAGAGGCCGTGCTCGCGGTTCCTGGAGACCGGATTCCTCGGCTGCAGCCGGAACTCGCCGAGCGGGGACTCCGAGATATAAGCGCCCATCGCGTAGGCGTAGAACTCAGTGCCGGAGCAGGAGTACACGAGATAGTAGCGGTTTCCGTGCTTCACCATCCAGGAACCCTCGATGAAGCCGATCGACCAGTTCTCGTTATTGCCGCCGTAGCGTTCCCAGTAGTTCTCCTTCGTAAAGGGAACCAGCAGCTTCGGTTTGGTGATCAGGCGGTTCGGCTGCTCCGGATCGAGCTCCGCGCCCATAATCGCCGGCCCGAGCCCGAAATACAGATACAGCCTGTCGTCGTCATCCCGGAAGAGCATCACGTCGCCCGCGGTGAATTCCCGCCCGTCCGGAAGCGTCCAGTCCCCGACGGGATTGTCGGAGACGAAGAGCGGCGTGTTGTTGGCCGCGCCGTAGTACTTCCCGCGGAACTCCTCGACGGTCGGCGCCATCGGCGCGGAGATCGGCATCCAGCTCTCGTCGTGGTGCACGGTCCAGTTCACCAGATCCTCACTCTCGTAGACCGCACCGCTCGTGATGTAGAGATACCACTTCCCGTTGAAATAATAGGCGGAAGGGTCCGCGGTAGCACGCACATCGTTCTCATGCGCTTTCCCGTAGCCCGGGCCGAAAATATCGCCGATGGCGCCTCCGAGGCCGCTGTCATACCCGGCCTCCTTCATCAGCTCGTCCATCGACACCATTTTCTTTCCGCCCCTGCCCCAGGAGAGGCCGGGATTCATCATTTCGCCCGGGTCATGCCGCGGCCTTAACACCTGCAGCACCGGGTAATCCGGCAGCACAATCGGATTGATATACGTTTTTCTGATGTCCGGTTTCATTCATACTCCTCCGGTTATTCCCTGACAAAACAAAACATGCAGGATCAGGCGGCGTACTGACCCGTCTCCGATCCTGCATGTTTCCATAAAGCACTCGGTCAGCCTTTGCAGCGCCGATCATGGTTTACTGAGAAGTCCGATCAGCCCTTCACGGCGCCGATCATGACACCCTTGGTGAAGTACTTCTGGATGAAGGGATAGAAGCACATGATCGGGACGGTGCTGACGATGATCGTGCAGTACTTGACGAGTTTTCGCTCGAGCTGCACGTTCTTGACGGCATCGGCCGACGTCATGACGCTGCCGGTGTCGTTTAGCAAGAGTATCTCACGCAGGATCAGCTGCAGCGGATACTTGTCGCGGGTCTTTAAGTAGATCATCGCCGGGAACCAGGAGTTCCAGAGGCCCACCGCGTAGTACAGGAGGATGACCGCGATCGTTGCCTTGCTGAGCGGGACGATGATCTTGAACATGATCGTCCACTCATTCGCGCCGTCCAGCTTGGCGGACTCGACGAGGGATTCCGGAACCTGCTGGAAGCCGGTGCGCAGGATGATCAGGTTGAATACGCTGATGGCGGAGGGAATGATGACCGCCCAGCGGGTGTCATACAGGTGCACAACGTCCTTGACGACCATGTAGGTCGGGATCATGCCGCCGTTGAACAGCATCGTAAACGACAGGAACAGCATGATGACGTTGCGGTATTTCATGGTATTCCTGGAGAGCGCGTAGGCGCCCATGATCGTCAGGATCAGGCTGATCAGCGTTCCCACGATCACGTAGAAAGCGGTGTTCGCGTAGCCGGAGGCGATACTCGGGCTCGTCAGCACGATCTTGTAACCGCCGGTTGTGGCTTTTCCGAGGGGCGCCCAGACTATTCCGCTGTGGGAGGCCAGGACCGCCGCATCCGAGAAGCTCGCCATAACGACATGCCAGACCGGAATGATGAACAGGAAGCCAAGGAACGCAAGGAATATGTAGTTGAATATCAGGAATGCAATTCGGGCCGGTGACTGTTTGATTTTCATATTCATCCCCCTCCCTTAGAACAGACTCGTCTCGGAATACTTCTTGCTGATCTTATTGGAAATGATAAGCAGAGCCGTATTGATTACCGAGTTGAAAAGGCCGACCGCAGCGGAGTAGCTGTAGTTCTGTTCCAATAGACCTTTCCTGTAGACGTACGAGGAAATGACGTCCGCCGTTTCGAAGGTGTTGTTGGAATACAACAGGATGATCTTCTCGTATCCGACCGCGAACATGGTTCCCATTCTCAGGATCAGGAGAGTGATGATCGTCGAGCTGATGCCGGGAAGCGTGATGTGGATCAGACGGCTGATATGGCCCGCGCCGTCGATCTGTGCCGCCTCATACAGCTCCTGGTCAATGCCCGCCAGCGCGGCGAGATAGATGATACTCGAGAAGCCTATGCCCTGCCACAGATCGGACAGAACATAGATCGAGCGGAAGTATTCCGGCTGTCCCAGGTAATTCATCCGCTTGCCGCCGAGGGCCACGATCAGTTCGGTGATCGGGCCGTCCGATGCCGTGAAGTCCGCGACAAGGCCGCAGACGATAACGAGGGATATGAAGTACGGCAGGTAACTGACGGTCTGGACGGTCTTCTTGAAGAACTTGTTGGAGACTTCGTTCAGAAGCAGCGCGAAGATGATCGGAGCGGGGAAACCGACTACCAGGTTCAGAATACTGATTAAGAGGGTGTTCCGGATCAGTCTGCCGAAGTAAACGCTGCCGAAGAAGTCCGCAAAGTGTTTGAACCCGACGAACTGGCTCCCCAGGAACCCGCCCTTCGGGGTATAGTTCTCAAAGGCCATGATCAGACCGAACATCGGCAGATAGGCGAAGATGGCAAAGAATAAAAGCACCGGTATCAGAATGATATACAGGCCTTTATTCCTTCTGACATCATCAAGAAAAGATTTCATAAAGCACCTCTTCTGTCACTATTGTTCAGATAAAGAGAGACTTCTCCCCGGCTGCTGCCAGACGGGGAGAAGCCTCATGAGTTAAATGCGGATTAACGTGCGTTGAAGCGGTCCAGTGCTGCCTGCTGATGCTTGATCGCGTCCTCGACGCCCATCTTCTTCAGATTCTCTACATAGTCGTCCCACTCTGCGAGATCCCTGGTGCCGAGAATGAACTTGGTCGTGTTCTCCTGAACGAAGGTCTGAACGTCGCCCATGATGCGGCTGTAATCCGAAGCCTCGTCGGAGGTCATCGTGATATTCGGCATCATGTAATCGCCGTCCGCGTTGGAGGCCCATACTTCATTGATGGCCTGCAGCGCCTTCGGGCCGGCGGTCTGCAGCTCACGGTCCCAGATGTACATGCCGGAAGAACGGAAGCAGTACTTCAGCATCGCGTCGTTCGCGGACAGTCCGTCGGGGTTGTTAAGGATCTTGTCGGTGTACTGCGGCTTGCCGTCCACCATGGTCCAGGTGTCGCCTTCCACGCCGTAATAGGCAAGATAGGCCATATCCTGTTTGGAGCCGAGGTTCAGGTACGCTGCCGCGAGGTCGGGGTTCTTGCAGGCGGTGGAGATTGCCGTGACGCCCGTGCCGCGGGTGAAGTTGTACTGACGCAGGTGCAGCTGGTCGCCGGCGGTCTTCACAGGGGCTGCGACAGGGATGACGCTGAAGTTCTCATCCTGCGCGCCCATGTAAGGACGGTTGTCGATCAGAGTGTAGACGTCCGCCCATGCGCCGGCCCTGCCGGTGGTCCACTTCTCATCCGGGATGAGCCATGCTGTCGTGTCTGTGTAGTAGTCGGGATCGAGGAGGCCTTCCTCATACCACTGGTGAAGCATCGTGATATAGTCCCTGTAGCCGTCTTCCATCGGGCTGTACTTGACCGTTCCGTCGACATTGATGAAGCCGGAGCCGGAAGCGCCGACAACCGATACGCCGTAGCCTGCCGAGAAAACGGAGAACACATCGCCCGCGTTGGGGTTGAGCCAGATCGCGCCGGCCGCGCCCTTCTCATCCTTGAAGGCCTTCAGGACATCGTGCCAGTCGTCATAGGTGACCGGAACCTCGAGTCCGAGGTCGTTAAGCCAGTCGTCACGCATAACAAAACCGTACCAGGGACCCTGGTCAGGGGTGTTGATGAAGTAGACGCCGGGGAAGTGGCCTTCATCCGTCTTGCAGTCCTTATAGACCGTCTCGTTCCGGCTGATCAGGTTGTTGTAGTCAACCAGAAGGTTGTCCATGTAGGGAGCAAGGTCGATGATGACGCCGTCCGCAATGGCCTTGTCCAGGCCGCCGGTGTAATACTGGCCGATATCAAAGATCAGATCCGGATAATCGCCGGAGGTGATCATCAGGTTGAAGTTCTCCTGTTCCTGGCCTGACGGCGGCTCCATCCATTCGATATGGACGTTGGTCGCTTCTTCCCAGGCCTGAACTGCCTCGATGTCGTTGAAGGTGGTGATGCCGAGCTTCGGGTCGGTGGTCTGCGGAACACGCCACGCGGTCAGGGTGACCTTCTCCTTTAACGGGAAGGTGATCTCCTCCGACTCTCCCGCCTCACCCGCGGGAGCGGCGGCTTCCTGGGAAGCGCCGGAATCCTTCGCATCATTTCCCGAGCTTCCGCAGCCTGCCAGAAGACCGACAGCCAGAACGGCGGTAAGCAGGAGCGTTAACAGTCTCTTTGTTTTCATTCAGTATCCTCCTTACTGTGTTAATCATTCAGTCCGGAAGTCCCCCCTCCGGATGAAATACCGTGGAACATATTGCAAAGCAGTCTGCTGTCCATTTATCTATTTTGCACAATTTATACTGCCGCGCAGGGCGGTTTGCTCTGCAGTATTTATACCTAATCATAACAGAATTACCTCATTCTGTTAATCATATTAACCAGATTGCTGTATAAAAAACAGAATTTTACTGGCAATAATTCCAATTTCCCCGTTTTCCGGCGGTTTCCGCGGAGAACTGTACTTACTCCTTCGGGATCTGCGTCAGCGCCGCGTGAAGTTTTCTCAGCGTTGTCTCCTTCTTGTCGCCGAGAACCTCCCCGATGAAGCCCTCGGAGAGAGTATCCGCCACGGACTTCTCCATATCGCCCATAAACAGCATCTGTTCCGGAAGCGCACGCTCCATGATGGCCGTCATGCAGGAGAGGACAGCCTTTTTGGCCTGTTCGTTCTCCCGGATCGCCGCCATCGTGTCGTGCACGGAGTAAAAGCCGGGCTTCGTCTCCAGGGTCCCGGCCACCTCCGAGACGCTCTCGAACCAGTTGATCGCGTCCTTTGTCTGTGTGAAGCCCTCGAAGGTGAATTCCGGAAGCATCTCCGGCACGCTCTTTATGATGATGCAGTCGCTGCAGTCGCCGGAGCGCGCGACGAGCGCCGTTCCCTCCGCGGAAATCGGGACGTCCTCAAAGATAAAGGTGTGGGCGCCGCTCTTCTCGCCGACGAGAACGCCGTCCGCATAGAGCGCTACTTTTTCGAGATTAGAGTGAATCCGGACGGTCGTCGTCTCTCCGGGCCTCGCGAAGTACCTGCGCCCGTCGATGTGGACGAAGGGCTCCTTCCCGTACCAGGCCTTGTAAACATAGAAGGAATCCTTCTTTATCTTCCGGTCCATGGTGACGAGACCCTTGTTGTTGCGGCCCATCGTCCCGCCCTCGCGGCGGAAGGAGCTGCCGAAATCAAACATGTTCCAGACGTAGGTGCCCCAGATGTAGGGCCGGGACGCCCAGGTCTCGCAGGCGTTCTCATGCAGCAGCACCTGGTACTCCTCGGTGTAGTCCTGCTTCTCCGGGTGGTCGCTGTGGTAGCTGATCACGCAGTCGCAGCCGTACTCGGTCACCGCGAAGCGGCGGGAAGGATACTGGCTGTGGTACTTGTCGCACCACTCCGCGAGATCCGGCAGCTGGCCGCGGTACCATCCGAAATAGTGGTTCCAGCCCTCGGCGTCGGAGACGTCGTGCAGCGGGTGGTCCCAGCCGGCGTTGTACTCGTGCGCGATGACGGTAAGCCGCTTCGTATCCAGCTCCTTCACCGCCCGGTTTAAGTCCTCGTGGCAGGGGATCAGTTTTGCATTGTCGTTCCCGCCGATCAGGACCTCGTTGCTCAGGCCCCAGCAGAAAATCGAGGGGTGGTTGTAGTTCTGCGCGACGAGCTCCTTTATCTCGTTTACCGCCGAGGCGTGCGCCTCGTCATCCCAGCTCTGCGCGAAGTAGGGGATCTCCGCCCAGCAGAGGAGTCCCTCGCTGTCGCAGGCGTCGTACATTTCCTGCGCCTGCTGGTAATGCGCGAGGCGGACGGTGTTCGCCCCCATCTCCGCGATCAGCGCCGCGTCCTCCCAGGCCAGATCCTCGGAGAGGG
>JAEEGL013691274.1_pt1 | contig 11320 bp, 9 predicted proteins | sample 9134231 | NCBI WGS metagenome assembly JAEEGL01 (sample SAMN16246548, study PRJNA631951) | gut metagenome | biome: gut microbiome; feature: rumen; material: fiber-attached | host: Bos | place: Iran: Karaj | collected 2018-10
AACTGATTTACCAGTACCACGGCAGCTACATCGTCTATGACCGCTTCTTCGGCATGTGGCTGAGGCAACGAGTCACCGTGTAAGCATGATGAGCGAAGGGCCGCCATATTCCGGCCGATACCCGTTCAATTCCGCTGCAAACCCGTTCAAGTGATTGCAGCTTATTCGCGCCCCAATTATTTTGTAACAACTGTTACTGTAACAGCCGTTGCAAAATAAAAACGGAGCATGCTGCCGAACTATGGGGTCTAAGTGTTGTAAGCAGATTCTGTTGTGAATCAAAAAATGCTTATACTCAACGGTCTATCATTGGCATGGTTTTTGCTGGAAATATCATTGTGTAACTTGTTGGTGAGCACCTGTAGAAAATTTGTCAACAATTCGCGAAAATCCTTTTCACAACGTCACATTATTCAGTAATGTGTTGTATCTTTGTGGTCGTAATTTAGATAAAAACCTTTAGCATTAACAATCAATTGATGGCCAAACACGCAAAACATATCAGCTATAGTAATAGCCTTTTTAGGTTACTCTGGCTTTTATATTCAAGAGGAAGCATTGTCATGTTATCCAATGGTTTGTTAACGTTTTTACTTATTGGGTCTGATAAATAATTTGTAATGATTTATGACGTACAATGAATATTTATATTGCGCTGAAAAACATTTAAAAGGTTGTGCTTCATTGTTGTTATCATATCAGATGCACGAGAAACGCGATAAGCATGTATGGCTTGAATTATATTACCTGTCAGGGTACATACTTGAGGGAATCGTTGTTTATTCTGCATATAAATTAAATAATTGGAACCCATCAGATGACATAAGATTGAAGTATAATTTATCATTCACTCAACGTACAAATCTGGATTTCTATTACAATCGGACCAGAATAATAAATGGCAGAGAAAGAATCCCTTCTTTCTTCCAAAATAGACCTCCAGGCAGCTTGAGTGTACAAGGACATAAGTTTCAAGAAATTGTCAGAAGGCTTTTAAAGCCAGATCCATCTTTTAATAGTATTCCTTATCTTGGTAATGGAATAATTGATTCAGATGTTGAACAATTAATTGATAATTGGCGGCCGGAAGTTAGATACAAATACATAGCGCAGCAAATGTCCCCAACGTTGAATCAAGATCTTATTGCTCGATTATTAAATACCTGTTTTACAATTTATTCAAATCACGTCTAAATATGGTACACATTTCTGATTTAGCCAAAAGAATTGAATCTTTTCTCAAGATGAAGGGAGAAGATCGGTTTAAAATTTTTATTCGCATAAACTTTCAAATTGATGTTTATGTAATGAGTTTAAATGTTGCTGTAGCTGAAAGTTACCAGAAAGAGTTTATTGATTCCTTGTTAAATATAGTTGATAGTGATGGTCAGCCTCAATCTGAATTAGATGATTTCTATTCCAAGCATAAAGACTATTTAAAAATCTCTTTTAATATTGTGAGTTTAGAAGAAGCAGAAGATGACCCTTACTATAAGCAGATATTTGCGAACAGTAAAGAGCACATAGATTGGGGCCCAAGATATAGATTTGATTCATTACTACAAGGGAAAATAATAGTTTCTGAAAAAAAGCCTTCAAAAACAACTCCAGTAGTAACTTTCTATAGTTACAAGGGTGGAATGGGCAGAACCACTACGATGATTGCATATGCAATGAGCCTTGCTGCTAATAAAGACACAGCAAAAAGAAAAAGAGTTGTGATTATCGATTGTGACCTTGAAGCCCCAGGTTATTTAAATTTTTTTGATTTGTCTGAGCACAATGGCCTTAGGAGTGGGAAGAAGAATGGCTTGGTTGAATTTATCAGTGATGCACAAACTACTAATCACCCAGAGTTAATCGATATAAACGACTATATTATTAATGTTGGCTTAGATAATCAGAATAGTTTTGCATATAATAACCTTGATAACATTTGGATTGTACCAGCGGGTAATCTTAATGAAAGTTATTCTGACTTTGAAGGAGGAACGGATCGAAATGATTATCTTGAAGGATTAGCAAAGATCAACTTATCAAGTGTGCAAGCTGTCGTAGATAATTTTACCCTCTTATTTGAGAAAATAAAGGAGACGCTTGATCCAGATATTATTCTAATTGATTCACGCACAGGATTTAATGATATTTTCGGCACTGCCGCTATTTATTTATCATCTTGTGTCGTTGGATTCTTTGGATTCAGTCGTCAAACACAACCGGGTTTAATGAATCTACTAAAAGAATATTATAAACCGAGTAATAGTTTTAAATTACAGCTAGTATTCTCAATTCTTCCAGAAAACGTACAAGAAGAATGGATTAATTTACATAAACAACAAATCCTCGAATACATCAATTATATTGGCGGTGAGTCAAAAGACTATCCTTCTTTTTTATATCTCCATCGGAATCCTATGTTAGAAACTATAGGGACAGGGGATAATCAGTCTGATTCAAATTTTGTTGAGCTGGTGCAAAGCAGGAAATTTAATGACTATAATCTTCTTTTTGATTGCATCAATGATATGTATTTTAAAGTTCAAGAAGTTAATCAATTTACAAGTAAAACACCTGCAATTCAGTTGCGGAATGTTGTTCTTAAACATCTTAAAGAAGCTCTTACAACGGTTTCAAATTTTGCCGAAGACACACAAATTGATGATAGCCAGTTCTTTTACCGTGAGTGTATGAAAGAACTTTTTGACCCCAAAAAGTTTATTATTCAAGGTTATAAAGGAACGGGAAAAACATATCTTTATAAAGCCTTAGGTGATAAACAAATCGCTTCAAATATTCAAAAATGGGTTGAACAAAAAGGACAAGATATGCTTGACCCCATCTTTGTTAATATACTTCCGGCCAATGAAACATCATTAGTTTTTGATAACATTCGATATTCAGGTATTGAGGAGCCTGAGTATTATTTCAATATGTTTTGGCAGATATATACATGGAATGCCCTATTACTAATGCCTGAGTTTGAAACGATAAAGAATAGCAGTGAATTATCAGAATATGTCAAACCTATTAGTGGAGTAGGTTATGCAAAAGAAGCTCTTGTACGAATTGACGAGTTAATTGGCATGGGAGTTAAGGCTTTGATTGCCATTGAGAAAGACATTGCTAAACTTAATGATTTTTTGGCTACTGCAAACAAACGTCTTTTTGTCCTTTATGATAGACTTGATACTTGTATTAACCCACTGAGGTGGAATAAAGCAGTGTCCCCGTTAATAAACTATTGGAGAAATAACTGCGAGTCCTTCTCCAATATTGCTCCGAAGATTTTTGTCCGCACAGACTTATTTAAGCAGATTGAAGGTACAAATACAGCTCGATTAGAGAATAGTATAGTTCATATTGAATGGACAATTGGAGAAGTCTTTGGCTTTTTCTTCAAACTGATTTTTTCAGACAAAAATGCAAGTAAAGCATACTGGGCTATTGCAGAGAAAGTTAATATTGATTCTAGTTATATCATTAATACACAAAGATCTTTTGCAAGATTCCCTTATAATCAATTTAAATCGCTGAATCTCGCTGAAATGTCTCCGATTATTCGTGTTTTCTTTGGTAAGATTGTCAAAGTTGGTGTTATCACACTCGGCACACCATGGGAGTATTTTGAAAAAGAATTAGCAAATGCGGATAACACTGCTATCAGTTTGCGGCCATTTATTAACACCATGGATTCGAATGCCGTGGATAAAGCCTTAGCCAGGACCGAGAAGTATGTTCAGAATGGAATAATATCTCCCGAGATATATGCATCCAAGTCGGTTCGAGAAGACACCACTGAAAAGTATTTTGCAGATTTAACTCAAGATGCATTTAGTAAAGATCTTTTGCGATTTAAGGAAGTTATTCGCACTTCTGTAGGTGAGCCGTTCAGATTTAAGTCATTAACTGAATCACAATTTGAAGAGTTAATAACAATTACATTTGCCAGAATCACTGATAGTGCAGTTGTCAAAGCACCTGATGACTTAAAGCGGTTAATCTTTGCAAATGGAATCATGGCCGAGAAAATAACTACGAAAGGAAAATATTACCGATTTGCTCCTATATATTGGTATTCGTGGGGACTTGTGAATTCTGTTTTAGAAAAAGAAGAGAAAAAGAAAAGCTCAAAGGCCCCCAAAAAATTAAGTGACGGAGAGGAATATTCTGGACAGATTATTATTGTAAAAGATCGATTTGGAAGAGATCGAAAACGAGTTAAATGCGTAAATCACTCTAATCCTTTAGAGATTAGGGACAATGCTCTGAGTGATTTTTATGAGGATGATATTGTAACCTTCATTGCTAAGAGTGAGGTAGACAAACGCGATGCAACTAAAACGTTCTGGTTTGCCACCAAACTTCAACTAAGAGAATAATTATTATGAGCCAGCAAAATCTCTTTTTCGGACAGGGTTATCAGGCGGAGTTTGCTCGGATAATTTATCAATTGCTGATGAGCCGCAGATGGGTAACTCATGCTCATGTTATGTCCATACGCATGAATCTTAGTTCAGTAAGAGAATTGCCATGTTCTGTATCAGCGTGCGATGGATACGGTGAGCTAAGAAAGTCCTTCATGTATATAAAACAGGCAATTACTGAAAAGGTAGGGGACGGATGTTTTGAGATTGAGGGTAACAACCGCAATATGCGCTATCGTTACGTAGGCGAGGACGATAATCCATTAGTCGAAATGATGAACGCTAAGGTTGTAAGTGATTTGCGAGAATACTGGAAGTTTTGTCAGAATTCTGCTGGTTTTTTTCCAGAGGCATGGCTTGATCATTTCTTCAGAGATTGCAAAGATTTGCTGGCTATTAAAGCAAAAAAACAGAAAGGTGAACAAATTATCAGCTCAAGCATTGACAGAGACCTAAAGAATATTGAATATCTACCTGATTTGCATGATTGGATTATCAACAAACAAGTGCTAGTGATATATTATCAACCCTATGGTGAAGACTGCCAAACCTTAGTTTTCCATCCTCATTATCTAAAAGAGTTTAATGGCCGATGGTTTTTATTTGGTCATGCTGAGGGTCATGAGCCAGAGCTCGGCTATAATATTGCTCTTGATAGAATTGTGAGAAGACCGCGAGAAAACAATGAAAAAGGTGTACAATATATTCCAGCTCCATCAAACTTCTATCAAGATTTCTTCAAAGATATAATTGGGGTAAGCCATTGGAAAGGAATTAAGGCACAGGATATTCGTGTGCGCGCCCATGACGTAAGGATGTTTTATCTTATTGAAACAAAAAAATTGCATAAGAGCCAAGAAACCGTTCTTGAATTCGGCGAACATGAGGATGGAAAATATGGTGATTTTGTCCTTCATATAGAGATAAACAATGAGTTTATAGGTCAAATTCTTCAGATGGGTAGTGGTCTTGAGGTGGTTGAGCCCCAAGAAATTAGAGAAGTTTTCAAGAGGCGTGCAAAAGCTCTAGCATGGCGATATAAATAGCAAGGATTTCTCCCACACATCAGTTCACTAATCGTTCCAAAATAAAAGGAACGATTATTCTCTTTGAATTATTTTTTTTGTTGATTTCAACGGCCTAATTTTGCGGCACCAATCTTCGATACCACCTCGAGTGTTGGTGCTAAAAATGATTGGTGGGAACTAAACAAATTATGAAAATGGAAAAGAATTCTAAAACTGGACTGTTGAAACTCGGTTACGTGAAAAACCTGAAAAGCTGTAAGGCAGAACTCAACGCGATGCTCAATGATGAAAAGCAAGTGAGCACAGCAGAACTCAATGCAATCGTCGACAATGCCCGTATTATATACTTGAATAGATACGGATATGAGAAGAAACGTTCTGGTGAGGCCATACCTCTTAAAGACGCGACTTACCTTTACTTTGAGACCGGACTCAGGGACCAAACGGGTTCCATCATAATCGGCTGGTTCGAGCGCAAGAGAAAAGATGACATCTTCAAAGGTGTATATTGGGGGACGAAGGCATCTCTCGATGCCAAGATTCGCGCTTGTAGAATGTTCCACTGGGGAGACCTCTATTTCAAGAGCGAAGAAGATGGTCTCGCCTTTCTTGAAGATATCGCAGCCAATACCATACCTGAGACTTGGTCGTTCAAGAACAAGCCTTCAAACGTCAACCATCCAATTCTTAAGTCTTACCTTGAGAACACCCTCGAGGTTCTCAAAAAGGAAGCGGAAAAGGGCGCAAAGAACAAACTTGTATATAGCCAGGATGGTAAGTTCATGCTCTTTAACACCAACTTGCTTGATAAGTTCTTTCACGAGATATTAATCGTAGTTGAGGTTCGCAAGCAAAAAGATGGCAGCACTCTGCTAATGAGTCCGCGTCGGGTAAGAAAGGAGTTGGAGCTTCGCAAACTTGGTTTTGCACGAGGAATAAGGCCTGAACAACCGCGTTTCTTCAAGAAAGTGGAAGAAGTTATCTATCAACCGACTTGGGCTATCGATAAAGACTTCGATAAATTCACTCACATTATCGAAGAACGAAGGGAAAGGTTTCCCGTTGACATGCAAACCGCATCGTCAGATGAGCTTGGGCGAAAATTGGATGATGCCATTACTTTTGCTGTTGCCATTGCTCAACGCAACTACAAGTTCATCGTACCGATGTACCGTCCACAGACAGGCAAGATACAACTGCTCATGCCCATCTATCTGAAGGGCACTTATAGCAGCAAGCCAGACTTTGCGCTCATTCTAACTCCTGACAAGGAAAACGAATACTACACACCAGAGACTATCCTCCCTTTGGATGCTGTTTATCAGAATGCACGTCTCATTGCAAAGCCAGATGATACCTGGTTAAATCCGGATACAATTCTGTAGGCTTCAACAGGCTTCCTTTGTGGTGGAGACACCCCCTCCACCACAAAGGAGTGGAAGCCCTAGATTTTCCGGAAATGACAAGTCACTGAATAAGAACACATAACAACTAATTAGATATGCCTCATGAAACACCTTAATAATATGCCAGAAACCATTAATCCCAAACGAACGAGATTACGCACTAATCGTGAAACCGAAGCTAATGCACGTAGAAAGATTAACAGAACCTGGATGCACGTAGAAGAAACATCACGTTACCGCAAGGCGTCAGCGAATAGGTTATACCAGTCAACGACAAGAAAGATTAAAGAAGAGGTACTAGATCCAGTTGATATGCATCTAAACTTGAAGTCTCGGATAAAATCTGCTAATGTCCAAAAACGACTGTTGCGCAGAATTGTCGAGAAACGTCAAGCGCAAGCAAATCATAAAAAGAATGGACGTGTAGGAGATCTAACTTCATTGCATTTCACAATTTTATGCGTTAGCAAATGTATGGTCGAAATCTGCCGTTATGGCCAAGAAGCATCAAATGGTTATAGCTAGTAATAGTTCCAAATACGAGGGAACGATAAAACAAATAATCAGTTGATGTTTATTTGAAAACCACGTTATAATTTTGCAGCGCAATTCAAACAAATGAGCAAATTAACAATAATTACTAACTGAAAACTAACCAAAGAAAAGATGAAAAACATGAAGAACAAACAACTCCCCGCCATCATTATGAAGGCGCTTCCCGCCCTCTCGGGCAGTTCTCTCACCTACAATGCAGAGAAGAACTTGTATCTCACCCTGGGTTACACCAGCAACGCTGGTAACACCTACTTTCAAGCCGTGCGCTGCACCGAACGCTTGGCAGTGTACTTCGATATCGGCAAAGGATATGCACGTACCTTCCTCAACGGCATCAAGATGTTTTGCTGGGATGGGCAGAAGGCACGGCTCATCGCCCAAAGATACTGGGGTGGTGCAAATAACTGGGTAGACTTTTCGGAGTACTTCGCCAAGCAGCAGTGCATCCTCATGTTAAAGGACTATCTTGCTGCTCAGTACAAAGCCCACGGTCAGCATGCAAGTGAACGACAGCTCCAGGAATTCTCTTGCGCTCTCATTGAAGAGACTCAAAGGAAGCTTACCGCCTAACCAGTATCAAACAACAACAAATTAACATCATCAACAAAACGAAACGATTATGGCAAACATCAACAACGCAATCAGCAAGAACCTGCTCGACAACATCCTGCCTACCTTTGGCAACCCCAGAGTAAACATCCCCGTATGGGACAATAGCCAACGAATGTTTATCTGTGAGGAATACGAGTCTGCAAGTGGCAACTACTATTACAGTGGCGTTCGCTTCTGTGACAGACTGGTTATCCGCGAGAAGGTGGGTTTGTTCCACAACTGGACCTACATCGACAGCCTTGAACTGTACGCCTTCAATGGTAAAAAGATGGAACTTGTCCAAAAGCGCGACTATGACAAGGAGTTCCGCAACGAGGAATTTATCCGTCAAGAGTCCCTGGAGATGCTCAAGGACTTCCTTACTGCGGTCTTAAAGGCCCAGGGCTCGTCAATCGATCCCGAAGCTGTCGAGACTCGTGCCATGGAGATTGTCGAGGGCTGCTACAAGAGTTTCCTCGACCCGGACTTCAACATCCGTCTCGCCCAAATTCTCCCCGCTCTGAATCAATAACCGAACAAACCAAGCTATAAACAAAAACACATAAAACAAAACTACAAACCCAAAACTACAAAAACTATGAAAAAAACTACCATCGACACCCAGAACCCCCAGCAAGTACGTGCATACGAACTCATCGCCAACACCAACTCAAGCTTCTTCCTCACAGGACGAGCTGGAACTGGCAAGACCACCTTCTTGCATAACGTGCAAGAAATGGTGGACAAGAATTTCATTGTTCTTGCCCCAACAGGCGTAGCAGCTATCCTCGCAGGAGGTGAAACAATTCACTCCTTCTTTGGCCTGCCGTTGGAGGTTTGTGTGCCAGGCACCTGCGGGCAGATGAACGAGGCCAAAATCCTCACGTTGCGCCACGCCGACACCATCATCATCGATGAGGTCTCGATGGTTCGATGCGACATCATTGATGCCATCGACTACACGATGCGCAAGGTGCTGCGTACCACTCTGCCCTTTGGCGGTAAGCAGGTCATCTTTGTCGGCGACATGTTCCAGCTGCCGCCGGTAATCAAGCATGGTGCCGAGAAGGAACTCATGCGTGACCTCTACCGTACCGAGGACTTCTTCTTCAACAAGGCTGATGTCATCCAATGCATGCGCCTTGTTAAGATTGAATTCCAAGAGGTTTATCGCCAGGGAGACCGTGACTTCCTGCGTGTGCTTGAGCACGTCCGTCTCAACAAAGTAACACCCGAGGATCTGATGCGCCTCAATTCCCGAGTGTGTCAACCCACAGAGAAAGATGGCATAGTCATCACGCTTGCCTCGGTAAACAAGACGTCCGATGCCATCAATCAGAAACGATTGGCTGACATTGACGCAACCGAGTACACCTACGAGGGCACTGTCGATGGTAAGTTTGAAGAGCGCCGCTTTCCTGTTGACCAGATGCTCAAGCTAAAAGTTGGAGCTCAGGTGATGTTCACGCGCAACGACTCACAAAAGCGTTGGGTAAACGGCACGTTGGGTACTGTGACCAAACTGACAAAGGATGAGATCCGTGTCACTTTGGAAAACGGAGAGACCTATGCTGTGCCCTGTTGTAGCTGGGATTCCATCAGCTACGAGTATGACCGTGACGAGCGGAAGATGAAGAAAGAGGTTACCGGTACCTTCACCCAGTTCCCGCTCAAGCTGGCTTGGGCCATCACCGTCCACAAGAGTCAAGGTTTGACCTTTGACAAACTCTCGCTCGACCTCAGTCACGGTATGTTTGCCGACGGACAGCTCTATGTTGCTCTGAGCCGTGTTCGCTCCCTGGATGGATTGTTCCTCTCCAGGAACGTTATTCCTCAGTACGTACGCACAAGCAGGGAGGTGCTGTCATTCGCCGTAGGGTACAACGATGATCGTCTGATCAGCAACGAAATAGAGAGCGGTAAAGCCGTGTACGAAGCACTCCGTCATGACGACTATGACGAGGCTGCCAAGCAATACCTGTTGCTGGTACACAAAAAGGCATCAGAAGGTGATATCCGAGAAGCCATGCAACAGGCAAAGCGTCTGCTTGACACGATGGTGTGTGACGATGAACTGTATGGAATCATCGACACTGTACCTGAAGGCATGAAGACCGCCGAGCACTGGGCTCCTCGTTTCCTTGTTGCGTTGCTCAGCCTGTATTCGGGTGAGTATGAGCAAGCCTTACAGTTTGCCAACAAGGTGCTCGCTCTGCATCAGTGCCAAGAAGCACTCTATGTGAAGTCGCGTGCGCTGGCTAAGTTGGAACGCTATCAAGAGGCAGATGAAGTCAACGGGACCATAATTGAAGGTCTTGACATGGCAATTCTCGATGCCAAAGTGCTCTACTGGGTAGCCATGCTCAATGAGACTCACATTGGCGATCCTGGTGTTGAGGCCATGCGTTCTCTTGTGGTTGCCAGACCAAAATACGACAAGGGTATTCTTGCTCTGCGAGGGTTCATGAAGACCCACGGTCTGAGACTGGATAAACTTACGGACTCCAATTGCGAGCTGGTTGATGCGTTTAATGCCGACATCCCGAATGAGGAATTCGCTGCCGCACTCAGGGAATGCCGGGAGAAAGCGCCCAAGTCTATTTCCTATCTACTCCGCCGCATCAAGCGACAGGAGTTCAAAGAGGAACAGACTGCCAACCATGCAGCTATTGTAGAGGTGTGATATAAGCTTGATGTGCTAGAAGTTCAGCCTGAGACGGAACACGATTTCGTCCCAGGCTGAAATCGATTAGTAAAATACTTATAAGGCATTAGAATTTCATTTATACTATTATATGACAGGAAAACGGAGAATTTCTTTGCATTGCTTTATTGATTAATTATTTATGAATGTTTTTTATATTCTCAATTTTGTGAATAGTATTTCATCCGACAATCTTTCACATCTTGTAGTGAATGGTTATGAATTCCACTGGAATGGCTATTGCTGGGAGTTTGTGGGCATGTACTACTAATACTCTCATTTTGAATTGCGTCCCCTAGTGGGGCATGTACTGGAACATAGAAACTGCTATTAGCGGATCTATCCTTGATTAAGGTAAGGAGGGAAACGCCCGTGATGGGCGATCCCTCCTTGCTTCGTCTTTGATTTTGCCTCTCTACATGTCAGGAGAGGAATTGATATGGGAAGCCGCCATGATGATTTTCTGATGTGACATTGCCCCCGCAGTCGCTAGGCGTATATCTTTTTCGGTTCAAAGTTAGATGTTAACGTGATACTATCACAATTCTTTCATTGATTCGGTTTATTTACTATTGGCCATTCGGACCGATATCCGTTCAATTTCGCTGCAAA
>JAEEGL014014339.1_pt1 | contig 11320 bp, 9 predicted proteins | sample 9134231 | NCBI WGS metagenome assembly JAEEGL01 (sample SAMN16246548, study PRJNA631951) | gut metagenome | biome: gut microbiome; feature: rumen; material: fiber-attached | host: Bos | place: Iran: Karaj | collected 2018-10
GAGTAGTAGGAGTGCATGGAGTGACCGAGTTCATGAGCTACGGTAAAAACATCATCCAGCGTGTCGGTATAATTCAGAAGCACATAAGGATGAACCCCGTATACACCGGCAGAAAATGCGCCGCTGCGTTTACCTTTGTTTTCATATACATCCATCCATTGTTCTTCATATGCGTGGTCAAGCAGCTTCTGGTATTCTTCACCGAGAGGGAGCGTTGCGCCTTTGACGAGCGCTTTGCTCTCTTTAAACGGAATCTTAATGGCGGCATTGGAGACCATGGGGCAATACAGATCGTACATATCCAGCTTTTCCAGGCCGAGTGCTTTTTTCCGAAGTTCCAGATAAGCTCGCATGGAAGGAAGACTTTCGTGAACGGCTTCAATCAGACTGTCATAAACGGAAACAGGGACATTTGTACGGAAAAGCGCTGCTTCGCATGAACTCGGATATTCGCGGACAGAGGAGAAGAAACAATCCGTTTTTACGCTGCCGGCATACATTGCGGCAAAAGTGTTGTTGAATTTCCCGTAAGTTCCGAACATTGCTTTAAAAGCTTCCTCACGGACAGCTCTTACCGGGCTTTCACGGTATACACTGAAATTACCGGATGACAGCTGTACTTCATTGCCGTTTTCATCATGGATGATCGGAAGAGCCATATCGACATTGGTCAGCATTTCATACGCGTCCGACGGAACATCAGCAACGTCTCCGAGGCGGGCAAGCAGCTTTTCGCCTGCTTTATCAAGGCTGTGCGCACGTGAACGGGTGATGTTTTCGATAAAATGACGGTAGGGCTTCATCTCCGCCGGCGCCAGGAAAGAAGACAGCACTTCTTCCGGGATTCCGAGGATTTCAGGCTCGGCAAAAGCAAATGCCGTACTGAAACGGACATAAAGGCGGGCTGCTTTCCCGTCCATTTCCTGATACGCGGGATTTCCTCCATCTGCGCAGCGGTGCAGATTTGCATAACTGTAAACACGTTCAAAACGCTGGGAAACAGCCATCAGAGCGTCAATTCCGGCTTTGAAAGATTCCCTGCTTAGAGAAAGAGTCCCTTCAACTGCAGACAGTTTCTCCACTTCAGCGGAGACAGCGTTCAATTCTTTTTCCCAGGCATCGTCATTTTCAAATATGGGAGTAAAATCCCATTGATATTTCGGATCGATCTCATTTCTGGCTTTCATTGTTTTTCAGGTCTCCTTTTCCTTATATATGTGCTGATGACTGTTATCCGGCCAATAACGGACCGGGTCGGCACAGTCTGCTGATTTGCAGCTGCAGGCACTGCCATTACCTTATCACGAGGGGAAAAAACCGTCAAGTTAGAATCAGATTCAGAGCCGTTTCTGCAGCGACTGAGGCAGAAAAGCAGGCGAAAAACAGATTGACACCTTTTTCATAATTGAGTATACTTTTAACGCGGAGAAATCCGACATTTTCAAAAAGGCAGGTGACCACCTTGGACGCTGGCAGTAGCGGCAATCCTCTTTTATGCCCTCTCATATGCGAAAGTCTGCGGATGAAATCACCTGCGCTCTTCAGATAACCGTTCTTGAAAAGCGAAGCGTACGCGGTGATATGAAGGAACTGATTCCATTGCGGACATTGAGAGGTTATTCCCCAATTTGAAATGATAATTGGAAGGAGGCCGAAATGACCGATTTAACCGAAACCGTTAGGTCGCTTGTGACCAACAAGCGCTTTGCGACCATCAGAGATCTGTTTGCAACGATGAATGCAGCGGATATCGCACCGATTCTGTCTGAACAGAAAGAAAGCGATCTTCCGTTGCTGTTCCGTCTGCTTTCAACGGAAACCGCAGCTGAGACATTTGTTGAAATGAATCCGGAAGAGCAGGAAATGCTGATCCGGAGTTTTTCCGATACCGAACTTAAAGCGGTTCTGGATGAACTGTATCTGGATGATGCGGTCGATATCATTGAAGAGATGCCGGGCATCCTGGTGCCGCGTATTTTAAAGGCGGCTGATCCGGATTCGCGGAAACTGATCAATGAACTGCTGCAGTATCCGGATGATTCTGCCGGCAGCATCATGACGCCGGAGTTTGTGTCGCTATCTCCGCAGGAAACCGTGGAGCAGGCGATTGAGGAAATTCGCAAGACAGGACAGGATAAGGAGACCATTAATATCTGCTATGTCGCACGTGCGGATCATACGCTGATCGGCTCTGTTACGATCCGGAGGATCCTGCTTTCGGATCCGGAGGACAGGATCGGAGATATCTGCGATACGAATACCGTTTCATGCCAGACAACGGACGACCAGGAGGAAGTCGCGCAGCTGCTTTCCAAATATGACCTGATTGCGATACCGGTCGTGGACAACGAAAAAAGAATCGTCGGTATTGTTACGATCGATGATGCTGTGGACGTTCTTTCGGAAGAGAATACGGAAGATATTCAGAAGATGGCGGCTATTACGCCTTCTGACAGACCTTATCTGGAAACCCCGGTTACAAATTTGTTTCTGCATCGAATTCCATGGCTTCTGCTGTTGATGCTTACCTCTACAATGACAGAGCTGATCATCAACATGTTCACCGATAAAATGAATGTTTTCGGAGCGCTTGCGGGAGCAATGCTGATTGCCTGCATCCCGATGCTGATGGATACGGGAGGAAACGCAGGAGGACAGTCATCGGCAACGGTTATCCGTGGCATTTCGCTGGGAGAAATCGAGTTTTCCGACTTTTTCCAGGTAATAGGAAAAGAATTGTCGGTTGCGGCCATGAGCGGGACGGCTCTTGGTTTGCTGAATTTTATCAAAATGCTGGTTGTCAATGCGGTTCTATATCATTACGAGGGAGAAGAACTGCATATCTATCTGATCGCTTCACTGACAATTTCGATCACAATCCTGCTGACGATTCTGGTAGCGAAGTTTTCAGGAAGCATGCTGCCGATGGTAGCCAAAAAAATCGGGTTTGACCCGGCCGTTATGGCAGCACCCTTTATTACAACAATGATAGACGTAGCATCGTTGCTGTTGCTTTATGCGATGGCAAACGTGATCCTGCTCCGTATTATTTAGGACCAGGTTCACATATAGATGGTTATAGGAGAGAACATGGAACAGAATACAGTCATTATAGCAGATACAGTTCAGGATGGCTCTCAGATTGCTCAGAGCAGTCTTTCGGAGCAGACATTACAAATGAAAAGAGCATATAATCGTGGAGGGCTTGGGCTTATCGCTGAATTCGGTATTTTTCAGCAGATTGGCTCAATGGTCATGATTTTAGCGGCGGTGATCGCTTCGGTTGCGGTATTGGTCCCGAGAATAAAAACCATTGCTTTCGGGAGCGATATGATACGAGATGTTATCGAGGCGATGCAGGACAGCGGCGTAATAGGTTGGGTTGTTCTTGCGTATGCGGTCGGCATGTGCGTGGGCATGACGGTCGGTCTGATCGTTATGCGAAAGATTCTTACGGAAAGAATCCCGATAGAAAAGAAAAAACTGACTTTCGGTCAGTTTGTTTTGATTGCTCTGGCTGCCTATGGCCTTTGGGGACTTGGCGTTTTGATTGGAAATTTCCCGTCATTTTTTGGGGTGGAAGAGCAGAACTCTCTTGATCAGCTGCTTAACGGGCTGACATATGAAGCACTTCCGATGTATCTGTATATGGTTATAGGCGCGCCGTTTTTTGAAGAACTGGTCTGCAGAAAATTCCTGCTTGACAGGCTGCATCCGTATGGTGAAGGCTATGCCGTTGCAGTGACGGCTTTGCTGTTTGGGATCATTCATGGAAACAGCGGACAGTTTTTCCTGGCATTTCTGCTCGGAGCGCTGTTTGCGGTGGTATATTTAAGGACGGGGAGAATCATTTATACCATGATTCTGCACGCTATGATCAATCTGACGGCTACCATTCCCAATTTCCTCCAGATGGCAGGGATTACGATCGACACAGAATTTATGATCGGGATCTTTGTACTGGCAGCAATCGGATGGGCGGTCATTCTGTTTGGCAGAAAGCATCTGCCAAAGTTCCCGGAGCAGTCTGAGGTTCCGGATGCAACACGTGCAACATGGAAGAACGTCGGAATGATGCTGGCAAGAATTCTGGGGCTCGTATCGCTGGTATCAACTGATCTGCTGATGATGACCATGTCGATAATCTCCTCCGAAAGTGCATTGCCTCTTTTAAAACTGATCCCGATAACGCTCGCAATTTTGACGGTTTTACTGCTTCCAGGCTGGACACGCCGGTTTGAGAAGAAAACGGCGGCTGAGGATTGTCAGGAAACTCCTCAGGCAGAATAAAACGGAATACTTCTCCAATTGTGAAACAGTTTGCTTGTCAAAGACAAAGCAATATGGTAGCATAGTATATAATCGGTAAATTAAGGAGAAAAAACGTGACCATAAGAGAATCAGCAGAAGATTATCTGGAAGCAATGCTGATGCTTCGTGAGCAGAAAGGCTATATACGCTCGGTTGATGTCGCAGATAAACTGGGAGTCACAAAACCGTCAGTCAGCTATGCGGTAAAAAGATTGCGGGAGAACGATTATTTGTTGATGAACCAGGACGGTCATATTACATTGACGGAAAAAGGCGAGACAATTGCGCAGCGCATCTATGAACGGCATCGTATCCTGACAAAAATTCTTTTAAAGATCGGAGTTTCGGAAGAAAGTGCGAAAGCGGATGCATGCCGGATCGAGCATGATATCTGTGATGAAACGTTTGAAGCGATTCGCAGATTCGTTGATTCGGAAAACTGAATATCAATCAGGACAGCTAAAATAAATAAAAAGGCGGATCACATTTGATCCGCCTCAATTCATTTTGGCATCAGTTCCATTCCGAATGCAGTACAACAGGCTGCGGATTGGACCAATCGCGGTTTTCCAGGAAAAGTACTCGTTCAGACGCCCCTTCCAGCCACCAGGCGGGTTCTCCGTCAGACGGCGGATAAAAGTCAAAGTATGTGAGAACATCCACGCGGTTACCTTCTTCATCATACCAGCCTAAGAATGTCATGTTTTCACGGGAGGGAACCGGATAAGCCGCCAGATAGCACAAGCCTTCGGAAGCAATCGGAGAATTATAACTGTAGGAGACACCGTCAAGAATTACAGTTCGCTCAGAGTCCTTGTTGTAACGCCAGAGGGTATGAATCTCAACATAACGCTCTCCGTCTGATCCAACGGGAACATTCAATACGTGTTCCGGCAGGAGTTTATCAGTTAAAGGATACACCTGCAGGGGAACTTCATCGTAGATAAATGCCTCGGTTTCGACGGTCTGCATAACATAACCGACAGCAGTATAGTCTTCCAAAGCCGGAAGGGGAGGAAGCGTATAGGACTCAAAGGAGGATTCTTCAATCGTATCGTCCGCAAGAACCATCAGCGGGCTTAAGGCCGGATCCGGATTGAACCAGTCATAATCGGGATTATCCAAGTCAGCGTAAACCACAATATGAATCGTCCCGGAATTACGAAGCGGCAAAGGCGTTGCAGACGGTGCCGGAGAATCGGTTGGAACAGGAGTCGGGACGGAGGTTGGAACGGCGGTTTCCATCGGGGTGGCGGTTGGAGAAACGGCGACAACAGGGGAAGGTGTCACTTCTGCTTTCGCTTCCGCTTTTATTCCGGAAGAGGAAGGGAACAGAATCCCAAGCGTGGTAAGGCCTGCGGTGCCAAGCAGGAGCATGATTCTCCGGATTCTGGAAGCAGTACTTTTTTCGGCGCGTTCCATGACCGGCGCGTTACGGTTGTCCTCGTCGGGAAGATGGGGATATTCAGGGGTATCGTTCCCGGAAAACTGGGAGGGGATCCCCATGATTTGGTGAACTTTTTTGACCATTTATTTCTGGTGAATATCCATTTGCGGGAAAGGCACTTCGATTCCGAGATGACGCATTCCGATCAAAAGATCATGGTTGAGCATACGCGCACCTGCATAGATATCGGATTCGGCTACTTCAACAACAAATTTCAGAACGACTGAACTGTCGCCGAGTTGATCAACCCCAAGATAGAGAGGGACATCTTTATACAGTTCAGGCCGCAGATTATAGATGCTTTTCAACAGTTCCGGGATCTTGGCTTCCAGAGCCTCCAGATCGGTCTCATACGGAATCGGAAAATCAGCAAGAGCCCGGGAGGAGTTGTCGGAACGGTTAAGGATATTGGTCATATCGGAGTTGTTGATGATCTTGACATTTCCACCGGGGTCGGTCAGAACGGTCGTACGGACACTGATATCGGTCACCGTTCCACGGAAACCGGCAACCTCGATAATATCTCCTATGTTGTATTGGTTGTCAATCAAGATGAACATACCGGTAACAACATCCGCGATCAGACTTTCAGCGCCAAACCCGATGATCAGGGCAACGATTCCGAGACCGGCGAGGATCGTCACGACATCAACATTGAACATGGTCAGGATAATGCAGATGGATGCAATGATGACGGCATAGCGGATAATGTTTTTAGTAAGGGCAAGCAGCGTTTTGCCACGATTGTTGGCGGGCTTGATGAGTCCGAGAACAAAACTGGCGAGTGCTTCTGAGATAAGAAGCAGGATGAGAATCAAAAGCCCGTTGATAAAGGCCTGAGAATTCAAAGCAAACTTCGGGAGCGTCTGAACCAGACCGGTATGAAGTCCGATCACGAAAACCAGAATACCGATGATAACCAGAATCAGGAGCCGGAGCAGATGATGATGCTTTTTCATGGAGTGATTCACCTCTTTATTAAATATAGAAAGAAAAAAACTGTCTGATTGATATAATCCAGTATATAAGAAGAGAAAAACAGTGTCAATGAATTAGAGGAAAAACCAGCTTTCCTGCGCTATTATGCAACTTCCCGCATTGACGGAAAGAGGTAAAAAGAATACAATGAAAATGCGAAAACGCAAGCAAAATCACATTTATCCCGGGGAAAAGAATATGATCGGATTCGGAATCGGTGCAGGGCTGCTTTTCCTTCTCATGCTGGCAGTACTGGAGTTAAACAAAAATACAATTTTGGGATTCATTCTTCTTCTGGCTGTTACAGCAGGATTTGTCTTTCTCTTTGTAAAGTTTCTCAGAGAAGGAAAATGGTACGGAAAAGTGATTGCATGGCTTTTATGGCTGGGGTGCTTCGTGGCGATTCTGTTTTTGACCTGGCCCCCGGTAAAAGCAGTTCCGGCATATGAAGGATTGAGGCCGGAGTATACTGAGGCCATCTCTGTCAAGGACGGAAAAGTTCGGGGGGTTCTGATTAAAAACGGAAAAATCGAACTATACGCCGGCATCCCGTATGCGAAACCGCCCGTAGGGGAATTAAGATGGAAGGAACCGGAGGCCCCGGATCCGTGGGAAGGCGTTCTCGACGCAGATCATTTCGGCCCGATGAACATGCAGCCGACCAATATTCCTATCTACAATAATCTGAGACAGATTATCGGATACCATGAGTACAGTATTTCTTTGAGAGATAATTATATTCCGCCGGTATCGGAGGACGGATTATATCTGAATATCTGGAAACCGGCCGGAGATGTTGCTAACCTTCCGGTGCTCGTATACGTGCATGGAGGCTCATTGCAAACCGGACAGCCGTGGTATGGTGATTATGCCGGAGCAGGAATCGCTGAAGAAAAGCAGATAGTTGTCGTTAATATGGGCTACCGGCTTGGTGTTTTCGGATTCTTCGCGGATGAAGAACTGGCAGAGGAGTCTGAGAACCATACCACAGGCAATTACGGACTTCTTGACCAGATCAAAGCGCTTGAATGGGTCCGGGACAATATCGCAGCCTTTGGAGGGGACCCTGAGAATGTGACTCTTTCCGGAGAATCTGCAGGAGCTGCAAGTGTCAGTGCGCTTTGCACTTCGCCGCTTGCAAAAGGTCTGTTCAGACGCGCAATCCTGGAAAGTTCAACGGTCGCTTCTGTAAAGCCGCCTCATTCGTTCAGACTGCTGGAAGACGCGCTTGCTTCAGGGAAAAAATTGAAAGACCGTTACGGGGTATCGAATGTCAAAGAACTTCGTCAGCTGGATGCCAAGGCACTTGTGGGAGAGGCTGATACACAGCACCATATGACGGTGGACGGGTATGTTCTGACGGAAACACCCTATGAATCTTATCAAAAAGGAATTTTCAACGGAGAAGCACTGTTGCACGGTTATAATTCTGATGAGAGCGCTCCGTTTATTCTGTTCGGTCGCGCGAACCTGAAAAATTATGAATCTAAGGTCCGGGCGTATTTTCAGGAATATGCAGACGATGTGTTGAAATTGTATCACCCGAAGACCGATCAGGAAGCAGACTCCATGTGGGCGCAGATCTACAGTGCGGTATTTTTCAATTATCCGCATTATTGTCTGAGCAGACTTGCAGAAAAGAACGGCATTCCAAGTTACGAGTATTATTTTTCCAAGCAGAACGGACGTCTGTCGGCCTGGCACAGCGGGGAGATGATTTATGTATATGGGAATATTCCTGAAAAATCACCGCTCTTTGATCAGGTGGACCGGGAATTATCAAAAATGATCATGTCGTACGTATATAACTTTTCTGTAAAAGGGAATCCGAACAGGGAGGGCCTTCCGGTCTGGGAAGACAGCAACGGAGGTACCAGGCTGCTGAGATTTGACGAGACGGTTGCAATGATAGAAGAACAATATTTGCCTTTATATGCGATTATGGACCGTATGGAAGGCTGGGAATAGTAAAGAAAGAGGAGAACAAAGAAAAAATGGAACTGCAGAAAGTATTGAAAGAACGTTATTCGGTTCGAATCTATGATTCAAGACCGATTGAGGACGAAAAATTAACCAGGATTCTTGAAGCGGGGAATGCCGCACCGACAGCGAAGAATCAGCAGCCGCAAAGAATCTATGTTCTGAAAAGCGAAGAAGCGATTCAAAAGATACGTGCTATCACGCGCTGTGCTTTCAATGCACCGGTCGTTCTGATTTTCGCATATGATGCGGAAGCTCAGTGGAGAAATCCGTTCGAGCAGGAAATTGTATCCGGTCAGCAGGATGTGAGCATTGTTGCCACACAAGTGATGCTGGCAGCATGGGATGAGGGTATCGGTTCCTGCTGGGTTAATTATTTCCCGAACAGCGAAGTGGAAAAAGCATTTGAGCTTCCTGAAAATGAGAAAGTCGTTTTGCTGATGCCGCTGGGTTATCCTGCTCCGGAAGCGGGTGTTTCACCCAATCACGGAAAAAGAAAACCGCTGGAAGATACGGTGAAGACACTGTGAACTGGGAATATTCTTGCGGGGCAGTTCTGTATCAATTAAAGAACGGAGAACCGTACTATATCCTGGTGGAAGGATCCAGCGGATTCGGTTTTCCGAAGGGACACATGGAAGCAAATGAAAGCGAAATACAGACGGCTGTAAGGGAAATCTGGGAGGAAACGGGGGTTCATGCTGTTGTGGATCAGAGTTTCTGCAGAAGCGTGGAATATCCTGTATTGAAGAAGAAGGATACTTGTAAGAAGATTACTTTTTTCGTTGCAACTTATCCTGAAGAAGAAACGCCTTCCCCAAGACATGAGATCAAGCGGATGAAAAACGTTCCTTTTGATCAGGCAAAGGAACTTCTATGGCTTGATGAACTGAAAACGATTCTGGACGAGGCAAATAAGATCATATGTTCTCGGGCAGAACGGAAATAACTGCGAACGAATAATTATAATTCTATCAGGAGAAAAAGATGAAACGTATATTAGCAATCATTCTGGCGGTTTTGATGGTGGTAAGTACTTTGGGATGTATCCGTGTTAAGTCTTCTGCGGAAGAAAAGAAAGATACGGTAGAATCTGTCGCAGAAACAAAGACAGAAGAAACTTCCGTCAATAATAAGACAGAAGCGCCTGCCCCGGAGAAAACTGCGGAACCGACCGAAGAACCAACCCCCGAACCGACGGAAGAACCGACCGAAGAACCAACCCCCGAACCGACAGAAGAGCCGGAACCGGACACGGCTGATTATCTGAGCGATGACTATGATTTCCATGTGGTAATCAATGACCCGGCCTGGAAGGGCTCCCCTGCGAATGGCGGAATTGCGTTTATTCACGAAAATGATTCGTATGGAACAACGCAGATCGTACTATACTCAATAGATGCCGGAGATACGATCGATTATATTTCAATGGAAGATATGGTCGAAAGTGTCATTAACGCCTGGAAGAATGCCTACGGTGCTTCCGGAGTCACTGTTCAAACGGAAATCACGGAAATAGATGTAAACGGGATCAGCGGACGGATGCAGGATGCAGATATCAGCTATATTGGCATTTTGCTGAAAGGAAGAGTTCTCATTTGGAAAGCGGGAACACGGGTTTATCTGGGACAGTTGATAGGTGTGGAGGATGGCTTCTCTGAGGCAGAGCCGGTTCTGCAGGGCATGCTGGATACCTTTGAAACGGCAGCTGATTACCGCAGCCGGACAGGAGCTGTCTAAAGAAGCAGAATCAAAAAATCATCACAGACCCGATCGGTTCCGATCGGGTCTGTATCTTATACCGCAGCAAAACACAATAATATAAGAAGAGTCGATTTTGCATATGCCTCAGGTGAGACAACGGTTGGAGGAATGAGCGCTCCATTGAAAGGCAAGACGGGGAGATCCGTCTGCCAGATGAATCACACCGCAATATTCAAAACCTTCCCGGGTTAGAAGTTTTCGCATGATGCAGTTATCTTCATGGGTATCGATACGGAGCTCTTTGGAAAGTGCCCGACAAAAAATAAGGATTTCAGAAAGCACCTTCTTATGGGAGCCATCGCTGGCCACCCGGTGAAGTGTCGCATAAGGGGCATTGCTTTTCCAGCTTCCTTCGATCTCTGAGTAGGTGGGGTCCGGATCAAAAAGAAGAGCAAACGCGCCGTAAGGGCGACCGTTTTCTTCGAGGAGGTAGCCTGTACCGTTCATCTCGCTATCGGGCAGGATACCCCGACTTCAACTCCGTAAGTCGGGGAGGAATGCCCGCTTTCGCGGTCCCCTCCTTCCTGCCGCTCCTTTCTTTGCTTTTTGTTTATCTATTCTATGTTCTGTCTTTTTGCTTGCTTTTGATCTCATAATATGATAATATTATCTCATAAAGGAGATCCCCTGTATGCTGCAAACCGTCACGGCAAAACTGAAGATCGTAGTGAGTGATTCTCAAAAACAGATCCTTCTCGATACTATGAAGGCTTATTCGAATGCCTGCAATATGGTATCGGAGTTTGTTTTCGAGCACCATGACCTGAAGCGTTACCGTATCCATGAGGAACTCTATCCTCTGATCAGAGAGCGGTATCAGCTGAAGTCCCAGATGGCGGA